>Ga0105247_10001652_pt1 | contig 15772 bp, 9 predicted proteins | sample KBSS24metaG_FD_81519 | JGI IMG/M metagenome (GOLD analysis project Ga0105247, IMG submission 81519) | Switchgrass rhizosphere microbial communities from Kellogg Biological Station, Michigan, USA - KBS S2-4 metaG | ecosystem: Host-associated > Plants > Roots > Rhizosphere > Soil | place...
GCGCCGACGCCGCCGCGAGCAGCGCGATGGAACGAGCCTTCGCCATCAACCGCCACCGCCGGGGCACGGGCGGCGGAACTCGATCGAGCCGCCGAGGCGGCCGAGGCGCCGCGCCTCGAGGCACGCCGGCGACCCGGGCTCGACGATGCGGCAGTCCTCCGGGCGCGCCTCGTAGATCGCGCACGGGTAGAGGCCGGGCCGGCTCACGTCGAGCGCGCCGCACCGCGACCCGGTGTTCTTGACGAAGCGCCAGCCCGGCGGACGGGGATCGAGCTCGGTGTACGTGTCGAGCATGCGCGGGCCCGCGGCCTCGAGGCGCGCGTCGTCGTCGACGAGGAGGTGAACCGTGCGGGGAGGGTGGTGACAGCACCGCCCGCACGCCACACAATCCGCGCCATCGGGATCGGGCGCGCCGTCGACCGGGGTGAGCATGCCGGACGAGGATAGTCGATCCCCCACGCGCGGGCTCGCCCGCGCCGTTCCCAGTCGTGATAGGAGAGCCGCCGTGATCCTGCTCGAAAAAGTCACCAAGCGATTCGGCCCGAAGATCCTGTTCGAGAACGTGTCGATGCAGTTCGACCCGGGGAAGCGCTACGGCCTCACCGGCGCGAACGGCGCCGGCAAGTCGACGCTCCTGAAGATGCTCGGCGGCGAAGAGGAGTGGGACCAGGGGTCGATCAGCATCCCGGGGAGCCTGCGCCTCGCGGTCCTCAAGCAGAACCACTTCGCGTACGACAAGCAGCGGATCCTCGACTCCGTCCTGATGGGGAACAAGGCGCTGTGGGACGCGATGCAGGAGAAGGAGCGCCTCCTCGCCGGCGAGGTGACCGACGAGGTCGGGATGCGCCTCGCCGAGCTCGAAGGCGTCGTCGCCGAGGAGAACGGGTACGTCGCGGAGAGCGAGGCCGCGGAGCTCCTGGTCGGCCTCGGCCTCCCGGCCGAGAAGCACGGCGACCCGATGTCGTCCCTGCCCGCCGGGTACAAGCTCCGCGTCCTCATCGCGCAGGTGCTCTTCGCGCGCCCCGACGTCATGCTCCTCGACGAGCCGACGAACCACCTGGACCTCGAGTCGATCCGCTGGCTCGAGTCGTTCCTCCTCGATTTCCGCGGCACGCTCGTCGTCATCTCGCACGACCGCCACTTCTTGAACGCGGTCGCCACGCACATCGCCGACGTCGACTACCAGCGCATCACGATCTACACCGGCGGGTACGACGACTTCGTCGAGCAGAAATACGAGAACAAGCAGCGCGCCGATCAGCAGAGCGCCGCGACCAAGAAGAAGGTCGCGGAGCTCCAGGAGTTCGTGCAGCGCTTCGGATCGCACGCGTCGAAGAGCAAGCAGGCGCAGTCGCGCCTGAAGCAGATCGAGAAGCTCGAGGACTCGATGGAGTCCAAGGGGACGAAGCGGTCGAGCCTGGTCCGCCCGTTCATCCGCTTCGAGTTCGAGAAGCCGAGCGGCCGCGACGTCCTGCGGATGGAGGGGGTGAAGAAATCGTTCGGCGCGAAGCACGTCTTCGACGGCCTCTCGCTCAACATGAACCGCGGCGATCGCATCGCGGTCATCGGCCCGAACGGCATCGGCAAGTCCACCCTCCTCAAGCTGATGGTGGGCGGGTACGCCGGGCTCGACAAGGACATCAAGAAGGACGTCCTCCAGCCCGACGCGGGCGAGATGACGTGGGGCCACGACACGAGCGTCGGCTACTTCGCGCAGGACCACCACGAGGCGCTCGGCGAGACCGCCAAGGGGCAGACGGCGTACGAGTGGCTCTACGCGTTCGACACGAACGCGCCGCAGGAGCACATTCGATCGATCCTCGGGCGGCTCCTCTTCGCCGGCGAGGCGGCGCTCAAGCACACCGAGTCGCTCTCGGGCGGCGAGGCGGCGCGGCTCCTCCTCGCGAAGCTGCTGCTCCAGAAGCACAACGTGCTCGTCCTCGACGAGCCGACGAACCACCTCGACATCGAGTCGATCGAGGGGCTCCTCGACGGCCTCAAGCTGTTCAAGGGGACGATCGTCTTCGTCAGCCACGACCGGCACTTCGTCGCGGAGCTCGCCACGCGCGTCGTCGAGCTCGAGCTCTCCGATCCCACGCAGACCACCGACGCGGCCGACCGCAAGCCGGCGCGCGTCAGCGACTTCAACGGGACGTACGAGGAGTTCCTCGAGCGCTCCGGCCGCGACTACATGCGCAAGTAGCGCGCGGCGCGCCGGGGGGAGTCGAGAACCCGGCGCGCGCCAAGGAGCGCGGCGCGGGCGGGCGCGAGGCGGGGCTCGCGCGGACGGCGCGACACGCGCACCGTCCCGTCAGCCCCGCCCCGGGTCAAGCCTCGGTCAAGCCTTCCCGGTCGCCGTCTTCCACGACGGTCGCGCGCTGACCCGGCCCCACCACGCGACGACGTTCGGGCTCGACGTGATGACGTCGGCCACGGACGTCTGCGTGACGTAGTCGACGTACGGCATGAAGACGATGTCGGCGAGCGTGAACTGGTCGCCCGTGATGAACGGCACCTTGGCGAGCTGCGTCTCCATCACGGCGACGCACTTGGCGAGCTTCGCCTTCGCGTCGGCGACGGTCGCCTGGTTCCCCTGCGCGCCCGACAGCGGGGCCAGGACGAGCTCGCGGATGATCGACATCGCGTGCGGGTAGAAGTTCGACGCCTCGACGCTGATCCACTGATCGAGCAGCGCGCGCCCCTTCGCGTCCTTCGGCGCGAGCGCGACGCCCGGGAGCACCTCGTCGAGGTAGCGGATGATCGCGCGCGACTCGAACACGCGGAGGTCGCCGTCCTCGAGGACCGGCACCTGGCCGAACGGCTGCTTCGCGAGGTACTCGGGCGTGTGCCCCGCGCCCTTCAAAATGTCGACGGTCACGAACTCGGGGGTGACCTTCTTCTCCGCGAACGTCGTGAGGACCTTGCGCGTGCACGTGCTCATCGGGTGACCGAACACCTTCATGGCGTCTCCTCCTCTTTCGTCTTTCGTCCTGGTCAGTGATCGTCCCCGACGCGGGGCACCGACGGGCCCCACGTGATTACGCAGCCCGCGCCCGCTCGTAAAGACCCGCCGCCCAACGCGCGCGAGCGCCCGGACACCGCGCCGTCGATCCGGACCGTCCGGCAACCGGAACGGACCGAAGACTCGCCGGCTCGCGTCGCTGGAGCCAATGTAGGATGTCCGAATGAGCGACGTGGATGTCCGAATGAGCGACGAGGATGTCCGAATGAGCACGCCGCATGTCCGAATGGCCTCCTCCTCTGTCCGAAGGAGCGGCGCCGGCGGCCGGGCGGGCCCCGAGGGGCCCCTCGCGCCGAGGCCGGGCGCGCCCGCGACCCGCACCCGCGATTTCGGACGGACGACGCTGAAGCGCCGGCACCGCGAGGTCGTGCGCGCGTTCGCCGAGGCGCTCTTCGCCGACGACGCGCCGCCGTCCGCGGCGCGCCTCGACGCGCTGGTCGACGAGATCGATCGGTTCATCAGCCCGGCGAGCAAGACGCTCCGGTTCGGCCTCCTCGCGATGCTCGACGCCGTGCGCGTCTTGCCGCTCGTCCTTTTGCGGCGGCTCGCGACGTTCGAGGAGCTGCCGCTCGCCGCGCGGACGGCCATGCTCGAGCGGATGGAGGGGGCGCGGCTCGCGCCGCTGTGCCTCGTCTTCGTCGCGTTCAAGACGCTGATGACGATCGCCTACTACGAGCACCCCGGCGAGCTCGAGTCGATCGGCTACCCGGGCCCCGCGCGCGTCCGCCACCTCCACGTCGCGGAGGGCGCGCGATGACCGGCGTGGTCCGCGGGCGAGAGCTGGGCGCGCCGGTCTACGCCGAGGCGGACGTCGTCGTGGTCGGCTCGGGCGCGGCGGGCGCGGTGGCGGCATACGAGCTCGCGCGGGAGGGCCTCCGCGTCGTCGTGCTCGAGGAGGGCGGGCACTACGCGCCCGAGGAGTACGGCGCGATGACGCCGTCGAACATGCTCGGGCGGATGGCGCGCGAGGCCGGGCTCTCGGCGGCGGTCGGCCTCGGCGACACGCCGCTCATCACGACGCTCGCCGGCAAGTGCGTGGGCGGATCGAGCGTCCTCACCGGCGGCGTCTGCTTCCGCATCCCCGATGAGGTGCTCCACGAGTGGTCCTCGGATCGGGGGCTGTCCGCGATGACGCCGGAGCGCCTCGACCCGTATTTCGCGCGCGTCGAGGACCGCGTCCACGTGGAGACCGTCCCCGAGAGCATGCGATCGCGCTCGACCGAGCTGTTCGTCGAGGGCGCGAAGACGATGGGGATCCCGATGAAGAGCCTGCGGAGGAACACGCGCGGCTGCCACGGCGCGTCGAGGTGCAACTTCGGGTGCCCGCACCAGGCGAAGATGAGCGTCGACATCTCGTACCTGCCCGCGGCGCGCGAGGCGGGCGCGCGCGTCTTCGCCGACGCGCTGGTCGAGCGCCTCGAGATCGCGGGCGGGCGCGCGGCCGGCGTGCGCGGGCGCTTCCTCGACCAGGAGACCGGCGAGCCGCGCGTCCCGTTCACCGTCCGGGCGCGCGTCGTCGTCGTCGCGTGCGGATCGCTCCACACGCCGATCCTGCTGCGCCGGAGCGGCCTCGACGCGGCCGACATCGGGCGGCACCTCACCCTCCACCCGGCGTATCGCGTGAGCGCCCTCTTCGACGACCACGTCGGCGGGTGGGACGGCGCGCTCCAGAGCGTCTACTGCGATCACTTCGCGGACGAGGGGATCACGCTGGTCGGCGTCTACAGCGCGGCGAACGTGCTCGCGGCCGGCTTCCCGGGGGTCGGCAAGGCGCACCGCAGGCTCGCCGAGCAGCTCCCGCGCCTCGCCGTCTTCGGCGGGATGGTGCACGACGAGGGGGGCGGGAGCGTGCGCCGCTGGCTCTCGCGCGAGCCGCTCATCACGTACCGGATGAGCGCGCGCGATCGCGGCCGCCTGTTCCGCGGGATGCAGATCCTCGGGCAGATGGCGTTCGCCGCCGGAGCGCGCGAGGTGATGCTCCCGCTCTTCGGCGCGACCCCGTTCAAGAGCCGGGGCGAGCTCGACTTCCTCACCGAGCGCCCGCCCGCGGCGAACCGCGTCGAGTGCATGGCGTTCCACCCGCTCGGCTCGGCGCGCATGAGCGCAGGCCCGCGCGGCGGCGTCGTGAAGCCGACCGGCGAGACGTGGGCGGTCGACAACCTCTTCGTCGTCGACGGGAGCGTCCTGCCGACGAGCATCGGCGTGAACTCCCAGCTCCCGATCATGGCCGTCGCGACGATGCTCGCCCAGGGGATCTGCGACGACTGGTCCCGCCTCGCCCGACGCGCCGCGTAGCGCGCCGGCGCGGGTCAGGCGCGCGCGCCCAGGCGGTCGATCACCTTCTGGAACGACTCCTTGTCCGCGGCGGCGTCGAGGGCCGCGGCGGCGTCGATCCGCCTGTCGGCGAGCAGGCGCTCGAGCGCGAGGTCCATCGTCTGCATCCCCGTCCCCTGCCCCGACTGCATCACGCTCGCGATCTGGAACGTCCGCCCCTCGCGGATCATCGCGGCGACGGCGCTCGTGCCGAGGAGGATCTCGAGCGCCGCGACCCGGCCGCCGCCGCCCGCGCGGACGACGAGCTGCTGCGCGACGATCCCGGCGAGGCTCTCGGCGAGCAGCCCCCGCACCTGCGGCTGCTCGTCGGCGGGGAACGCGTTGATGATCCGATCGATCGTCGCGCCCGCGCTGTTCGTGTGCACCGTGGCGAAGACGAGGACGCCGAAGCTCGCGAGCTGGAGGGCGAGCTTCATCGTCTCGTTGCCGCGCAGCTCGCCGATCAGGATCACGTCCGGGTCCTCGCGCCCGGCGCTCCGCATCGCGGCGGCGAAGCTCGACGCGTGCGGCCCGATCTCGCGGTGCGTCACCTGGGCCCGGATCGGCTCGTGCACGAACTCGATCGGGTCCTCGACCGTGAGCACGTGGCACGAGCGCGTCCGGTTGATGTGATCGATCATCGCGGCGAGCGTCGTCGACTTGCCCGACCCGGTCGGACCGGTGACGAGGACGAGCCCGGCGCGCAGCTCGGCGAGGCGCCGCACCGCCTCGGGCGCGCCGAGGTCCGCGAGCGTCAGCACCTTGGTCGGGATGGTCCGGAAGACCGCGGCGAGGCCGGACGCGCGGTGGAAGTAGTTCGCGCGAAACCGCGCCTTGGCCCCGTAGCCGTAGGCGAAGTCGAGATCGAGCTCGCTCGTGATCTGGGCGCGCTGCTCGTCGGTCAGGATCTCGAAGAGCAGGGCCGAGACCTCCTCGGCCGTGGCCGGCTCGCTCCTCAGGCTCGTGAGCTCGCCGTGGACGCGGACGAGCGGCGGATAGCCGACGCCGAAGTGGAGGTCGCTCCCCTTGCGCGCGAGGAGCTCGTCGAACAAGCGATCGATCCGCGGCATCAGAGCTTCACCTCCGGCGCCTCGGCGTGCGCCGCCTCGGGGCTCACCTTGCCCGCGCGCACGAGCTCGCCGATCGAGTCCTCGATGCGCACGATCCCGAGCGCCTTCCCGCGCTGCTGGAGGCTCGGGATCTGGAACGTCTTGTTGTCGCGGATCAGGCTCCAGAGCGCGATCGAGCCCGGCAGGAGCTCGCACGCGGCGAAGAGCTTCGCGCTCTGCCCGTCGCGTCCTGGGAGCAGGCGCTGGCTCACGATCAGGCGGAGGCCGCCGGCGAGCGTCATCCGCACCTGCCCCTGATCGGCCGGCGGGAACAGATCGATGAGGCGGTCGATCGTCTTGGCGGCGCTCGGCGTGTTCATCGTGCCGAGCACGAGGTGCCCGGTCTCGCTCGCGGAGAGCGCCATGCGCACCGTCTCGGCGTCGCGGAGCTCGCCCACGACGATGACGTCCGGGTCCTCGCGGAGCGACGCCTTGAGCGCCGCGGCGAACGACCGGGTGTGGGTCCCGACCTCGCGCTGGCTGAGGAGCGCGCGCTTCGGCGGGTGGAGGAACTCGATCGGGTCTTCGACCGTGATGATGTGGTTCGACGTCTCGCGGTTCAACAGGTCGACGAGCGCGGCGAGGGTGCTGGTCTTGCCGTGCCCGGTCGGCCCCGTGACGACGATGAGCCCCTGATGGTGTCGCGCCGCGTCGGCGATCGCGGCCGGCAGGCCCAGCGACTCGAGCGTCGGCACGTCGCGCGCGACGGCGCGGAGGCACGCCTTGTAGCCGGTCCGCTGCCGCGCGACGTTGGCGCGGAAGCGGCCGTGCTCGGGGTGGACGAGCGCGAAGTCGCACGACCCGTCGGCGGCGAGCTGCGCGCGGAGGCGCGGAGGGACGATCGACAGCGCGAGCCGCTCGACGTCGGCCGCGTCGAGCGGGGGGCCCTCCCCGTCCAGCGCGCCGCCGACGCGGAGCGCCAGCGGGCGCGACGCGATCACGTGCAGGTCGCTCGCCCCGCGGACCCGCGCCCGCGCGAGCAGCGCGTCGAGGGCGAGCGGGCCGTCGAGCGCGCGGCGCGACGGCGCGGCGTCCCTCGCGGGCGGCGCCTCCGAGAACGACGCGCCCTCGGCCGCGCGCGCGCGCGTCGCGATCGCCGCCGCCGCGGGGTGCTCGCCGAACGGCGTGTCGAGCGCGCGCCCGCCGACGCCGAGCCCGAGGAGGCGCCCGCCGCCTTCGTCGATCTCGAGGTCGCGCGCGCTCGTCGCCGGCGCGTGCGGCACGACGGCGCGCTCCGGGCTCTCGTCGATCTCGAGCGACGCGCCGCCGTCGCCGGCGAGCGCGTCGCGCGGCGCCGTTCCGTACGCGACCGGCGGCGGCTCGGGCGACGGCGCCCTCGGGGGCGCGGCCGCGTCGGCGATGAAGCGCGCCTGCACGGTGTCGCCGCGGCGGACCGCGGTGACGACGACCTGCCCGATGCCCGAGACCGCGACGCGCCACTGCACCGGCTTCGCGCCGAGGTTCTCGACGTGCCGCGCGCCGCCAACCCAAATGAGCATTTGGACGATCATCGTCGTGGTCGGGGCGTGCTCGTCGACGGGCCGGAACGCGCCCGCCTCTTTGACGCACGGGAGCCGGCCGCCCACGAGCGCGAGCTCCGATACGCCGGGCTCCGCGAGGTGTTGGAGGAGCTCGTCGATCCTCTTCACGTTTCCCTCCGTCACGTCGCTGAGCCGGGGAGACTTGCCTGCCCTCCGGTCCGGCCATGGTAGACCCAAATCGACGATGCCCGGTGGGTCCGACGCGTGGATGCTCGAGGTGCGGACGCTGGTGCTGGTGCGCGAGCTCGCCGGCGGCGACGTGCTCGCCGCGCCGATCGCCTCGCTCTCGCTCGCCGCGCACGGCGTGAACGAGGCGGCCGCGGTGGATGAGCTCCGCTCGTTCCTGAACGACCACCTCGCGTACGCGCCGGCCGAGACGGTCGCGCGCTTCGCCAACGCGAACCGCGTGACGGGCGCCGCGCCGCCGTCGTTGCGCGAGGTCTCGGTGCTCGTCGAGCGCGACGACCTCCCGCGCAAGGCGCAGGTGCGCGCGCCGATCGCGATCCCGTGCGTCATCGTCCCGTCGGCGAGCGGCGTGTGGGTGACGATCCTGCCGCTGAACGAGACGATCCACTTCCGGGCCGAGGAGGACCTCGACGCCGCGGTGGAGCGCGAGGTCGCGCGGATCGTCGGCGCGCGCGAGCCGTCGCCGTGGGAGCACCTCCAGCTCTTTCCGGCGCGCGATCACCGGCTCCTCGCGGTCGGCCTGAACGTGTCGCGGATCGAGCGCCTCCCGGCGGGGCGCGTCCGATCGCTCCGCAAGCTGGTCGAAGATCGCGAGCGGGCGCACCAGGCGCTCGAGGTGCTCGCGTCGGTCGCCACGCCCGTCACCCCGCGCGGCGAGGCGAGCCCGGCCCTGGTCGGCCGCGACGCGGACGTGAAGCAGCTGAGGGCGCTCCTCGGCGCGCCGGCCCGCTCCGCGGTGCTGATCACCGGCCCGGGGCTCTCCGGAAAGACGTCGCTCTTCGAGGCGGCGCTCGACGGCGTCGCGTCGCCCGCGTTCGCCACGTCGGCCACGCAGCTCGTCGCGGGGATGCACGCGCTCGGGCAGTGGCAGGAGCGCGTGCAGCGCGTGCTCGACGCAGCGGCGACGCTCGACGCCATCCTCTACTTCGACAACCTGGCCGACCTGCTCGCCGACGGCGGCTCCTCGCACGTCGACCTCGCGGGGGCGATGAAGCGGCACCTCGAGGAGGGGCGCGTGCGGATCGTCGGCGAGCTCCGGGACGACGTCGCCGCCGCGGTCGAGCGGCACAAGGCCGGGTTCTTCGCCTACTTCACGCGCGTCCACGTCCCGCCGCTCGGCGCCGAGCGCGCCGCCGAGGCGCTCCGCGCGCGCGCCGAGCACGATCGCCGCGCGCGCCCCGACGCGTCGCCGCTCGATCCGCGCGCGGTCCACCCCATCGTCGACCTGTGCGAGCGCTACCTCCCGTACGAGGCGTTCCCGGGCAAGGCGATGCGCCTCTACGACGAGGTGCGCGTCGTGCACGAGCAGGCGGGGCGCCGCGGGCCGATCGGCCCGGACGTCGTCTACGAGTGCTTCAGCGTCCGCTCCGGCGTGCCGTCGTTCCTCCTGCGCGCCGACCGCGCGCTCCTCGTCGAGGAGGTCGCCGCGCGCCTCGCCGCGCGCGTCGTCGGCCAGGCGGGCGCGGTGCGCGCGGTCGCCGAGACGGTGTGCGTCGTGAAGGCGGAGCTCCAGCCCGCGGGCAAGCCGCTCGCGAGCTTCCTCTTCATCGGGCCGACCGGCGTCGGCAAGACCGAGCTCGCGCGGAGCCTCGCCGAGTTCCTCTTCGGATCGCAGGATCGCCTCGTCCGCTTCGACATGAGCGAGTTCACGGGCCCCGACGCGGCGCTGCGGCTGATCCGCGGGAGCGACCGCGCCGAGGGGCTCCTCACCCGGAAGATCCGCGAGCAGCCGTTCACCGTGGTCCTGCTCGACGAGATCGAGAAGGCGCACCCCGCGGTCTTCGACCTCTTGCTCCAGGTGTGCGGCGAAGGGCGGCTCTCGGACGGCCGCGGGCGCACGACGTACTTCCACAACGCGATCCTGATCATGACGTCGAACCTCGGCGCCGGGGAGCGCCCGCGGATCGCCGGCTTCGGCGACGGCGCGGGCGCGCGCGGCGACCGGGCGCGCTACCAGCGGGCGGTGGACGAGGCGTTCCGCCCGGAGTTCGTGAACCGGATGGACCGGATCGTCCTCTTCGCGCCGCTGACCCGCGACGAGATCCGGCGGGTCGCGCGCCTCGCCCTCGATCGCATCGCCGCGCGGCGCGGGCTCGTCGAGGCGCGCGTCCGCCTCGACGTCGGCGACGCGGCGCTCGACCACCTCGCCGAGCGCGGCTACTCCGCGACGTACGGCGCGCGCGCCCTGCGGCGGTACATCGAGGAGACCGTCACCGCGAAGGTCGCCGAGCTCCTCGCGAAGCTCGGCGAGGACCTCCACGGCGCGACGATCGAGGTCGGCGAGGGCGCGGCGCTCCGCGTGGTGGCCGACGGCGCGCGCAGGCCGCGGGCCGCCGCCGAGCTCGGCCCGCTCAGCCGTGTCCGCCGCGACGTGGACCGCGTGCTCGGGCTCGGCCGCGTCGTCGAGGTGCGCCAGCGGCTCGCGTCGATCCTGTCCGAGCTGAGCTACGGCGCCGCGCGCACCGACGCGCGCACCGCGCGCGAGATCGCCGAGCTCCGGAGCGAGTACCATCGGCTCGGCGAGCTGTGGGGCGCCGTCGAGGCCGTGCAGGGCGAGATCCACGCGCTCGAGGACCTCGCGTTCCAGGCGGCGCTCGACGGCGAGGAGGCCGCGCCGCTGGTCGAGGAGGCCGCGGCGCAGGGGGCGCGCTTCCGCCGCGCGCTGGCGCCGCTCCTGGTCGCCGACGAGCGGCGGCGCGATCACGCGGTGCTCCTCGTGACCGACCTGGACGAGGGGACCGGGTGGGAGCGGTGGCTCGCGCCGCTCCTCCGCGCGACGGCGCGGAGGAGGTGGAGCGCGTGGGTCCACGTCGACGGCGGCGAGCGCGCGCGCGCCGACGAGTGGCCCGCGGAGCGGCGGTGGGGGCCGCCGCGATCGCCGTCGTTCGTCCTCGAGCGCCTCGCCCGCGATCGCGTCCCGTTCCGCCACGTCCTGCTCCGCGTGAGCGGCGCGAACGCCGGCGCGTACCTGGCGCTCGAGGCGGGCCTCCACCGCTGGTCCGGCGTGTCGCGCGACGTCCCCCACGCGCACCTCCACGTGCAGCTCGTCGCGATGCGCGCCGCGCTCGGCGAGGAGGACTGGTCCGCGCGCGCGCTCGTTCCGGAGCCGCCGACGAGCGCCGAGGAGCGCAAGAAGCTCGGCCCCGCGCGCGCCGTCGACCTCGAGGCGGCGCGCCTCCTCCTCGCCGCCGGCCGGCGCGCGCTCCCGTTCCGCGGCGACGACGCGTACTTCGACGACCTCGAGGAGATCGCCGCCGAGCACCTCCTCCTCTTCGAGGCCGACGGCGAGGCCGCGCGCGACGACGTCTTCCGCGCCCCCCTGGACGAGGGCTAGCCGCGCGATGTTGTTTACGCCGCAAGAGCGCGCGAGGCGCGCCTGAACGTGTTCGTCACGATCCCCATCTACGAGTCGAGGGACGGCGCGGTCGTCGAGTGGATCGCGCTCGGCGTCGGCCCGCACGCGGCGTCGTGCTCCGGCGCGCACCCGTCGAAGCTCGAGGAGCGGCTCCGCGAGCAGCTCCGCGCGACGATCGCGAGGCTCCGCCCCGCCGAGCTCGCGGCGTTCCAGATGGCGCGCGGGACGCGCCTCGAGCGGGTGCACGTCGAGCTCACGCTGCGCGGCGCCGGCGACAGGCGCAAGGTGTCCGGGCTCGTCCCGCTCATCGTCGCGCCGCGGTGGACGTCGCGCGCGCACCGGATCGAGATCGCCTACCACCCGCGCCGGCAGCTCGAGTGGTTTCCGGTGCACGACGACGTCCCGATCGCCGAGCTCGCCGCCGCGTACTTCCAGAGGGCGTGGGCCGACGTCGACGACGAGGCGCTCTCCGGCTACTTCACGCGCGGGCGCGACGTGGTGAAGGTGATCGCCTTCACCGCGCAGCCGCGCTCGCTCGGCGACGACGGCGGCGACGGCGGGCGGCGAGACGGCGCGGCGTCGCCCGGGCGCGACGGCAGAGGCCCGCGCGAAGAGAAGCGCGGGCTCGCGACGCTCCGCGAGATCGGGCAGGATCTCACGCCGCGCGCCGCCGAGTCGCAGCGGGCCCACGCCGGGCGCGCGCCGTACCGCGAGCAGCTCCGCCTCCTCGCGGGCGGCCGCGAGAAGCAGTCGGCGATCGTGGTGGGCGCGCCCGGCGTGGGGAAGTCGACGCTCCTCGAGCAGTGGATCCGCGACCTCCTCGACGCCGAGGACTACCCGTCGCACAAGAACCTCGACCGCGTGACGCACGTCTTCCGCGTCTCCGGCAAGCGGCTGCTCGCCGGGATGAGCCGCCTCGGCGACTGGGAGCAGCGCGCGCTCGACCTCCTCGACGAGGTGCTGAACGCCGAGGCGCCGATCGCGCTGTGGCTCGACGACGTCCACATCTTCGGGAGGATCGGCCGGTCGCGCGACAGCGAGCGTAACCTCGCCGAGTTCTTCCGCGGCCCGATCGCGCGGCGCGACGTCGTGGTCGTCGGCGAGTGCACGAAGGAGCAGCTCGCGCGCCTCGAGGAGGACGCCCCCGCGTTCGCCGCGCTCCTCGCCCGCGTGCACGTCGCGCCGGCGACGCCCGCGGAGACGTTCCGGATGATGGTCCAGGAGGTGCGCGAGCTCGAGCCGAAGCACCACGTGGAGGTGTCGCCCAGCGCGATAAGGACCGTGCTCGACCTCGGCGCCGGCCTCGCGAGCGGCAACGCGCTCCCCGGGAAGGCGCTCGATCTCCTGCGGCGTGCCGCGCAGCGGAACGCCGGGCGCGAGGGCGAGCCGCGCCCGGTCGACGGCGCCGAGATCGTCGCGATCCTGTCGGAGACGACCGGGCTCCCGCGCGTCGTGCTCGAGGCGTCGGAGACGCTCGACCCGGCGCGCGTCGAGGCCGACTTCGCGCGCGAGGTGATGGGCCAGCCCGAGGCGGTGCGCGCCGCGCGCGATCTCGTCGTCCGGATCAAGGCGGGCCTGGTCGAGCCGGCGCGCCCCTACGGCGTCTTCCTGTTCGTCGGGCCGACCGGCACCGGCAAGACCGAGCTCGCCAAGGCGATCGCCGAGTACCTGTACGGCGCCGCCGCGCGCCTCGTCCGCTTCGACATGGGCGAGTTCGCCGGGCCCGACGCGGTCGCGCGGCTGATCGGCGATCGGTGGGAGCCGGAGGGCCTCCTCACGCGCGCGGCGCGCGAGCAGCCGTTCAGCGTGATCCTGCTCGACGAGATCGACAAGGCGCACCCGCTCGTCCTGAACCTCCTCCTCCAGCTCTTCGACGAGGCGCGCCTCACCGACGCGGCGGGCGACACGGCGAGCTTCGAGCACGCCGTGCTCGTCATGACGTCGAACCACGGCGCGCGCTCCCGGCCGCCCGCCGGCTTCGACGCCGAGCGCGAGCGCGAGCTCCTCCACCAGCACGTGAAGGCGGTGAAGGAGATCTTCGCGCCCGAGCTCTTCAACCGGATCGATCGCGTCGTCCCGTTCGCGCCGCTCTCCGAAGGCGCGGCCCGCGCGGTCGCCGCGAAGGAGCTCCGAAAGCTCTTCGCCCGGCGCGGGCTCACCGATCGCAACGTCTTCGTCACCGCCGACCCGAGCGTGGTCGACCTGGTCGTCCGCGAGGCGTTCCACGCGCCCGACGGGGCGCGCTCGCTCAAGCGGTGGCTCGAGGATCACGTCGGCACGCTCCTCACCGCGCACCTCGTCGCGGAGCGGCGCGCCGAGATGCGCCTCGTCCGCCTCTTCTCGCGCGGCCACGGGATCGAGCTCTCCGCGCAGGCGCTCCACGAGGCGTCGCCGATCCGCGCGACGTTCCCGCTCGAGGCGCTCGCCTCGGCGCCGCTGGCCGCGCTCGAGCCGCACCTGCGCGCGGTGAAGGCCCAGCTCGACGATCTCGAGCGGAGCGGCGCGCTCGCGCGCCTCGAGGACGAGGTCCGCCTCCACCTCGGCCGGCACCGGCGGGGCGACGCGGCGAGCGCCGACGCGCTGTTCGACCTCGACTCGCTGCGCGCCGAGATCGGCGCGTTCCGCGAGCGCGTCGAGCACCTCGCCGCCGCGTCGGCCGAGGCCGCGTCCGACGAGCTCGAGCTGTCGATGATCGACGCGCCGAAGATCACCGAGGCGCGCCCGCCCCGGCGCTACCGCCTGTTCCAGCGCAGGTCGATCGACCTGCGCGCCTCCCCGATCACGCGGGCGCTCGCGCTCGAGACGATCGCCGAGGGGTACTTCCTGCGCCGCGCGATGGCGCACGCCGGCGATCGCGACGCGCACGCGTGCTTCGTCGAGGTGCTCCGCCTCGGCGACCGCGGCGGCGCGGAGCGCTTCGGCGACGCGGGGCCGGGCCTCTTCGAGTGGCTCGTGGCGGCGTACGAAGGCGCGCGCGGCGAGGTCGAGGAGTGCGCGGTGCTCGACCGCGACGGCGTCGTCGCGACCGCCGCGGGCCCGAAGCCCTCCGCGCGCGCCGACGCGCACCGCGGCGAGCCGGGGCGATCGCCGCTCGACCCGGCGGCGGCGCGCCTCGTCGTCCTCAAGATCGTCGGCGTGGCGGTGCGCGACTTCTTCGAGCTCGAGACCGGGACGCACATCCGCCACGCGCTCGGCGCGTCGCCGGAGATCGTCCGCGTGCGCGTGCTCCCCGCGCACCCCGACGACGGCGCGGCGCGCGTCGTCGAGCGCCACGCCGCCGCGGTCCACGCGTTCGCCGAGGCGGTCGCGGCGGGCGGCGACCTCCCGGAGGACCCCGACGCGCTCCTCCCCGCGACCCGCACCGTCCGGTTCGATCCGCCGCGCAAGGGCGCGCAGTCGACCCCCGTCGAGATCGAGGACTACGCCATGGGCACGACGCTCGCGCGCCCCGTCCGCCGCCTCGCCGACGCGCTCTACGACCTGTTCCAGATCCGCATGTCGCGGGAGGACGCGTGACGCGCTCGCTCCGCGTCTACTTCGTCGCCCACGAGTCCGGGCTCGTGAGCGGCATCGCGATGCGCGCCCAGGACCAGTCGTTCGACGGGTCCGCGCCGGCCGCGATCGGCACCTCGGAGGACGACGTCCTGCGGCAGCTCGAGGTGCTCCTCGTGGAGCTCGAGGTCGGCGAGGGCGGCACGTTCGACGCGTACCTGTGGGACGAGCCGTTCGCGACCGACGAGGTGACGGTGCTCGTCCACCCCCACACCGCGGCGAAGCGGCGCACGGTCATCGGCGCGCGGCAGATCGCCCTGCGGATGACGTACGTGTATTGCAAGCTGAAGACCGGCGGCTTCCGCGTGATGCTCCCGCGCTTCGGCTTCTCGTTCGTCCTCGAGGATCGGTCGCTCGCCGCCGACGTGCTGCGCTCCGCGGTCGCGACGGCGCTCCTCGGCGACCGCGGGCGGTCGCTCTACGACTTCCGCCACGAGGCCGGCGAGCGCGTCGTCGAGTGGTCGCCGCGCTTCGTGAAGCGCGAGTCGGCCGAGCGCCGCGCCCCGAAGGCCGCGCCGGCGCCGCACCCGACGCTCGACGCCGTGGCCGAGGACTGGGTGGCGCGGGCGGTCCGCGGCAACCTGCCGCCGGTGGTCGGGGAGATCGACGGCTTCGATCGCCACGTCGAGCTCCTCGATCGCGCGCCGCCACCGTCTATCCTCCTCGTCGGCGGCCCCGGCGTCGGAAAGACCGC
>Ga0105247_10001654_pt1 | contig 15744 bp, 17 predicted proteins | sample KBSS24metaG_FD_81519 | JGI IMG/M metagenome (GOLD analysis project Ga0105247, IMG submission 81519) | Switchgrass rhizosphere microbial communities from Kellogg Biological Station, Michigan, USA - KBS S2-4 metaG | ecosystem: Host-associated > Plants > Roots > Rhizosphere > Soil | place...
CTGGAGGAAGATCTTGCCGCGTTCACGGGCCGTGAACGAGCGCTGCTGTTTTCCACCGGCTACATGGCGAACCTGGCCGTGATGACCACGTTGGCCGGGCGTGGCGAAACGGTGTTCCTGGATCGGTTGAGTCATGCATCTTTGATAGATGGCGGACTTCTGTCGGGCGCGGCCTTCAAACGATACGCGCATTCGGATGCGGTAGCCGCTGAGTCGGCATTGGCAGCGCATGCCCAGACGGCGACTGTTGTTGCAACGGACGGCGTGTTCAGCATGGACGGTGATGTTGGGCCGCTTGATGCGCTGGCTCGCTCTAGTCGGGCGCATGATGCGTGGTTGGTGGTGGACGACGCCCATGGCCTGGGTGTTGTCGGTGCGAGCGGTCGGGGCGCCGTGGAGTATTTCGGGTTGGACTCGGATGCGGTGCCGGTGCTCGTGGGGACGTTAGGGAAGGCCTTTGGTTCTTTTGGCGCTTTCGTTGCTGGGTCCGGGGAGTTGATTGAGCTGCTGATGCAAAAGGCGCGATCGTACATATACACGACCGCATTGCCGCAGCCGGTTGCGGCGGCGTCGCGGAAGGCGCTGGAGATTGCCCAGCGGGAGGCCTGGCGGCGAGAGCGGGTGTTGGCGCTCACGGCTAGGTTTCGCACGGGAGCGCAGCAGCTGGGGGTGCCGGTGATGACTGTGGCTCAGCCACTAACTCCAATCCAACCCGTAATGATGGGCAGCGCAGAAGCGGCCTTGCGGGTCCAGCGGGAGCTGTCTGCGGCTGGCTTTTGCGTGGTCGCCATACGCCCGCCCACTGTTCCGCGCGGGAGCGCGCGACTGCGCGTGACACTGTCGGCCGCGCACACTGAGACTCAGGTTGACGGGCTGCTCGAGGCGTTGGCGCGTGCTTGCGCGGCGCAGGGCGCTCGACAGGCGCAAAACATTCAATGAGCGAGTTATACGTAGAGGTTAATGGTAGTGGTCCTGATCTCGTGCTGTTGCACGGGTGGGGCCTCAACGTGCGTGTGTGGGACGGTCTCGTAGAGGGACTGCGCGACCGCTACCGTATGATTGCGGTGGACTTACCGGGTCATGGGCGAAGTGCTTGGAGCGCCGGCCAGGGTACGCCTGCGGAGCAGGCGTGGTTGATTCACAGCACGCTGGCGTCCATTTCCAACCGCTACTCCTTATTGGGTTGGTCGCTTGGGGGCCAGATCGCGCTGGACCTGGCGGCCGCGATGCCGGGTCAGGTTGACCGGCTGGTGCTGGTCGCGGCGACGCCTCGATTCGCCCAATCGCCCGATTGGCCCTACGGGATGCCGACGGCCGCCATCACGAAGTTGGCTACGCAGTTGCGTCAGGATTACCGACAGACGGTGAGCGACTTTCTCGAGTTGCAGGTGCGGGGCAGCCTCGAAGGAACCAGCGTACTGGAGAAGTTGCGGCATGCCTTGTTCGTTCACGGGGAGGCGCAGCCGGGAGCACTCGCGGCGGGACTCAACACATTGGCTACCAGCGATCTGCGTGCGACGCTTGCGCACGTAAGAGCACGTGCGCTGGTGATCGGCGGACAGAATGATCGCATCACAGCGCCGGCGGCCTCGCGTGCGTTGGCACAGGCTCTGCCGGACGCGATATATGTTGAGATGCGCCGCGCCGCGCACGCGCCGTTCCTATCGCATAGAGCGGAGTTCGTGGCGCTGGTGGACAATTTTTTACGCGGCGGCGAAGTGCATGAGGGCATAGCCGGGCACGGTGGCACCATTGCTGGCAATGCGGCGGGCGCCGTGCGTGTCGGCACCGCGGGCACCGGCATCGCGGCCATCGGCGGCGCGGCACTCGGCGGCGCGGCACTCGGCCGGGCAGTGGCTGGCACGGTAGCTAACGCTGCGGCCAGCCAGCTGAGCTGCGATCCTGACATCGCCGGCGTTGGAACCGCGCAAACGACCAACGATGCATCGCACGGCCGTCCAGCGAAGAAAAAGCGCATGAAGGCGCGGGCGCGAAAGAAGCTGCAGGCATCGTCGCGATGAACGCTGGGGATGATGGTGCCGAAGTGTTCCGCCTCGACCGGCCCGGCATCCGCGCTTCCTTTGATCGCGCGAGTGCGCGATATGAGGCGGCCGCGGTTTTGCAGGCGCGCGTCAATGAGGAATTGATGGGTCGCTTGGAACTCTTCAACTTCCAACCGCACGTTGTACTGGATCTCGGCGCGGGGACGGGGCGTGGGGCTGAGGAGTTGAAGCGTCGATATCGGCGCGCGCTCGTGGTAGCTGTTGACATGGCGCCCGGCATGCTGCGCGAGGCGCAGCGACGGCAGCATCTATTCCGACGCTTCGAACGTGTGTGCGCAGATGCGATGCGCCTGCCCTTTGCGGATTCCAGCGTGGATGTTGTCTTCAGCAGCCTGATGTTGCAGTGGTGCGATCCTTTGGACGTGACCTTTGCGGAAGTCAGGCGCGTGCTGAAGCCGGAAGGGTTCTTCGCGTTCAGCACATTTGGGCCGGACACCCTGAAGGAGCTGCGCGCTGCCTGGGCGGAGGCGGACGGATACAACCACGTCAATCAGTTCGTGGACATGCACGACGTTGGTGAGGCGCTCGTTCGTGCGGGACTCGCGGAGCCGGTGTTAGACGTTGATCGAATGCAACTCACGTATGCGGATACATTGGCGCTGATGAGAGATCTGAAGACGATTGGCGCGCATAACGTGACTGCAGGTCGCTCGCGCGGTCTCATGGGGCGTGCACGTCTCGCGCGCGTTCAATCAGCGTACGAGGCATATAGACGAGATGGCCGGTTGCCAGCCACCTACGAAGTGATCTACGGCGCGACGTGGGGTGCGGCGGGTCGCGCCGGGGCGGCGGCGATGCGAGGCGGTGAGGTGCGTATCTCGCCTAACGCGATCAAGCGGCCGGGGCGGCGGTGACGGCGGCGCCGGCGGGCGGCCCGCTGAAGGTCGTCGGCACTGACCGATGGCGACCCACAAATCGATGACGCGAAAACCCACAGGCATCTTCGTCACCGGCACCGATACGGGCGTCGGAAAGACTCTGGTATCCGTCTCCCTGGTCAAGGCATTGGTCCGGACCGGGATGCGTGTATCAGTAATGAAGCCGATTGCATCGGGGTCGGAACACACGGCGGCGGGACTTCGCAACGCGGACGCCATGGCGCTTGCCGCGGCGTCCAACGTCTCCGTGCCGTACTCTGCCATCAACCCTTATTGCTTCGAGCCACCCATTTCGCCGCATATCGCTGCAGAAGAGGCCGGAATCGGCATCGATATGAGCATGATCGGGCAAAGTTTCGAGACGCTGGCGGCCGGCGCGGACTTTGTCGTTGTGGAGGGGGCGGGCGGCTGGTATGCGCCCATAAGCGAATCGAAAGCGATGTCGGACCTGCCGAAATTGCTCGGTATCCCGGTGCTGCTGGTCGTCGGGCTGCGCTTGGGCTGCCTGAATCACGCCCAGCTGACGAAGCAGGCGATCGAGGCGGACCGCGCGCAGTTCGCGGGGTGGGTGGCGAACAGTATTGATCCCGCGCTGGAGCGGCGGGCGCAGAACCTGGCGAGTCTCGAGCGCAGATTGGGAAGTGCGCCGCTGGCGGTGTTTCCCTTTGAGCCGGATGCACCGGCGCAGGCCAGCGCCGGGGAACAGCTCGGACGTGGACTTTTTGTCCTAAGCTTCTGACTTGAATAAAAAATCTCGCGCAGTACCATCTGCTCAGCACCGCGCTGAAAACCCACGGCCACTCGTCAGTGCATCCCGAGCCGCACCGCATTGAAATCTGTCCGCACTGCTCGCTCAGTCTTCGCGCCGCCGTGCTGTTCTTCAGCAGTCTGTGCTTCGTGTCCTTCGCGGTAGCTGGGGTTATGGCCAGCCGGGGCTTCTGGCCGGTGCTGCCGTTCGCGGGACTCGAAATGGCGTTCCTGGGCTGGGCGCTCAGGGTGAGCATGGCCCGACGCCACCACCGTCAGACGATTACGGTTACGGACTCGGACGTCAGCGTAGAGGTGCGCGACCGGCAGCATTCCGTTCGACACGTGTTCCCGCGGCATTGGGCGCAGGTTAAACTCCGCCGCCCCGCATCGCGCTTGCACCCGAGCCGGCTCACGATTGAGTCGCACGGCCGTCAATGCGAGCTGGGTAGTTTTCTCACGGAGGCGGAGCGGCGCGGACTCGCTGATCAGTTGCAGAGTCTGATTGGCCGCGTCAACGAGTCGCCTTCCCTGACTTAAAGGTCTAACAAGGTAAATGATGATTCGCTCAAATTGCGCACGCCGCGCCGCGTTCTTCGCTGCCACCACTACTGCTTTGGCCATGGGTCTGCTCGCGGGCCCTGCCCGGGCGGAGTCCGGTTGGAGCCTGCTCAACATGACGCAGGGCGTGACCGCGATGAGCCGCGAGATCTACAAGCTGCACATGCTCATTTTCTGGGTGTGCGTGGTCATTGCGGTCGTTGTATTCGCGGCAATGATCTGGTCGATCGTCGTCTATCGCAAATCACAAGGCGCCGTTGCCGATACAACGATGGTCCACAACACGAAGGTGGAGATCGTCTGGACGGCCGTGCCGGTGATCATCCTGATTGCCATGGCGGTGCCGGCCGCGCGCACCCTCGTCGCGATCGAGGACACCACGAAAACCGAGCTCACCATCAAGGTGACGGGCTTTCAGTGGGGATGGAACTACGACTACCTGGACAAGGGCGTGGTGTTCTTCTCGCGGCTCGATCGCAAGAGCGACGCCGCGCGCGAGCTCGGATCGGGTGTCGATCCCAACACGATCGAGCACTACCTGCTCAATGTAGATAACCCGCTGGTTGTGCCGGTCGGCACAAAAGTACGTCTGCTCGTGACCGGCGCCGATGTCATCCACTCCTGGTGGGTGCCTGCGTTCGGGGTCAAGAAGGACGGCATCCCGGGCTTCGTGAACGAAGCGTGGTTCAACATCGACTCGGACAAGACGGGTCTGTACCGCGGGCAGTGTGCTGAGTTGTGTGGCCGCGATCATGGCTTCATGCCGATCGTCGTCGATGCACGCTCGAAGGAGGATTTCGAGGCGTGGCTGAAGGAAAAGGCCGCGCAGCAGAAGCAGGCGGCAGCGCCCGCCGCGGAGACACCTACCGCGAGCGCGCCTGCGGTCACGACGCCGATCGCTGGCGGCTGACCCGTACGTATTACCGCTAGTTACTTCCCGCCTACCGTCAATTCGAACAGTAGCCATACCAAGTTGAGAGAACGCCCATGGCCGAGCATTCAGTAGCCGCCGCACACGACGACCACGACCACAAGCCGCATGGCTGGCGGCGCTGGGTATATGCCACCAATCACAAGGACATCGGCACGATGTACCTGGTGTTCTCGTGCCTGATGTTCTTCATCGGCGGCGCGATGGCGATGGTCATCCGGGCGGAGCTGTTCAAACCCGGCATGCAGTTCGTCGATCCGCAGCTGTTCAATTCCATGACGACCATGCACGCGCTGCTCATGATCTTCGGCGCCGTCATGCCGGCCTGGACGGGACTCGCCAACTGGATGATCCCGATGCAGGTAGGCGCCCCCGACATGGCCCTGCCGCGCCTCAATAACTTCAGCTTCTGGATTCTGCCGTTCGCCTTCACGTTGCTGCTGGCCACCTTGTTCGTCCCCGGTGGTGCACCGGCAGGTGGCTGGACGATGTACCCACCGCTGGTCCTGCAGAACGGGGCGTCCTTCCCGATGTTGATCTTCGCGGTGCACATGATGGGTGCCTCGTCGATCCTCGGAGCGATCAACGTTGTAGTTACCATCCTCAACATGCGCGCACCTGGCATGTCGCTGCTGCGGATGCCGCTGTTCGTATGGACTTGGCTGATCACCGCCTATCTGCTCATCGCCGTCATGCCAGTGCTGGCCGGCGCAGTGACCATGCTGCTCACCGATCACTTCTTCGGGACGACGTTCTTCACGGCTGCCGGCGGTGGCGACCCAGTGATGTTCCAGCACATCTTCTGGTTCTTCGGGCACCCCGAGGTTTACATCCTGATTCTGCCGGCGTTCGGCATCGTCTCGGAGATCATTCCGACGTTCTCGCGGAAGCCCCTGTTCGGCTATGAAGCGATGGTCTACGCGACGGCGTCCATCGCCTTCCTCTCATTCATCGTCTGGGCGCACCACATGTTCGTGGTGGGTATGCCGCTCGCCGCCCAGCTGTTCTTCATGCTCTCAACGATGCTCATTGCGATCCCGACGGGCGTGAAGGTGTTCAACTGGACGGCGACGATGTGGAAAGGGTCGCTCAGCTTCGAGCCGCCCATGCTGTTCGCACTCGCCTTCCTCTTTCTGTTCACCATCGGCGGCTTCTCGGGACTGATGCTCGCGATCGTGCCGGCGGACTACCAGTACCAGGACACCTACTTCGTGGTCGCGCACTTCCATTACGTGCTCGTACCTGGAGCCATCTTCGGGATCATGGCCGGCGTGTATTACTGGCTCCCGAAGTGGGTCGGCAACATGTACGACATGACACTGGCGAAGTGGCACTTCTGGCTGTCGGCTATCTTCGTGAACGTGCTGTTCTTCCCCCAGCACTTCCTCGGGTTGGCCGGCATGCCGCGCCGTATTCCTGACTACGCCGTGCAGTTCACCGACTGGAATATGGTCTCGTCCATTGGTGGCTTCGGCTTCGGTCTGTCGCAGCTGCTGTTCCCATACCTCATTTACAAGTGCGTGAAGTCCGGTACACGCGTCACGGTCAACAAGCCGTGGGAAGGTGCGCATGGCTTGGAGTGGGAGCTGCCTTCACCGGCGCCGTACCACTCCTGGCAGACACCTCCGTCTGATGCTGTGATTGCTAAAGGGGCGTTCCACTGAGCGGACTGGATCAAACCGACGATACGGCCCGACGTAGGAGGGTTCGCCGATCGGCGATCCTCTTCGGGCTGATCGCGGCGGCCTTCTATCTGGGTTTCATAGTGATGTCGGTCGTACGGGCCCATTCATGACGGCAGGGCAGCGCGCAAATCGAAATCTCACCCTCAAGCTGCTCGGCATCGCGCTGGGCAGCTTCGCGTTCGGCTTTGCGCTCGTTCCACTCTATAACGTGCTTTGTGGTGTAACCGGCGTCGGCGATCAGAGCGCGCTGCTACGCCGCGCGAAAGCCGTCGAGCATCCCGACCCCAACCGCACGATTACGATCGAGTTCCTCGGCAATGTCGCGAGCGCGGGCGGATGGGATTTCCGGCCGGTAGTCCGGACGGTGGAAGTGCATCCCGGGAAGCTCTACTCGGCCGAATTCTTCGCGCACAACCTCACCGGCCACGACATGACAGCCCAGGCCGTGCCGGATATCGCCCCTTCCAAGGTGGCTGCCTTCTTTCACAAGACCGAATGTTTCTGCTTCTCGCCACAGCACTTCAACGTGAACGAGCAGCGCAACATGCCGGTGCGTTTCATCGTGGATCCGGCCATACCGAAGTACATCGACCGGATCACGCTCGCATACACTTTTTACGACGCCTCATCGCAGGTCTCCAAGCGCTGACGCACGACGCGTTCATTTGACGGGAATTCAAGAAAATGGCCAATGCAGCACACGCCCACGACAGCAACTCCTACTACGTACCGCACGACAGTACGTGGCCCATAACCGGCTCCGTCGCGCTGTTCACCCTGATGCTCGGTGCCATCGCGTATCTGAACGACTGGGTCGGAGGCTGGTCATTCCTTCCGGGCGCCATCCTGATGGCCATCATGTTCTTCGGCTGGTTCAGCACCGTGATCGGCGAAAGCCAGCGCGGGGCCTACAACATCCAGGTGGACCATTCTTTCCGCATGGGAATGATGTGGTTCATTTTCTCCGAAGTGATGTTCTTCGCGGCCTTCTTCGGTGCACTGTTCTACGCGCGTACGCTGTCCGTGCCCTGGCTCTCGGGTCAGGGCGTCAAGGTGTTCACCAACTTCATCCTCTGGCCTCAATATGAAGCTACCTGGCCGACGAACGGTCCGGCGCACGTGGGTGGACATGCCGATTCGACATTCAGTGTGATCCCTGCATTCAGCCTGCCTGCCGTGAACACGGCGATCCTGTTGACCAGCGGTCTGACGATTACGGTTGCGCATCATGCCTTGCGCTCGGGTAAGCGCGGCACACTCGCTCTGTTCCTCGCGCTGACGTTCATTTTGGGATTTACGTTCGTCGGGCTCCAGGCCAAGGAATACGGTGAGGCGTACAGTGAGCTGGGTCTGCGGCTGTCCACCGGCATCTACGGTTCGACCTTCTTCATGCTCACCGGCTTCCACGGGTTGCACGTGACGATCGGCGCAATCATGTTGCTCGTCGTCTGGCTGCGAGTACTGCGCGGACACTTCACGCCTGAGCGTCACTTCGCCTTCGAAGCCGTTGCCTGGTACTGGCACTTCGTGGACGTCGTCTGGCTCGGCCTGTTTATCTTCGTGTACTGGCTGTGAGACTCAGCGTGGCTGGCCTCCGGCCAGCCCATGAGGCGCGATGAGTCCGAAGTGCCACGCGAGCATCAGCAGAATAAACAGCACCACGGACAGGCCGACGCGGATGGTCAGGTCGCGCGCGAGCTTGCTCGAGTCGCCGGCCTTCCGTGTGAGGTGGAACAGGGCAGAGCCCAGGCTGGCGACGATGGCCACCAGTACACCGATGATGAGTAGACGAATCAGGATTTCCATGTGCGCGCCGGTCAGTTTATAGGCCTCGACCTCCGGCGTGTCCATTCGGATCCCCCTCGGCTCGCGCGTGTTCGCTCCGTCATGGTTTTTTACCGCCCTGACGATCGCGCTGTGCATTGCGTTCGTCCTCCTCGGGCGCTGGCAGTGGCGCCGCGGTGAGCTGCGGCAGGCGGAGTGGGATCGGTTTGCGGCCGGCGCGGAGCAGGTGATCCCGCTCGGATCACGGGGCGTGGACCAGATGCCCCGTTTTCAGCGGATCAGCGTGGTGGGACGCCTGGACGCGGATCACCAGTTTCTGCTGGACAATCGCAGTTACCAAGGACGCGCGGGCTTCGAAGTATTGACGCCAATGCAGCGGCCAAACGGGCGGGTCGTTTTGATCGACCGTGGATGGGTCCCTTTCTCGGGTCTGCGGGAACGGTTGCCGGGAGTGGCGCTCAAGCCGCGCGATAGCGTGACGATTGTTGGGCGGGTCGATAATCTGCCGAGTCCCGGTCTTGCGAGCGGTCGGGCCCCGCCCGATCGGCAAGCGCGGTGGCCCAAGGTGACGGCATTCCCCACCATGGATCAGTTGAGCCTGGCGCTGGGCACTTCCCTGGAGCGGCAAATCATTCTTCTCGATCCGAAGGAAGAAGACGGCTATGTCCGCGATTGGCATCCGCCGGGAATGGAGCCTATCCGGCATTGGTCGTATGCCGTGCAATGGTGGTCGTTTGGAGTCGTATTACTCGTGCTGTGGATTGGTTTGAGCACTCGCAAAGTGACGGAAAGCAATGGCTACGGCGGAGAGTGAGTTGCGCTCGCGCAATCTGCGCATGCTGGCCGCGCTGGCCGGCCTGTTCCTGCTACCCCTCGCGATCGCGTTCTGGATGTACTACGGCACCGACTGGCGCCCGGCGCGAACCGTCAATCATGGCGAGCTGATAACGCCCGTCAGGCCCTTGCCCGCGGATCATCTGCAGACGATGACGGGAGGTGCCGCACCTTCCGAGCTGTTCCACCGTAAGTGGTCCCTGGTTTATGTCGGTGATGGCCGATGCGACGCTGCATGCCGCCAGGCTCTCCTCGTCATGCGGCAGACGCGCCTGTCCCTCAACAGCGAAATGAGCCGGGTCGAGCGCGTGTTCCTGGCGACCTCGCAATGTTGTGCCCGCGAGTTCCTCGCGCAGGAGCACCCGGGCCTGCTGGTATTGGATGCCACCGGCCCGTCGGCGAGCTCCCTGTTGAGTGCTTTCCCACTCAGCGAGCGCGAGCAATCGCTGTTCATCGTCGATCCGTTGGGCAATCTGATGATGCGCTACGACGTTCGGCAGAATCCGAAAGGTCTGCTGCAGGATCTGAAGACGCTCCTTTCTCTGTCTCACATCGGTTGAATCATCATGCCGGCCGCCCGTTGGATCCGTTCGCTCGCGCTCGCAGGCCTGCTGCTGTGCTTCACAGTCGTGGTGCTGGGGGCCTATGTGCGCCTGACCGCAGCGGGTCTCGGCTGCCCGGACTGGCCGGGATGTTACGGACACGTCACCCCACTCGGCGCGCAGGAGAGTGCATCCGCGCAGGCGGCATTTCCACAGAAGCCATTGAATGTTGGCAAGGCATGGCGGGAAATGATCCATCGCTATGCGGCTTCGACACTCGGCCTCATCATCGTCGTGATCAGCGTGCTTGCGTTCACTACACGTCGTGCGCGCCTCGTCAGTCTGCCGCTTGCATTGGCGCTGTTGGCCACGGTCGTGTTTCAGGGCGTGTTGGGAATGCTGACGGTCACCTGGCAGCTGAAGCCATTGATTGTCACAGGTCACCTGGTATTTGGTCTCACGACACTGGGCCTGCTATGGTGGTTGTGGCTCACGCTGCCGCGCAATTCGTGGGGGAACCCGTCAAATCCCGGCTCGCGGGGCAGCGCTCTCAGCGGGACCACCGTGGAAGCGGCGCGCCTGGTGTGGCGTCTCGCCCTCATCGGCCTCGTCGCACTGGCGATCCAGATCGCCCTGGGAGGATGGACCAGCAGCAACTACGCGGCTATTGCGTGTCCCGACTTCCCAAAGTGTCAGAATGCATGGTGGCCCGAGACGGACTACGGGAATGCCTTCATCCTCTGGCGCGGCTTGGGAGTCAACTACGAAGGGGGCGTGCTCGCGAATCCCGCCCGGGTTGCCATTCATCTGACTCATAGAATCGGCGCGCTCATTGCCACGCTGACGCTATCCCTGGCTGCGCTCACGGTGCTGACCCGGCGGATTTTGGCAAAATTCGCGCTGGCAGCCTGGCTGGTACTGGCGGCGCTGCTGCTGCAGCTGACAATCGGAGTGTCCATGGTTGTGCGAGGCTTCCCCCTGCAGCTTGCGACCGCGCATACCGCCGGAGCCGCACTGTTGCTGCTATCAGTCCTCGGACTGTTGCGTAGCGTCGGAACCGCGTCTCGCGGGAGTGCCCTTTGATGCAGCACACGGAGCAGATCGCAGCGCCACCGGCGATCTGGCGCCGCTACCTCGAATTGACCAAGCCGAAGGTGGTCGCGCTGATCACCTTCACGGCGATCGTAGGAACTCTTCTGGCCAGTCCGGGCCTGCCGCCGCTGGACGCACTGGTTTGGGGGAACCTTGGAATTGCTCTGGCCGCAGGCTGTGCGGCGACCATCAATCATGTGCTCGACCGGCGAATCGACGAGCAGATGAGCCGTACGCGGGCGCGGCCCTTGCCCACGGGGCAGCTGAACGAGCGGCAGGCTCTGATGTTCGCCGCGGTGTTGGGAACGACCGCGATGGCGATTCTCGCTTTCCTGGTCAACCTGCTGACAGCCGTGCTGACCTTCGCATCTCTCATCGGCTATGCGGTCATCTACACAGTCTGGCTGAAGAGAGCGACGTCCCAGAACATCGTCATTGGCGGCGCGGCCGGTGCGGCACCTCCGGTGTTGGGTTGGGCCGCAGTCACCAACACTATCGACCCTAACGCCCTGCTGCTGTTCTTGATCATATTTGTGTGGACGCCACCACACTTCTGGGCGCTCGCGATAGCCCGTCGCGATGAGTACGCACGCGCCGGTATCCCCATGCTGCCCGTTACCCACGGCGTGCAGTACACCAGGCTGCACGTATTGCTCTATACGGTTCTACTGGTAGTCGTCACGCTGATGCCCTTTCTCACGCGCATGAGCGGGCTGCTATACCTGGTCGTCGCCCTGGTGCTGAACGCAGGATTCCTCTATTACGCGTTCGTGTTGAACATCACGGCTCGGCAGGAACTGCCGATGCGGGTCTTCAAATTCTCGGTCAGGTACCTGATGTGGCTGTTCGCCGCGCTGCTCGTTGATCACTATCTGTCCACGACGCCGGCAGCGTTGCCGTAGCCGGGCGACCCCTTACTCGGCGGCTTCGGACTTAGGTCTCGAAGTTGATTTTCGCTTGGGCTGCGGAGTGCTCGCCGGCAGATCGAACACAATGATGTCGGCCTCGCGGCCATGTTGCAGCAGCACGCCGCCCGGCGGCCCGATCTTGACGCCATCTCCAACATTCAGCCGGGTCTCGTTCACCGCAATGGAGCCGCGTACGACGTGCAGAAAAGTACGGCGGCTCTTCGGTATCTCGAGCTCGACTCGCTGCGCTTCATGAAACAATCCGCCGTAGATACGCGCATCCTGATGCAGGACTACGGAACCCTCCGCGCCGTCGGGGGAGGCGAGCAAGCGCAGCCTGCCGCGCTTTTCGTCGGTCGCGAAGTGCTTCTGCTCGTAGGCCGGTGTCAGTCCAGTCTTCACGGGCTGGATGCAGATGTGCAGCAGATGAGCATCCTGGGCGGCCGAGGTGTTGAATTCGGTGTGGCTGATACCCGTTCCGGCGCTCATGCATTGCAGGCTTCCGGCCCGCAGCACGGCTGCGTTGCCCAGTGAGTCCTGGTGGCGCAGCTCGCCGTCAATGAGGTACGTCAGGATTTCGGCGTCTTGGCGCTGCTGGCCCGGATACCCTCTGCCGGGCTTGATTCGATCCTGGTTCAGCACTTTCAACGGACCGAAGTCAACATGCTCGGGATCGTAGTAATCGGCAAAGGAGAAGGTGTAGTAGCTTTTCAGCCAGCCATGATCGTCGTAACCGCGGTCACGGCTGCGTCTCAATTCCAGGGTTGTCATGCGCCGCTCTTACGACTCAGCACCAGCTGCCAGGAGGAGAGGCGGCGCTCGTTGAGCAGCAGAATTCCAGTGGCGTTGTAGTGATGGGCGTCCACCTGGCCCATGTGCTCGGAGCCGTGATAGCCGGAAGCCGTGCAGGTGTAGACGCACAGGATGCTGGTTCCGACGATGCTGAAGGTGCCGCTCAGCTTACCCAGGGTTGCATTTTCGGCGGTCCACTTCATGCAAGTGGCATCGCGGCCCGGGGGAGTGATGGAATAGGCGTTGACGAATTCGACCGGCGGCGCGCCGAACACCTTCATGGTGCCGGCCAACAGCCAGGCGGTTGGATGATGGGCGATTTCCGTTCGCCCCTGGGCCTCCAGCGGTTCGCCGTCAGCGCGCCAGAAGGTCCCCTTGGACGTCCACACTCCGGGCTCGAACAGAAACGTGTGTACCATAAGGCCTGCGGCCAACTGTCCTGGGGGCCCATTATGGCGGTTCCGCGGCTTCAGGGGTACGTTGCGGCGAAACCACGCTGGTAGCCTGTTGGACTTAAGTTACGACGCATGAAGACGCACGGCGTAGCTGGCAAAAGTCGCGCCTTTTGCCGGCGGAAGCGGAGGCAACTGTCCGAAAAAGCGCCGCAGGCGACTTTTTCCCATGAACTAGGGGACGCAATTATGCTAATCGAGCGAATCTGGGCAGCGAACAGCTACCGTAACTTTCACTACCTGGTTGCCTGTCCCGAGTCAGGGGAGGCACTGGCCATCGACCCACTCGAGTGGCGGCTGTGCCTGGACTCGGCGCGCGCCAGGGGATGGGAAATCACGCAGATTCTCAATACCCACGAGCATTTGGACCATACCGGCGGCAACGAAGGCATGGTGGCGGCGACCGGCGCTCGTGTCCTCGCACACGCTGCCGCCGCGTCCCGTATCGGGGGTGTCGATCGTGGCCTGGGAAGAGGTGACGTTATCCGGGTCGGCCGCACTGTTGAGCTGGAGTGTCTCGACACTCCGGGTCACACGCTGTCGCACGTTTGTCTGTTCGCGCAAACTCAGCAGCCTGCCCTGTTCTGCGGCGACACGCTTTTCAATGCCGGGGCGGGCAATTGCCACGCCGGCGGTGATCCCGCGCGGCTGTATGAAACGTTTGCCGAACAGCTTGTCCGGCTGCCCGACAGCACTCGGGTGTTTGCTGGTCATGAGTACATGGCCCGCAATCTGGAATTCACCCTGGATCGCGAACCTGACAACGCTGAGGCTGCAACACGTGTCGGCGCCGCGCGCCAACAGGAACCGGCTGCGATGCCGGTCACCACGTTGGGTGAAGAGAAGCTCATCAATACATTCTTCCGTCTGCGAAGCCCGACAGTAATGGCTCGCTTGCGGGAAGTGTTCCCGGAAATCGGCGACCATCCTGATGCCAAAACGGTGTTCCTCAAGCTTCGGGAACTACGTAACAAGTGGTAGCGTCACACCTTCTGAGTGAGAGACGCGGGGATGGGGTTTATGACTACTCGTTTGCAGGTGCTGTCGGCTTGTATGCTCATGACCGCGGTGCCCGCGGCATGGCCCAACGGCGGCGGCTCCATGAGCATGCCGGAGATGAGCGCTCCCCGCGAGCGGTCTCCGGAGGAGAAAGCGAAGAGCCTCTACAACGAGGGCGTCCACGATGTCAAAAAGGCGGACAAGTTCCAGGCCGCCGCGGCGCAACTGACGGATGCGCGCAAAAAGGAACGCGCGCTGCACGAAGCGCAGGAGTATTACTCCAGCGCCCGCGTAAGTTTCCAGGCAGCTGTACAGAGCGATCCTCGCATGCCCGAAGGCTGGAATTACGTGGGTTACACCAGCCGCAAGCTTGGAAACTATGACGCAGCACTGGCGGCCTACGAGCAGGCGCTGACTTTGAAGCCAGGGTTCCCGGACGCACTCGAATATCGAGGCGAAGCGTTTCTGGGGCTCAACCGGATCTCAGATGCCCAGCAGGCGTATCTCGATCTGTTCGCCAGCAACCGTGGCCTGGCGGACAAGCTGCTGACGGCAATGAAGGGGTGGCTCGACGCGCAGCGGGCCTCGTCGAGCGCGGATGCGAACACGATCAGCGAGTTGGATAAGTGGGTGCAGGAGCGCACGGCGATAGCGGGTCAGACGGCGTCGCTGACGCGTGAGGGTGCTGCCGCCAGCTGGAATTAGGCGCCCCTGTTGGCGCGGCACGCCGGTCGGATTGCCGTCTTGGCGCTGTTGATTTGGGCCGCGGCCTCGGCAGCCTTGGCCGCGCCGTTGGCCGTGGACGGTGCGGTGTACGAATGGCACTTGCCGCGCGGTTTCCCGACGCCCGCGGTGCCCGCTGACAATCCCATGTCGAACGCCAAGGTTGAACTGGGCCGGCGTTTGTTCTTCGAGCCGCGATTGTCCGTTACAGGGCAACACAGCTGCGCTAGCTGCCACGAGCCGGCCAAGGCGTACACCGATGGCCGGGCGCTGGCAGCCGGTGCAACCGGTGAGACGCTGAGTCACAGCGCCATGTCGCTGGTCAATGTGGCATACAACATCAGCTACGGCTGGACCCGGCCCGAGCTGCAGTCACTTGAAACGCAGATGCTCGAGCCGCTGCTGAACGAGCACCCGGTTGAGTTGGGGCTCGCGGGGAGGCAAGGGCAGGTATGTGACGAGCTTGCAGCCGAGCCCACCTATCGCGCGGCGTTTACTCAAGCGTTTCCGCAGGCAAGGGAGCCTGTGACTTTCGACAACCTGATCAGGGCGATCGCAGCGTTCGAGCGTACGTTGATTTACGGCAACTCGCCTTTCGACCGCTATGTATTCGGTGGTGAGCATGAGGCGATTTCGGTGCAGGCGAAACACGGCATGCAGCTCTTCTACTCGCCTCGTGCCGGTTGTGGCTCGTGCCATTCGGGGCTCAACTTCGCGGGCAACTGGCGCGACCGCCAAGGGCAAACGGGCAA
>Ga0105247_10001658_pt1 | contig 15708 bp, 15 predicted proteins | sample KBSS24metaG_FD_81519 | JGI IMG/M metagenome (GOLD analysis project Ga0105247, IMG submission 81519) | Switchgrass rhizosphere microbial communities from Kellogg Biological Station, Michigan, USA - KBS S2-4 metaG | ecosystem: Host-associated > Plants > Roots > Rhizosphere > Soil | place...
AGGGGGTCGGTGACGGTGACGTTCTCCTGCAGCCGGGCGCCGGCCTTGACCGCCTGCTGGATGAGCATGTGGTCCAGGTCGGCGCGGGGCCGGACGAGACCGTAGGACGGGAAGCTGGTGAGCTCGGGCCAGTCCAGGTGCAGCCGCTGCCCGCCGCCGATGACCCGCAGACCCTTGTTGTGCAGCCAGCCGTTCTCGACGCTGACGTCGATACCCATGTCGATCAGCGCGCGGGTGCCACGCGGGGTCAGGCCGTCGCCGCAGACCTTCTCCCGGGGGAAGGAGGTCTTCTCGAGCACCAGCACGTCCAGCCCGGCAGTGGCCAGCCAGTAGGCGGCGCTGCTGCCGGACGGCCCTGCCCCGACGACGATGACGTCGGCATCGGCGGCGGCGATGCTCACTGCGGCGGCTCCGTTCTGTTTGTGAACGGCTTCACGAGCGGCGTTCAGTCAGAGTCTAGAGCCCGCATCCTGCTCGCGGATCGCCCGTCCAGCATCCCGAAGCCCGGGCGGGGCTTCCCTAGCTCGCATGGCGTCCGACGTGATCATTGATCGCACGCGCACGCACGCGGGTCACGCAAACCGAAGACGGCGCCCACCATTGTCGCCAGCGCCCGCTCGGTTCGGCACATGACCGTCATCCGAGAAACTGTATGACGTTCGTAGTACAGATTCCGCATCAGGCAATCAGGAGCTTCACGCAGCGACGACGTCCTGCCTCGGATCAGGCGGCGGTCAGGGCGGACTCGCGCTCCGACACCGGGGCGGTCACGGCGGCGGTCGCCTCGACCGGGACCGACACGGGCGACGGGCGACGCGGTCCGCGCCGCGCGAGCGCCTGCGCGACGAGGGCGCCGAGGCCCATCACCGCGGCGCCGCCGATCACGTCGAGCAGGTAGTGGTTGCCCGTCGCCATGACGACCAGGGACGTGCCGACGGGGTAGGCCACGCCGAGCAGCCGCACGACGCGATGCCGCGCGAATCGGGCGACCAGGACGCCGCACCACAGCGCCCATCCCACGTGCAGGGACGGCATCGCCGCGAACTGGTCGGCCAGGCCGCCGAGACCACGGGGCACGCTGGCCTCACCGCCCCACCAGCCGTACCGGTGCACCGAGGCCAGAACGTCGACGAACCCGCCGTCGCCGGTGCCGCCGCCGAGCAACCGCGGCGGGGCGGTCGGCAGCAGCGCGTACCCGACCATGCCGAGCGCGGTGCTGGCGACGATCCAGGTGCGGGCGAAGCGGTACTGCGCCGCCTGGGTGCGGTAGATCCACACGAGCACGACGGGCGTGATCAGGTAATGCAGCGCGGCGTAGTAGTAGGCCGCGACCACCGAGAGGACGGTCGAGCCGGCCAGGGCGGAATTCAGCCACCGCTCGGGATCGAGGTGCAGGGTCTGCTCGATATCCAGCAGGGTGCGTCCGTGGGAGAGCGCCAGCGACACGTCCTGCGGCACCAGCCCGCGCGCAAGCTCGTAGCCGAGGTACACGGCGCCGACCACGAGCACCTCGCGCCACCACCGCAGCCGGGGCGCGACGCGGGACGCCCAAGCGGAGACATCCTCCGTATCCACCATGTCACCATAATGACACATGACTGACACTTTGCAGTAGGGTGACGACACACTCATTTTCTAGACTGAGGGCGATGTCCGGCCTGCGTGAACGCAAGAAGGACCGCACTCGCGAGCAGCTCGCGCGTGCGGCCATCGCGCTGTTCATCGAGCGGGGTTACGAGGCCACGACGGTCGAGGACATCGCGGCGCAGGTGGAGGTCTCGCCGCGCACCTTCTTCCGGTACTTCCCGGCCAAGGAGGACGTGGTCATCGACCTGCTCCAGGCCGGGGTGTTGGACCTGACCGAGGAGCTGCGCCACCGCCCGGCGGACGAGACACTGCCGGTCGCCCTGCGTGCCGCGACGCACCAATGGGCCGAGCGGGCCGCCGGGCGCTCCGGAGAGATGCTGGAGCTGATGCGCGTGACGCAGGCGGCACCGGTCCTGCGCACCCGCCTCGAGCAGGCCAAGCGCGATCACTTCGAACAACTCGAAGGCATCGTCGCCGCCCGGCTCCAGGCCGACCCGGCCCGGGACCCGCGGCCCCGGCTCGTCGTCGCACTGCTCGGCTGCGTGATCAGCAGCGCGATCGAGCGGTGGAGCGAGGACGGCGGCGAGCAGGACCTGGTCCGGTACGTCGACACCGGTCTGGACATGCTGGAGAGTGGCGTGCCGTGCGTGACCGGGTGCGCCGGTCAGGACGAGCCGAAGCAGGAGCCTGTCCGGCACGCCACGACCGGCTAGGGCCGCAGCGCCGCCAGCACGTCAGGACTGTCGGTGGTGATGCCGTCGACGCCGGCGTCGCGTAGCCGCAGGGCGCGGTCCACGTCGTTGACGGTCCAGGCGATGACCTGCGGGACGAGCTGGTGCAGCCGCGCGATCGTCTGTCGTTCGAGCAGGGTGTGGCGCACGGTAACGGCCTGGTCGTCGCGCGGACCCGCGGCGAGCGTGGCTGCCAGCCGGGCGGGACGGCCGATCGAGAGCCAGGTGCGCAGACCCGCCGACCTGGCGAGGGCGAGGTCCGCGGCGTCGGGACTGCTGACCAGGCCCCCGGGCGGAAGCAACGCGATCAACCCGGCCCGTCGCCCCGGGACGGGCTCCTTGATGTCGTAGAGCGCCGTGCAGCCTTCTGGCAATGCGGCCATCGCCGTGGCCAGCGTCGGATCTGCGGATCGCTGCCGGCGCGTGACTGCCGGACGCACCCGCCAGTTGTCCCGTTCGACCAGACGCAGGCCGGGCAGCGGCCGGTAGTGCGAGACGACCGGCTCCCCGGCCCGTCCCAGCTGTACGTCGAACTCGAAGACCTCGGCACCCGCCACGGCGAGACGGCTGGCGCCCTGCGCCGTGTGCGGCGTGCGGTGCGCGATCAGCAGCACCGGGACACGTGCTCAGGTCAGCGGACGCCGAGCAGGTCGATGATGAAGATCAGGGTCTTGCCGGAGAGGCGGTGGCCCGCGCCGGCGGGGCCGTAGGCCTTGGCGGGCGGAATGGTGAGCTGGCGGCGCCCGCCGACCTTCATTCCGGGGATGCCCTCCTGCCAGCCCTGGATCAGGCCGCGCAGCGGGAACTCGATCGATTCGCCGCGGTCCCAGCTCGCGTCGAACTGCTCGCCGGTCGTGTACTCGACACCGACGTAATGCACGCGGACGGTTCCGCCGGGGACGGCCTCGGCGCCCTCCCCCACGACGATGTCCAAGATGTCGAGGTCCGCGGGGGCGCTGGCAGGACCGCCGGTGGGGAACTCGATGACGGGCTTCTCAAGGGGTGCGCTCATGTCATCCATCCAACACGAACCGGGTCAGTGCGCGGAGGCGACCTGCGGATCGGCCGCGGCGGGTGTCTCCTGGCGAGCCGGACGGACCATCACGAGGACTGCGACGCCGGCGAGGATGCCGGCGATGGCGGCGATCAGGAAGGTGCCGTGCAGGCCGGAGAGCGCGGCCGCGTGCAGGACGGCGTCCAGCTCGGTACGTCCGTCCTGCGGCGTTGCGGCCAGGATGTGCGGTGCCTGGCCGCCGGAGAGGGCGTGGGCCAGCGCGCTCGAACCGGGCACTCCGCGATCGTCGATCGTGCGGGCCGCGGCAACCGAGAACACCGTTCCCAGCAGGGCGATCCCGAACGCGTAGCCCAACTGCCGCATCGCATTCACCGCACCGGCAGCCATGCCGCCACGGTGCAGCGGGACCGCGGCCATCGCCGACGAGCTGAGCGTCGGCGTGGCCAGGCCGACGCCGATGCCGGCGAGGGCGAAGCCCGGGATCAGCCCGACCCAGCTGTGCGCACTGCGCAGCAGCACGAGATCCAGCAGGGCGCTGAGACCGATCAGCAGCAGGCCGAGTCCGATGAACTGACCGACCCGGCTGCCGTGCAGGAAGCGCCCGATCGAAGCGGAGACGAGGAACGCCGCCGCCGACAGCGGCAGGCCGGTGGCGCCGGTCGCGATGGCACCCATGCCCAAGACGGACTGCATCCAGATCGAGGTGTAGGTGAAGAACGCGAAGGCGCTGAAGTTCAGGGCGACGGCCGCGATGAGCACCCCCGCGAAGGAGCGGTTGCGCAGCAACGACAGCTCGATCATCGGTTCGGCGACGCGGGACTCGATGAGCAGGAACGCGAGGAGCAACAACACCGAGCCGGCGAGCAGGGAGTAGGTCGTGGCGTTGGCCCAGCCGTGCTCGTTGGCGCGGATGAAGGAGTAGGTCGCCAGCGCCACCGAGGCGGTGAAGGTGAGGATGCCGGCAAGGTCGATGCGGCGCGTCGACGGCGCCTGTACGTCAGTCAGCACGCGCAGGCAGAGCACGATCACGACGACGCTGACGGGGACGTTCACGAAGAAGATCCAGCGCCAGGAGATGCCTTGGGTGAGCAGGCCGCCCAGGATCGGGCCGATGGCCGCGGATGCGCCGGCGACCGCGCCCCATACGCCGTAGGCGGTTCCGCGGTCACGTCCCTGGTATGAGCTATTGAGCAGGGCGAAGGTGGTGGCGAACATCGCCGCCGCGCCGAGACCCTGCACCGCGCGGAACGCGATCAGCAGTTCGACGTTGGGCGCCAGGCCGCAGATCGCGGACGAGAGACCGAAGACGGCTAGGCCGATGATGTAGGCGCGCCGGTGCCCGACGCGGTCGGCGACCGTGCCGGTGCCCATCAGCAGCGCGGCGAGGACAAGCGCATACGCGTCGACCACCCACTGCAGTGCAGTGAAGGACGTCTTGAGGTCGACCGCCATGCCCGGCAGCGCGACGTTCACGATCGTGACGTCAACCAGGAGCATGAACGTGCCCAGGCAGACGGTGACCAGAGGCAACCACTTACGCATGGCGCGAGTCTTGCACTGACCTCCGACTACGTTGGCCCGGTGGTCGACCTTCACTCCGCTCCGCTCGCCGCACTTGATCCGGCGACCCTGTACGCGATCCTGCGACTGCGGTCGGAGGTCTTCGTGGTCGAACAGGACTGCGCCTACCTCGACCTGGACGGGCGGGACGCCGAGCCGTCCGCGCTGCTGCTGTGGGCCACCGCGGAAGCCGGGACGGTGGTCGCGACCCTGCGACTACTGACCGACGAAGGTGGGTGCCGGAGGATCGGACGGGTGGCGACGGAGCCTGCCGCACGAGGGTCCGGCGTGGCCGGCAGGCTCATGCGGCAGGCGATCTCGCTCGCGAAGGGCGCCCCGATCGTGCTGGACGCGCAGACCTACCTGGTGCGCTGGTACGAGGGCTTCGGCTTCGCCGCGTCCGGCCCCGAGTTCCTCGACGACGGCATTCCCCACCTTCCGATGCGGCGGGAGCCGACCTCGACTATTGGGTGAGAGTTCACCGTTCCGTCTCCCAGCAGATGATCAACCCGCCACCGGACCGGGCGACCTTGTAGGCGTGGACGCACTCCGCTACGGCGCAGGGACGGCTCCGCTCGCGATCGCACACCGCGGCGGCGCGGCCCTCGCACCCGAGAACACCCGTGCGGCGTTCGACCGGGCGTACGCGCTGGGGTTCCGCTACCTCGAGACAGACGTGCGCCTGACGCAGGACGGCACGCTGGTGGCGTTCCACGACGCCTCGCTGGATCGGGTGACCGGTGTGCACGGCAGGCTGGCCCGGACGCGCGACGTCGAGCTGGCCGGGCTGCGGGTCTTCAACGGTGGCGGCGTGCCGACGATGAGTTCACTGCTCACCGCGTACCCGGACGCGAAGTTCACGATTGACCTGAAGCCGTCTGCCGCGCTGCAGCCGCTGGCCGAGGCACTGATCGCCTCCGGCACCGCCTCGCGCGTGTGCGTCGCCGGGACATGGGACCACCACCTGCTGGAGCTGCGCTCGATCGTGGGGCCGGACCTGACGGTCGCACTGGGCTGGCGTTCGCTGGTCGGGACGTTGACCCGGCTGCGGTCCGGGCGGCGCTGCAACCCCGACCTCGCCGGGGTGTTCGCGCACGTCCCGCTGCGCCTCGGGCGTTTCGACGTGGTAGTGGACGACCTGCTGCGGCGCGCGCACGACCACGGCATCCGGCTGATCGTCTGGACGGTCAACGAGGCCGACACGATGCACCACCTGCTCGACCACGGAGTGGACGGCATCATCACCGACCGTCCCGACCTGCTGCGCGAGGTGCTGATCAAACGCGACCAGTGGCAGGCTCCTGCCGGTTTCCCCGCGCCTGTCGCCTAGTTCGCCGCGGGTGAGTTGCGCTGCCGTCCGTTGTAGACGAGCGCGCCGCTGCCACCGTATGCGGCGAAGGTCGCCACGGCCTCGTCCCGCAACACGTCCTGGACGACCGTGATGCCGCGCTGCTCGAACTCCTCGCGCCAGTTCTCACGCATCGGTCCCTCGTCGAAGCCGGTGAGCTGCTCGCACTCGGTGCCGTCGCCGGCGATCACCAGGCGCTCGACACCGGACCACATGGTCGCGCCGTAACACATGGCACAGGGGCGCCAGTTGACGACGAGTTCGGCCTTCGGGCCGCCGGCGGCGCCGAGGTCCCAGGTGCCGATGCGGACCTGGGCGAGTGACAGTGCAACCACCTCGGCGTGCATCGAGGAGAGGCCGCTGGCCAGCACCACGTTCACCCCGAGCGAGATGATCTCGCCGGTGACGCTGTCGGCGACGAGGGCCGCGAACGGGCCGCCGTTGCCCTCCTTGTAGTTGCGGTTCGCGAGCCGGTGGACCAGGCGCATGCGGTCCTCGAAGTCCGGGATGACGCCCGGGACGTCCGCGGTCTCATCGAGCACCCAGGCGGGCAGTTCGGCACGGATGCCGGTGGCGATGTTCAACGGCTGCATAGTGGGGACAGCATGCGCCTGCGCGATTTCACTCGCATTACGCATCTCCGGTGCCTTCCCTTCCCCGCAGGACGGTGCGCTTCTGCATTTCGTACTACAGGCGTAGTACAGATCTGGACGGCGAACCACCCAATCAGAACCGGATTCAGTTCCTCACCACCAGCGACTACACCCCGACCGCGCGCCCGCCTCGACGCGAGGTCGAACGACATACCGCGACTATGCGCCGCATCCAGCAACTGCTCGACGAACTTCCGATGGAGTCGTCAGCCGACAACTACGCCTCCGTTCCCGCAGTTCGTCCCGTCTTGGCGCCGGTTCGGCTACCGATAACGTTGCGGCCGTGAGCGCAGCCGACGTCATCGTTCTGACCGGGCCTCCGGGGTCAGGGAAGTCAACAACGGCTCGCGTGCTCGCGGCATCGTATCCGCGGTCGGTGCACCTACACACAGATGACTTCTGGCACTACATCGCCTCGGGTGCGATCCCGCCTTACCTTCCCGAGTCCAACGATCAGAACCAGACCGTGATGCGGGTCATCCGAGCCGCGGCGTTCGCCTATGCAGCAGGCGGGTTTGTGACGATCATTGACGGGATCATCGGCCCCTGGATGCTCGGCCACTTTCGCCACGTCGAAGAGAAGGAGGCCGTGCCCCGGTTGCACTATGTAGTGCTGCGTCCCGCCCGCGACGAGACCTTGCGCCGCGCCCAAGGCCGGACGGCACCAGACGCGCTCGTAGACGACGAACCGGTCCTCTCGCTCTGGGACCAGTTCTCCAACCTGGGAGCACTCGAAGAACACCTCATCGACACGACGGCCCAGAACCCTGCTGAGACACTCGCGGTCGTGCAGCAGGCCATCGGCAACGGCACCTACATCCTGAAGGCCACGACAAGCAATTGACCTGAACCTGCCGCGGTCGAAGGTGTCGCTCCTGGGTGTGCGTGCAGACAGGGCACGCCTGTAGTGAGAGCCGCCTCGGGGAATCGAACCCCGGACAACCTCATTACGAGTGAGGTGCTCTACCGACTGAGCTAAGGCGGCGTGCTCCCGAGCGGTGTCCCGAGCGGAAGCGACGCCACAGTCTACCGAACCGCAACCGGTGCTTCTCCGGCCCCTGATCCGGCCGAATTGAGTACCTGCCACCCACGTCCTCCGGCAGGTCCGGCCCATAGGCTCCGTCTCACGCGTCGGCTACACAACCTCACCGCCGCGCTCTGTGCCGCGGTTACCGCGATCGCGCTCACGGTCGAGATCCTCGCCGAGGCGGTCGGATGCACGCTGGGCAAGGATAATTCGCTGGACGATGTCGAGGCCGCGCTGCAGGTCCGTCCCGCAGGACCAGGTGAACTCCGAGTCGCTGCTCAAGCGCCTCGTCGGCGAGGTCGTGGAGCTGCCCGCGTAGGGATCCTCAGGCGGGCAGACGCAGCGCGGCGGTCAGCGCCTCGATCGCGATCTGCGGCTTCACGTTCTGTTCCAGCGCGGTGCGGCAGGCCAGAATCGCGTCGATGCGCTGCAGCACCCCGGCGGGCGGGACGCACAGCGAAACTGCAACGGCGTCGTCGGCGAAGTCGGGGTGCGCGGCCGGCACCTCGGCGCGCGCCTGCAGCAGCAGCACGTCCCGGTAGAACGCGGCGAGGTCGACGAGCGCGCGGTCCAGGAAGTCGCGGTTGTTGCGGGTGTTGCGCTTCTTCTGCCGCTCGGCGAGGTCCTTCAGCTGGCCCGCGGTTCCCCGCGCAGCGGCCGCGGCTCCCCTGCCGGTCGCGCCGATACCGAGCGAGGCCTCCAGCGTCGAGGTCTCCTGCCCGTCCAGTTCGGCGGAGATCGCGTCGGCCTCGGCCTTCGCCGAGGCGATCAGGTGCTCGGCGGCGGCCAGGCATTTCTGCAGCGAGGTGAGCGAGGCCGGGATGGCGAGCACGGCGGCGCGATGGTCGCGCGCGGCCTGGTCCCGGGCGAGGCGCTTGGAGCGTCCGATGTGCCCCTGCCCGGCGGCAGCCGCCCAGTCGGCGGTGTCGGCGTCGAGCCCGTCCGCCCGCAGCACGTCCGCCACCGCCGCGGTCGGCGGGGTACGCAGGGTGAGGTGGCGGCAGCGCGAGCGGATGGTCACCGACACGTCGTCCGGATGCGTGGACGGCGCGCAGAGCATGAAGATCGTTCCGGGCGCCGGCTCCTCGACCGCCTTCAGCAACGCGTTGGACGCCTGCTCGGAGAGCCGGTCGGCGTCCTCGACGATCACAACGGACCAGCGCCCGACCATTGCCCGCGACGACGCCTTGCGGACCAGGCCGCGTGCCTGGCTCACGCTGATCGACAGTCCCTCGGTGGCCAGCACCGCCACGTCCGGATGGCCACTGTGCAGCACCATGCGACAGGCCTGGCACTGGCCGCAGCCGGGATCGTCCGTGCGTTCGCACTGCAGGGCGGCGGCGAAGGCCTGGGCGGCGACCGACCGACCCGAACCGGCTGGGCCGGTGAAGAGCCACGCGTGGGTCAGCGCCCCGGCCGGAACCTCCTGCCCGGCGGCGACGGACACCGCTGCGCGGGCCGCGGTCTGCAGCACGCGCACCGTCTCGTCCTGCCCGACCAGCCGGTCGAAGACGCTCACGCGTGTCCCCGCTTCGCTGCGGGCACGCGCGAGGCTCCAGCCGCGCTGTGCCTACGGCTCGCTCGCCGGCGCTCGCTCACGGGACGGTCTCCCGGTCAGTCTCCGACCTCGGCTCGGTAGGTTGCGACGCAGTGGGGTCGGAGGCCAGCGGGGTGGGGACGTTCTTCGCCACTTTCTCCACCGATGTCAGAACGGCCGCGGAGATCTGCTCTGCCGGGGCGGTCGCGTCCAGCACGACGTACCGCTTGGGGTCGGACTCGGAGAGGTAGCGGAACGCGGCGCGCACCTTCTCGTGGAAGCCGGTCGACTCGCTCTCGAGCTTGTCGGCGGCACCGCGCCCGCGGGCGCGTGCCAGCCCCACGGACGCCGGCAGGTCGAGCAGGATCGTCAGGTCCGGGACGAGCCCGTCGGTGGCCCAGCGCGAGACCTTGCGGACCTCGTCCACCGACAGCCCGCGGCCGATGCCCTGGTAGGCCAGGGACGAGTCGACGAACCGGTCGGTCAGGACGATCGCCCCCGCCTCGAGCGCCGGACGGATCACGGTGTCGACATGGTGGGCGCGGTCGGCCGCGAACAGCAGTGCCTCGGCGCGGTCCGTGAGCGGCTCGTCGTGGTGCAGCAGCAACTGCCGGATCTGCTGCCCGACCTCGGTCGCACCCGGTTCGTGCGTCACGACGACCGCGCGTCCCTGGGCCCGCAACGCCTCGGCCAGCAGGTTGATCTGCGTGGACTTGCCCGAGCCCTCGCCGCCCTCGAACGCGACGAACAGGCCACCGAGTTGCAGGCGCCGGTGCGCGTCCTTACGTCCTTGCACGGACATCTTGATGTCGTGCCAGAACCCGAGCTTCTCGCGCTCGTCCATCTTGCGGTAGGCCATGATGCCGGCGAGCAGGGCGAGCACGCCGCCGGCGAACAGCACGATGCGCGTGCCGTCGACGACGTACTCGCCGCCGAACACGCGCAGTGTGCGTCGTCCGACCTGAGCGACCACGAACGGGACGGCAGCCAGTCCCAGGATCAGCACGACCCGGATCAGCGACTGGAGCAGGGCGAACACCCGCCCGCGCATCGCGTCCTCGACGTCCGTGCCGAGCAGCGTGTTCGCGGAGAGGTAGGCGACGCCGCCACCGAAGCCGATGCCGACAACCATCACGACGGCCAGCCACAGGACGGGCACGACGGCGGTGACGATCAGCGAGGCGGCCGCGAAGACGATCGAGAGGCCGAAGAGGCGGCGACGGGACAGCTCGCGGGCGATGCGCGGGCCGAACGCCATGCCCGCGCCGAGCCCGACGAAGACCGCACCGAAGACGACGCCGTAGGCCGCGTCGCCGCCGCCGAGGCTCGTCACGAAGATCTTCCCGGCGCCGATCACCGCGCCGGCCGCGACGAAGGCGCCGATGAGCCCGACGATCAGGCCGCCGATCAGACGGGAGGACTTGATGAACGAGAGGCCCTCGCGGATCAGCTTGAGGATCGCGCTCGGCTGCTCGCCGGCCTCGATGCCGGCTCGGAGCGCGGCCCGATGACCGCTGATCTCGGGGATGAACAGCACGATGATCGCGCCGAACAGGAACGTGCCGGCGTTGAAATAGAGCGCGAGGTTGACCGGCTGGGCCTCGAAGAAGTCGAACTGCTTCGCAAGCCCGCTGGTGATCACCGACAGCACGGAGAACAGCCCGGCGCCGAGCACCGGGGTGATGCCGTACGTGGTGATCAGGCTGAGCTGGTTGGCCGATTCGATCTGATCGCGCCGGACCAGGTTCGGGACGGACGCGTCCTTGGCCGGCGCCCAGAACAGGCTGATGCACTCGATCAGGAAGGTCGAGATGAGCAGCCAGCCGAGGGTCTGGTTGTTGTCGACGACCAGGTGGGCCAGCGGGATGCTCAGGAACAGGACGAACCGCAGCAGGTCGGTGATGACCATCGTGTAGCGGCGGTCGAACCGGTCGGCGAAGGCACCCGCCAGCGGCCCGAGCACCATCGCCGGCAGGAGCCGGACGATGAGCACGCCGCCGAGGGCGTAGTTCTTCGCCTGGTAGCCGTTGGCGAGGGTGGTCGCCATGGCGGTGGTCGCCAGCAGACCGAGCCAGTCGCCGAGGCTGGACAGGGCCGTGGTGTACCAGAGCCGGCGGAACGGAACGACCCGCATGACACCGCGGATCGTGGCCACCCCCGAGGGGCTGGGCCCGACCCCGACGTCGGGCGTCGCATCACGGCTGCCACCGCGCGCGCGGTTGTTGTCGCCGATCTCACACCCCCGTCCCTTGTCCTTCGAGCAGCCTAGCTATCAGGACGGACGACGCATCCTGACCTGCCGGGGCGCGCTACCCCGCCGGCGGCGCCGGTTCGGCCGCCAGCAGCAGGGAGCGCAGCGCGACGGCGAGGTCGGTGCGGTCGGCGGGGCTCAGCGCGGCGAGCAGTTCGCGTTCGCGCTCCAGCAGGGAGGCGAAGGCGGCATCGACCCGTTCGCGGCCCGCCGTGGTGAGCCGGACGCGCACCAGGCGCCCGTCCGCCGGGTCCTGGAGCCGCTCGACCAGGCCGCGCGCGGTAAGGCGGTCCACGCGGCTGGTCATCGTGCCGGACGTGACGTGCGTGAGGTTCGCCAGCTCGCCGGCGGTGAGCTCGAAGGGGCTGCCGTCGCGGCGCAGCGCGGCGAGGACGTCGAACTCGTGGCCCTGCAGTCCGTGCTCGACGAAGCTGGCCGCGCGGCGGTCGTCCAGGACGGCCGCGAGCCGGGAGACACGGGACAGGACGTGCAGCGGTTCGACGTCCAGGTCGGGACGTTCGGCGAGCCAGGCCTGGACGATGGCGTCGACCTCGTCGGAGACGCGGTCGCCATCAGGCTCCGCGACCTCGTCCGTCTCCATCCGCCCATGATGCCACATATCTTGACGTCAAGAGATATTATTTTGACATCAAAATACTTTGGAGGTGCGCGGTGAAGTGGGACCCGGTGCAGTACGGGCGGTACGCGGACGAGCGGGGGCGCCCGTTCCTGGATCTGCTGGGGCGGATCGGGGCCTCGTCTCCCCGGCGCGTGGTCGACCTGGGCTGCGGTCCGGGCAACCTGACGGCGCTGCTGGCCTCGCGCTGGCCGTCCGCCGTCGTCGAGGGGCTGGACTCGTCCCCGGAGATGATCGCGAGTGCGGCGTCCGTCCCGGGTGTCTGGTTCCGGGTCGAGGACGTGCGGACGTGGGACGTGCCCGAGGACGCCGACGTGGTGATCAGCAACGCGGTGCTGCAGTGGGTGCCGGAGCACGCCGCGCTGGTGTCACGCTGGGCCGCCGCGCTGCCGGCTGAGGGGTGGCTGGCGTTCCAGGTGCCGGGGAACTTCGGCTCGCCGTCGCACCAGTTGATGAGGTCGCTGGCGGGCTCGCCGCGGTGGGCCGAGCAGGTCGGGGACGTGCTCCGCCACGATGACGCCGTGCTGTCGCCGTCGGACTATGCGTCGCTGCTGCTGGACGCGGGGCTGTCCGTCGACGTCTGGGAGACGACGTACCTGCACGTCCTGACCGGGCCGGATCCCGTACTGCAGTGGGTGCGCGGGACGGGCCTGCGCCCGGTGCTCGCGGCCCTCGGCTCGGAGGCGGCGGAGTTCGAGGCGTCCTACGCCGGGCTGCTGAGAGCGGCCTACCCCGCGGACACGTCCGGCCGGACCGTCTTCCCCTTCCGCCGCCTCTTCGCCGTCGCCCACAAGCCGTGATCATCGGCGGCGCAGAAAGTTTCAGTGGCGATGTCGAAGGCGCAGGATGTGGTTCGACGTATGGGTGAGTCGGCCACTACGAAGCGGTGGCCCGAGGTTGAGGAGCGAGCAATGCCACGGTTCATGGGTTTCGTGAGGATGCAAGAGGGACAGGGCGCGCCGCCGCAGGCGCTGTTCGACGCGATGGACAAGTACATCGGCGAGCAGGCCGGCGGAGGGCATTTCCTCGACGGTGGCGGCCTGTTCGGCACCGAGGACGCGGTCAACTTCATCGTCCGCAAGGGTGAGACGACCCGCGTCGACGGCCCGTACGCAGAGGCGAAGGAGGTCGTCGGCGGGTGGGCGCTCCTGCAGTACGACACGCTCGAAGAGGCGATCGCCGGGCAGCAGGAGTTCGCCGAACTGCACGCCACGTACTGGCCCGAGTGCGAGATGGTCGCCACGCTGCGTCAGATCTCGGACGAGCCGCCGCAGGCCGCCGACGCCTGATCGCACACCGGTTCCGGCCGTGCGGACGGCCCCTAGGCTGGCCGCATGGCCGGAACCCCTGGCACCACCGGAACCACCGCGCAGACCGTCACCGCCACCTGGCGCGCTGAGTCCGCGCGACTGGTCGGCGCGCTCACCCGGATGACGCGAGACCTGGACCTCGCCGAGGATCTGGCCCAGGAGGCGCTGCTGAGCGCACTCGAGTCGTGGCCGGAACGCGGCATCCCGGAGAACCCCGCCGCGTGGCTGATGACCACCGCGAAACGCCGCGCCGTGGACACCTTTCGCCGTGCCGAGACCCTGCGCCTCAAGACCGCCGAGATCGGCCGCGCTCTGAGTGAGGAGGACGGCATGCCCGACCTCAGCACGCAGGTGGACTTCATCGAGGGCGACGTCCTGCGGCTGATCTTCCTCTCCTGCCACCCCCAGCTGACCCCCGAGTCGCGTGCCGCCCTCACGCTGCGACTGGTCGGCGGGCTGACGACCGCGGAGATCGCGCGGGGGTTCCTGGCGGCGGAGACAGCCATGGGGCAACGGATCTCCCGGGCGAAGAAGACGCTCAGCGAGGCCGGTGTCTCCTTCGACCTCCCGGTGGGGGATGAGCGCATCGCCCGCCTGGACGACGTCATGGCCGTCATCTACCTGATCTTCAACGAGGGCTACACCGCGACCGCGGGCGATGACTGGATGCGCCCGGGCCTGACGGACGAGGCGATCCGACTCGCACGGATGCTCGCCGATCTGGCCCCGGACGAACCCGAGGTGCACGGGCTGCAGGCGCTGCTGGAACTGCAGGCCTCCCGCGGGGCTGCCCGCGTCGACGCCGAGGGACGGCCGGTGCTGCTGGACGACCAGGACCGCAGTCGCTGGGACGAACTGCTGATCCGCCGCGGGCTGACCGCCCTGCAGCGTGCCGAGCGCCTGGCCGCGCGTGGCAAGCCGGTCGGCCGGTACTACCTCCAGGCGGCGATCGCGTCCTGCCACGCCCGCGCCGCCACCGCCGAGGCGACCGACTGGCGCGCCATCGCGCGGCTGTACGACGTGCTCGCCGAGGCCGCACCGGGACCCGTCGTCGAGGTCAACCGGGCCGTCGCGCACGGACGGGCCACCGATCCCGCCGCCGGGCTGGCCGTCCTCGACGCGCTGCCTGCGGGAGCCCTCGCGGGGTCGCACCTGCTGCCCAGCGTGCGCGGCGACCTACTCGCCCGCGCCGGACGTCATGCCGAGGCGGCCGCGTCGTTCCGCGAGGCTGCGGCGCTGACGCGGAACACGACCGAGCAGGTCGTGCTGCTGCGCCGCGCGCAGGACTCCGACCGGTCGATCTGACCCTGTTCGTCCCGCTCACTTCCCGGCCCGTGTGGCCCATTCCGGAGGTCCGAGATAGGCCGTTGCGGCCGGAAAGTCACGCCCTCACGGCTGGGGTGGCCCACTTCCGCGGCCGGAAACGAGCCACCCGGGCGGGGAAGTGGACGGACGTGAGCTACTTCGCCGCCGCCGCGGTCTTCTTGGCAGCCCGCTTGGCCGGGGCCTTCTTCGCGGCGGCTTTCTTGGCCGGAGCTTTCTTGGTGGCCTTCTTGGTCACCGGGCCACGGGCGCGACGGTCGGCCAGCAGTTCGGAGGCCCGCTCGTCCGTCAGGGTCTCGATGTCGTCGCCCTTGCGCAGGCTGGCGTTCGTCTCGCCGTCGGTGACGTACGGGCCGAACCGGCCGTCCTTGACCACCATCGGCTTGCCGGACACGGAGTCGTTGCCGAGCTCCTTCAACGGTGGCGCGGCGGCGGTCTTGCGGCCGCGCAGCTTCGGCTGGGCCAGGATCGCGGCGGCCTCGTCGAGGGTGATCGTGAGCAACTGCTCCTCGGACTCGATGGAGCGCGAGTCCGTCCCCTTCTTGATGTACGGGCCGTAGCGACCGTTCTGCGCGGTGACCTCTTCGCCGTCCAGCTGGCCCAGGACCCGCGGCAGCGTCAGGAGTTCCTCGGCATCCGAGAGCGTGACGGTGTCCAGCGACATCGTCTTGAACAGCGACGCCGTCCGCTCGCCGTCGGTGACGTACGGGCCGAACCGGCCGTCCTTGA
>Ga0105247_10001659_pt1 | contig 15707 bp, 14 predicted proteins | sample KBSS24metaG_FD_81519 | JGI IMG/M metagenome (GOLD analysis project Ga0105247, IMG submission 81519) | Switchgrass rhizosphere microbial communities from Kellogg Biological Station, Michigan, USA - KBS S2-4 metaG | ecosystem: Host-associated > Plants > Roots > Rhizosphere > Soil | place...
AATCGTCATCCATTTACTATCGCATACGCTTAGCTTACCGTGAAGTATATTGCTCTGATATTCGTATATCTGAACTTTATTTCGCAAAAGCCAATCATATACGAAACGTTCGGCTGATTTAGCCACCCCGACATCTGAAAGGCCCGCCAGGATCAATTTTATTTTCACTCCTCGCTGTACAGCTTTTATAAGATGTTTGCGAATGATGATTCCCGGAAGAAAATAACTGGAAAGGATTGTGACATGCGATTGAGATGTCCGAAACATTTCTATATAGCTCTGTGATATTTGCGTTTTTGCTCTAACCCAATCATTACGCCGCAAACGCACCAGGCTTGATTTAGCAGGAGGGATTTTAAAATCAACAGGATTTTTTTCACAAGGAGTTGTTCCCATTTTTGCAGGGAAACCTTTCCATGTTTTCCAGCAATGAATACAAAGTTGCTTTACGATCTCACCTTCTACGAACACTCCAAAATCAAGCCATGCAGGACATCCCGGAGTATCGTTATACCGGTTGGTGATATTGATACCACCGACCAATGCAAACCGATTATCAACAACAAAAAGTTTTTGATGTAACCGGCGACCAAAGTAAAAATATTTGCTTCTGAATAATGGTTCGAAGAAACGAAAATGAACGCCGGTTTTTTTAATGTCTTTTATAAACTCTTTCGATAAGCCTTGTGATGCATAGCCATCTACTATAAAATAAACTTTTACTTTTCGTTGTGCTGCCACCTTCAGTGCATCCCCGATGCTTATGCCTGTTTCGTCGTTGTCAAAAATATATGTTTGAAGGTGGATGCTGTCTTCAGCTTCATTGATCAACTTAAGCATCAGCGTAAAATACTCTTTACCTCCACGAATGAGTTTTACTTCATTATTCGCAGTATATTGGCTGGTTATTTTTTGATTTTTTTTCCCTGGCATTTAAGTCGATCTTCAAACTATAAATCTATTTAAATAAACTATCAATGGCATAATCTATGATAAGTATTAAGGGTGGAAACGAGAAAAAGCTTGTTTAAATTGAAAAAGTAATGCCAAAGAAAAAGAAACCAATAGAACCCAATGAAAACCCAGGAACAAAAGAAATCCCGGAGATAAAACCGGGAAAAGAACCCGAGACCCCATTGCAGCCAAATGAAGAACCAGAAGAGATTCCGGATGAAGAACCGCAGGATCCGTCACCGGATGAAATTCCTTCAACAAAACCTGGTGAAATATGAAAGCATTACCTTCATTCGAATCACATGTGCAGGGAGATAAACCGGTTATTGTAGATTTTTTTGCCGAATGGTGCGGTCCTTGCAAATTAATGACACCGATTCTTCATGAATTAAAAAAATCGATGGGAGACAAGGTTACTGTTTTAAAAATGGATATTGATAAAAATCCGCAATACGCCGAACAATATAATATACGGGCAGTTCCCACACTATTAATTTTTAAGAAAGGAAATATTGTATGGAGAAAAAGTGGCGTCACCCAGGCGCATGAAATTTTACAGCACTTAAATGTATAGCTGAATAGTTTTTTAAATTAGATTAATGATAAACCAGAAAGAGTTATGACGAAAACTGCTATTATTACAATCCCTGCATAGATATAATACTTCTGTACCTCCTTTGTCAATCGATATACTGATTGATTATTTTAAAAATATGCTCAAAATCGGGTGACAAAAGAAATGTTTAATTTATCTTACGACCCTGTCACTTTAAATTACCACCATGAAAAAGCTTGTCTTATTCGTTGTTTCGTTTTATTCTATTACACAGGTGAATTCTCAAAATAAAAATGCCGACTGGATAAAGGTGCAAGCACTTGTGAAAAAGATGACATTGGAAGAAAAGGTCGGGCAAATGACGCAGATTACTTTTGCTGTTGTTGCAAATGGTGGATCATCAAACAAGGATGGAAGTATTGACCCGGTAGCATTGAAAAACGCCGTCATTAATTATAAAGTAGGTTCTATATTAAATGTAACCGATCATGCCCTTACTGCTGAACAATGGAGATCGGTTATAACACAAATACAGGATGAAGTTAAAAACACAAGATTAAAAATTCCTGTTGTTTATGGGTTGGATGGAATACACGGCCAAACCTATACATTGAATTCAACTTTATTTCCGCAAAATATAGGAATGGCTGCTGCACGCAATCTTGATTTGGTTAAAGCAACGGCCAAGGTCACCGCAAAAGAATTAAGGGCTTCGGGTGTTCGATGGAACTTTGCACCCGTATTGGATTGCGGCCGTCAGCCATTATGGTCAAGACTTCCTGAAACATACGGCGAAGATGTGTATATAGGTAAAATAATGGGTGTAACTGCAGTAAGAGCTTATGAAGAAGATGGTTTGAGGAACCCAACAGCAGTGGCTGTAAGTTTGAAACATTATCTCGCTTATTCAATGCCGCGTAGTGGTAAGGACAGAACTCCGGCTTATATACCCGAGATCGAATTGAGAGAATATTACCTTCCCCAGTTTCGTGAAGCAATAAAAGCAGGCGCATCATCCGTAATGGTTAATTCGGGAGAAATAAATGGCGTACCTGTTCATGCAAGCAAATATTTATTGACTGACGTATTAAGAAAAGAATTGGGATTTGAAGGTGTGATAGTAACCGATTGGGAAGATATCAAACGTTTACATGACCGTCACTTTGTTGCTTCTACACCACGGGAAGCTGTGGCAATGGCTGTCAATGCTGGTATTGATATGAGCATGGTGCCCAGTGATTATTCATTTTACGACCTGCTCATTGAAGCTGTGAAAAAAAATGAAGTAACGCTGAGCCGTATCGATGATGCGGTAACGAGAATACTGGTGATGAAATTGAAACTCGGATTGTTTGACAATCCTTATCCGGAAAAAGATGTCGCCAACAATTTTGGAAGACCCGAGTATCAAACTCTCGCTTTAGATGCAGCACACGAAGCGATGACGCTATTAAAAAACCAGGATAAAATTTTACCATTATCAAAAAACGCTAAAGTACTGGTGGCAGGGCCTTCAGCACAAAGCATTACCGCATTGAATGGTTGCTGGAGCTATACATGGCAAGGCAACCAGGAACAATGGTATCCTGCAGACAGTAAAACTATCTTCCAGGCAATCAGCGATAAGTTGGGAGCTGCTAATGTTATGACGACTACTGCAAAGGGATTTGATAATGCTGCAAACTATGATATTGAAAAATTAAAAGCTGCTGCTGTTAATTCGGATGTGATCATTTTATGTTTGGGTGAAAACGCTTATGCTGAAAGCCCCGGTAATACAAGAGATCTTGCCTTACCGCAGCAACAGACGGAACTCGCAAAAGCAGCCATTGCCACGGGCAAACCTGTTATTTTGATTTTAACCGAAGGCCGTCCAAGATTTATTACAGATATTGCTCCACAGGTAAAAGGAATAATAATGGCTTATTGGAGCGGCAAAAAAACAGCTGAAGCTATCAGTGATGTATTATTTGGCGATTATAATCCCGATGGTATATTACCATTCAGCTATCCAAAAAGCATGGGTGAAATAGTATTGTACGATAGAAAACCGACAGAAGATGTAAGAGAAGTTTTTAACGATAATATAAGTGGTGGTTACGATCCTTTATTTCCATTTGGTTTTGGGTTAAGCTATACTACATTCGAATACGGCGATATTAAACTTAACTCCGGTAAACTGGCAGGTAACAGCAAATTAAGTATTTCAATTTCTGTAAAAAATACAGGTAACAGGGATGGCAAGCACACAGTTGAGTTATACACCAGGGATATGTATGCAAGCATAACTCCCAATATGCGCCGCCTCAGGGCATTTCAGAAGATCAGTTTAAAAGCAGGGGAAACAAAAACGGTAACATTTACCATTGATAAAAATGATCTTGCTTTTGTAAATGAAAAACTAAAAACAGTGACCGAGCCTGGTGATTTTGAAATTATGATCGGCGATAAGAAAGCAAAATTTACTTATAGTCTCAGATAAATAATGGAATCATAGTTCTTTTACCTCCATATTCCTGTAATAAACCTCGGCAAATTCTGATTGCAATAATATATTGCCTTCTTTAGTATTGCCAAGTCGTCCTGTATTTACAACTACTCCATTAAGTATATGAGTGATGTTCCCGTTTTGTACGATTACCTCTGCTTTGTTCCATTCGCCATTAGGTTTTTCCGCATCCTTTGATTTTATAACACGAAGTCCTCTTGTCGGGTGTGTTAATGTATCGGCATGTATAATCGTTGTGCTGTCTGTCATCCAGAAATCTCCGCAATCTCCTTCCTGGATCTGGCATTCTAATGACCGGGGCCATACCTTATCGCCATTATAAAAATCCACATGATATAAAATACCGGCATCTCTTTTTTCATTTAGCCGCGGCGGATATTTTTTTTCACCCCATTTGAATTCAACAGTGAAATGAAAGTCTTTATATTTTTTTACAGTAGCTATATATCCTGTTTCCGCACCTGACACATGTAATACTCCATTTTCAAATTGAAATACTTTGGCAGTATCATTATTCTTTTTTGACTGTGAAGTATAGACATACCATTCACCTTTTTTATCAGGAAGAAAAATTTTTTCCTGGCCGGCAACTGTTATACTGTTAAACAAGAGCCCTGAAGCAAGAGCCAGTTGCAAAACTTTTTTTATTTGTACCATATTATTATTTTTTAAGCATCTATAGAATCATACACCACCACCTTTTTCCATAAAGGAGAATAGTCTTCCACAAATTTCAGGTGAATCGGATCTTTTTGATAGCTATCCTGGTCGGCAGGGTTTTCAAACATAGTAAACCATGATATAGCGTAAGTACCGTCAATAACTTCCCGGCTTGTACCTGCTGGCTTGCCCATGTGAAATTGTTTGATCGTTTTTACCTTAGATAATTTTGTCAACCCTTCCTTTAGTTTATTCAGATCATCTTTACTGTCCGGATTATTCAGCCAGAAATATACGTGATGTATAAAAATGTTTTTCAATTCCATTTTGGCAGGTTTGTTTGCGGCAAAAATAGCTGTTCCGGCCATTGCTGCCACTGTGCTGTTTCCTAAAAACTGTCGTCTTGTTGTTTTTTTCATAAAAATAAAATTGTGTATAAAGTAATTAGCAACAGATTCACGGATTTTTTTTCTGTGTTTCAGTCGTTATAGTTTAATAAACTCTTCCTATATATTGATCTTCTACAATTGTTTTCTTCATTTCAGCAGGATTGATAGGGCCCTGTTTGCCATATACAATTTTTCCACCTGGCTCTACTAATATGGTATAAGGCAATGCACCCTGCCATTTGGGATCGATAGCTTCGATCAATTTGTATTTATCATCAACGCTGAATAAATAATTTTGATTGGAAGCTTCAGCCCTTTTTAAAAATTGTAATACCCTGTCTTTTTTAGCGGGATCATCAGCGCTGATACTGATAAATTCAAAATCACGACGCGGAGAATACATCCTGTTAATAGTAATAAATTCCGGGAACTCGGTAACACAGGGTCCGCACCAGGTAGCCCATACATTTATAAGCCTTACTTTTTTTGTATCATTCTTCAGAAGGTCTTTTATTCCTGCTTCATCTATCATTTCTACATTGACTGGTTCCTTTGCCCATTTTTCTTTATACTCGGCAACCCAATTACTCTTGCTCGACCATTTAATTGAACAACCAAATACTTTAGTTGTTTGCACAGCCGGATCTTTACCTGCTAATACCGCATCTAATGCATTCCTGGTATCTAAACTATTGGGTGTCTTAGTTGGTTTCTCCGTATCATCGACCCTTCCCTGGTAGCGAAGTTTTCTTTCTTTATCAAAAATAAAAACATGCGGAGTGGCGATAGGCCCATAAGCTTTGGAAGTAATTTCTGTTTTGCCATCATACAAGTAAGGAAAATTATATTTTTTTTGTTTGACCCGCAGTTTCATTTCCGCAAATGAATCGCCCATGTCTGTCCAGCCAAGTTCATCGAGTCGAACTGCGGTTGGATCATTTGGCATAATTGCTACAACAGCTACGCCTTTGGGAGTATATTCTTTTGTGATCTGGATGATACGATCTTCATAAGCCTGGGCCGTAGGACAATGATTGCAGGTAAAAACGATCATCAATACTTTAGCTTTACTGAACGATGCAAGCGAATACATTTTTCCATCTGTTCCCATCAATTTAAAATCAGGAGCTTTGGCGCCAATAGCAAGTGTTGGAATATCTTCTTTTAAATTCTTTGATTTAAAAGAAGTAAGAAATGCGGCAATGATAATGGCAGAAGCAACTATTAATTTCATAGAAAAAAACTTTTTTGGAAGTTACAATTTTAGCGATTTAATTTAGAAATTGTTTTAAGCAATTTTAAGCATATTTGTATTTCTATTTTTATCATCTTATTCAACGATTGCATGAAGACAAGACGCCAGTTTTTACAACAGACCGGGGCCGCAGCTCTTGGTTCGATGTTTTTACCTTCACTTGACCTCCTCATTGATAAGAAACGTGTAAAAAACACCGGCATTCAATTATATACTTTTCGTAAAGAGTTATTGGCTGATGCAACCGGCACATTAAAACAAATAGCAGGACTTGGTTTTAAACAAATAGAATCTGCCCGGAGTGATAAAGGCGAATATTATGGATTAACGCCAAAAGAAATGAAACAAACCTGTTCCGATCTTGGCATGGCGCTTCGCAGCGGCCATGTGCATGTAGATGATAAATGGAAACAAACTATAGATGAAGCTGTAGAGTCTGGACAGGAATATATGATATGTTCCAGCTTACCGAAGGCAGGACAGACGGTAGATAATTATAAAAAAGCGGCCGAATCTTTTAATAAATGCGGCGAAGATTGTAAAAAAGTAAATATCAAATTTGGCTATCATAATCATGATGCAGAATTTGAACAGGAAAATGGGAAAATATTATACGATGTGTTGTTGGAAAATACTGATCCTGCATTAGTGCATATGGAAATGGATCTGGGCTGGGCTGTGTTTGCCGGTAAAGATCCGGTTGCTTATTTTAATAAATACCCAGGCCGCTTTCCGCTATGGCATTTAAAAGATATGGATATGGTAAAAAGACACAGCACTGAATTTGGAAAAGGAATACTGGACATTAAGAAGATGCTTGACAATGAAAAACAAGCCGGGATGAAGTACATTTTTGTCGAGCAGGAAGAATACACGAATAATGCTTATGATAGTATGAAAGAGGATATGGAATACCTGAAAAAGATGAAATAACAATGGTTATCTTAACGTACTGAGCAATTCAAATAACAAACTCAACTTTAATATCACAAATCAATACAACTGTTATGAAAATAAAATTCTTTATAGCTTTTCTTTTCATCAGCTTCAACGCTATGTCTCAGAATTCAGCCAATCCGCTGACAAATCATATTGATATTGGCAATCCAAAATTAAAAGGAGAAACGATTTTTAATCCGGCTGATCAAAGTTATAAGCTAAAAGGTGGCGGCGCCAATATCTGGAACAACAGGGATGAATTTCATTACGCATATACCATGCTCAAAGGAAATTTTATGCTTACTGCCAATGTGAAATTATCAGGCGTTGGTAAAGAAGCTCATCGCAAAATAGGGTGGATGGTCCGTGCATCGCAGCAGGATGATGCAGCACATATGAGTGCTACATTACATGGCGATGGAACCAATGAATTACAATGGAGGCCTTTGCGTGGCGCCTGGATGCTGGCGAATCAAAACGAGATCAAGGGAGTAAAAAAGAATATCCAGATTATACAACTGGAAAGATTGGGCAAAACATATATTATGCGTATTGCAAACCCGGGTGAGCCTTTGCAGGAAATAGCCAGAACCGATGCAGCTGAAATACCGGACTCAGCAATGGCAGGAATATTTATCTGCAGTCATAATGCCGATCAAACAGAAGAAGCGATAGCATGGAATGTCCGTATTGAAAAAACAGTTCCCGAAACTTATAATGGTTACCGCGACGGCACATTGGCCAACCGCATGGAAACAATGGATGTTTTTACTGGCAAAAGAATGATCATGCATGAAGATGAAACAACAAGATTCGAAGCCCCTAACTGGATGCCTGATGGAAAAAGATTATTATTCAATCAGGGCGGAAACATCTTCACCATTCCCATAGAAGGAGGTACTCCTGAAAAATTAAATACAGGACAAGTCAATCGTAATAATAATGATCATGTAATTTCTTTTGATGGGAAATGGCTTGGCTTAAGCAGTACACGTACAGGCATGTCAGGCAATGGTTCTACAGTTTATTATGTACCATTAACCGGTGGTGAACCAAAGATTATAACAGATAGCACACCTTCTTATTTGCATGGATGGAGCCCCAATGGAAAGGAAGTGGTATATACCGGCCAGCGCATCAGCGTTAGTCCTATTTATCAAATTCGTAAGAAATCAATAAACGGAGGACCTGAAGTACAACTTACATTTTCTGAAGTGGGTCGTGCAGATGGCCCCGAGTATTCTCCTGATGGTAAATGGATCTATTTCAATGCAGATTATTCTGGCACTAACCAGATATGGAGAATGAAACCCGATGGCAGTGCACAGGAGCAGCTCACTTTTGATGAATACAATGACTGGTTCCCACATATTTCACCCGATAATAAATGGATCGTTTTTATTTCTTATCCAACTACAGTTGTGTCAGATGATCATCCATTTTATAAAAGAGTAATGCTGCGCATGATGCCCGTGAGTGGCGGACCTGTGAAGGTAATAGCTTATTTATATGGAGGACAGGGAACGATCAATACACCATCATGGAGTCCGGATAGCAAAAGAATTGCTTTTGTGAGTAATAGTGGAATACTTAGCAAATAAGATTATGACTTCATAGTTTCTGGATTAACGAGATGCGGTATCCTGTTATTCTTATAAAACTCAACAATATTCATCGCTGCCAGTCTTGACATTTCATTTCTTGCTTCTACTGTTGCTGAGCCGATATGTGGTAAGATGGCGACGTTTTCCATATCAAGCAAAGAGTTATCTTTTTTCATCGGTTCAGGATTAGTAACATCCAGCCCTGCGCCCCAGATAGTTCCATTGTTTAACGCATCTAAAAGATCTTCTTCATTATGTACAGGGCCTCTTGCCGTATTAATAAATATTGCAGAAGGTTTCATTTTAGCAAAAGCATTTTTATTAAAGATGCCTTTTGTTTCTGGGCTTAATGAGCAATGAGCTGAGATCACATCACTTTGTTGCAGCAGCTCATCAAAGCTTACATATTTTGCATTCAATATCTCTTCAGCTTCTTTATTCGGGCGGCGATTGTGATAAATAATATTCATATTATAAGCTCCCTTGCTTCGTTTTGCCATTTCAATTCCTATTCTTCCCATTCCAAATATGCCGAGGGTTTTATTCTTTAATTCAAAACCCAGGTTTGCTTTAGGTCTGAAATGACTCCATTCTCCTTTGCCGATCTTCTTATGCATGTAAAAGAACTTTCTTGATACGGCGATCATTAATCCGAATGCGATATCAGCAGTAGCATCGCTCATAGCGCCGGGAGCATTGCCTATTGGAATGCCAAGTTTTGTTGCTTCAGCAATATTGATATTATCATAACCTGCGCCAAACTGTGAAATGATCTCGAGATGTTTGCATTGATTAAGAAAATCAGCGTCGATAGGATCTGTAGTAATAGTTATTAAAGCATTCGCATTTTTCACTTCTTTTATAAGTTCATCAGTTGGTATAGGTGAATCCTGTGGCCAGATTGATACATGGAATCCTTCTTTTTTTAGCAGGTCGATGCCTATAGATGGAATATCTCTTGAGATAAAGATCTTTTTGTTGTTGGTATTTTGCGGCATATAGCAAAACTAAGATTTGTTTACTATGAAAATATACCCAGGTCTGCCATCTTTTATTTGAAATATTGACCATGTATTGTTATCCTGTAGCTGAATAGGATTTATCACCACAACAATTGACCACTCTTAATATTTTCTGAAAATAATGTTATGAATTCCCCATATTTGTGCGAAACACCATTTCATCAGTTTTAAATGTTATTATATTAGCGGCCATTTTTTTAATAGTATTAAATAATTTTTTTCATGGATAAATATTTGAAACCTGCGTTTACTCTTTTATTTTCTTCTTTTTTTGTAGCCATCAATGCGCAATCCAGCTATCGCTATTCCGTCGACCTTAATAAGGTAAATAATGATCAGCTAACTGTTGAATTGATAGCCCCTGCAATTTCTAAAAAGGATATTGTATTTTATTTTCCGAAGATCGTTCCGGGCACATATATGAACAGCAACTATGGTAAATACATTCATAACTTAAAGGCTTTTGATAAAGGAGGTAAAGAATTAGCGGCAAAGCAATCCGGGGACAATAGCTGGGATATAAAAAATGCTGATAAATTATATCGTATTACCTATAATGTAGAAGATACCTGGGACTCTGACATACCGAACAGAGTATATACTATGTGCGGTACCAATTTTGAAGCAGGAAAAAATTTTGTGATCAACACACCTGGCTTATTTGGCTATTTTGATGGAATGAAAAAGACTTCTTTTGATCTTTCTTTTACAAAACCCACAGGCTTTTATGCAGCTACCGGGCTAAAACCTGTTTCGACTAACAATACTCACGACGAATTTCATTGTGCAAATGCTGACGAGTTGTATGATTCGCCCATTATGTTTTCATTGCCCGATACCGCTACTGTGCATGTGGGTAATGCTGATGTGCTGGTAGCTGTTTATTCTCCAAGGAAGATGGCGAACGCCAAATTTATAATAGCTCATCTTGAAAAGTTGTTGATGGCGACAAAAGATTACCTGATGGGTAAGCTACCGGTTGATAAATATGCTTTCATATATTATTTAAATGGTGAGCAGGCGCCGCTCAGCAGTTCCGGAGCATGGGAACATTCCTATTCTTCTTTTTATAGTATAGCAGAACAACCGCAGGAAGAAGCCATTAACTTTTGGGTAGACATTTCTTCACACGAATTCTTTCATATCGTGACACCTTTAACGATCAGTTCAAGAGAAATAAAAGAATTTAATTTTAATGAAACAGTATTGTCAAAACATTTATGGCTGTATGAAGGAAGCACTGAATACTATGCTCATCATGTACAGGTTTGGGGCGGATTGATAACGCCAGCAAAGTTTCTTGAAACCCTGTCTAAAAAAATAATCAATTCCCGTACTGTCTATAAAGATGATCTTTCTTTTACTGAACTAAGCAAAGGAAGCGCTGATAAATATGCAGACCAGTATAATAATGTTTACGAGAAAGGTGCGTTGATCTGTGCCTGCCTCGATCTTTATTTATTAAAACTTTCTGATAACAGGTATGGATTCAAAGACCTCAAACATGATCTGGGCATTAAATATGGTAAGGATAAATACTTTGAAGATGATGAATTATTTGGAGAGATTGAAAAACTTACTTACCCGGAAATAAAAGAATTTTTAATAAAACATGTACAGGGTGGCGAACCTATTCCCTATGAAAAATATTTTGGATTCGCAGGTATTCAATACATACCCAAAGAAATGAACCGGGATTTTTCTCTTGGAGGTATGCGGCTAACTGGTGATTCACTCGGGAGACTAATAGTAGCAAACATAACATCCATGGATGATTTCGGTAAGAAAATGGACTACCATGCTAAAGACGAAATAATAAGCCTGGATGGTGAAGCGATCAATTTAGACAATGCGAATAAGCTGGTACAAAAATTTTATACTACGGTAAAAGAAGGTGATATGGTAACAGTAGTAGTAAAACGGCAGACGGCAGATGGAAAAATAGTTCAGGTAACTTTATCAGCGCCTGCTGTGAAAATAGAAAAGCCCAAGCTGCATCAATTGAAATTTGATGAACATGCAACAGAAGAGCAATTAAGATTGCGTAATATTTGGCTTAACGCAGCAGATCAAAAGAAGGGTATGTAGACATTGCCTTTTGTATTATGCTTTGTATCGATGCGGACCGAAACTCGAATAATATTATATTATTTCCGATTTGATTTCTTAAGTCCGGACTTTAAAGCTTCTTTATACGCTGTATCCAAAGCATCCAGCATTAATTGTTTGTCTATATTCTTTAGTTCAAAGGTTGTCCAACCCTGCAGACCCCATTTATTTTTGATTGGATAAATTGATTTTTTGTCAATTAAAGAATAGACGGATTGATCTTCGGGAGAAAACTTAACATTTGCTGTTCTGCTTGCTTCATGAAGTGTTGCAAATATTCTTTTGGTCACTATTTTAAATGCTCTTCTGTCAAAGTGGGGCATTTCGATTACACCCTGGAAGGATAATGCGAGTTTGGCAAATTGTTGATTGGTCATAAAAAACGGGGTGGATTCAATATTTTTTTATCCATACGAAGCCGATCATCTATTTTGCTATACAGTGGGAATAAAAGTTCCGTCTTCATCGGCTTTACTCAATTTTATTCCTTTCATTTCTTCAAGGAGCTTAATGATCTTATCTAACTTTTCCATTTCAATAGAACTTAACTGTGCCTGCAGGTTTTCAATTTCTAATTTGGCTTTTACGTTAGTTTCATAATCGGCTTGTGCCTGCACACGATCTCTTTCACTTTGCCGGTTTTGAGACATCATGATAATTGGTGCAGCGTATGCAGCTTGTGCAGAAAAAATAAGGCTCAGTAAAATAAAAGGGTAGGGATCCCAGTGATTGCCATAGCCGATAAAATTTAGCAGCACCCATATTATCATAAAAAGACTTTGAAAAATGATAAAGCGCCATGAACCAATACCATTAGCTACCTTATCTGCGAAGCGCTGACCAAAACTTAATGCATCAGAATAATGCTGATGCCATGTTTTTTTTCCAAACATATTTCTCTCATTTTAGTGGTTAGAGATGTGGTTGCAATAAAAATTTTTTCATTTAATTTTTATTCCACATGGAGAGGTAATAAAAAAGCATGGCAAGCGGCAGTAAAATGCTTCGCCTTTTGAAGATACAAATTTATCCGAAACCTAAAGTGTTTTCATATCAATGACAAATCGATAACGAACATCATTCTTCAGCATTCTTTCATAAGCTTCATTGATCTGTTGTATGGGAATGATCTCTATATCAGAAACAATATTTTTTTCAGCACAATAGTTCAGCATTTCCTGTGTTTCAGCTGTGCCACCGATCATTGATCCGGTAATGGATCTCCTGTTTTTCAATAAGGCAAAAGGGCTTGCTTTTGGATCTTCAGCCGGCAAACCAACCACCAGCATTTTGCCGTTGAGATCAAGAAGCTTTAAATAGGTTTCATAATTGTGATTGGCAGAAACGCAGTTAAGCAATATATCAAACGAGCTATCTGCGTCTTTCATTTGTTTTTTATCTGTCGACAGTAAAAAGTTGTGGGCTCCCAGTCGTTCTGCATCTTTTTGTTTGGAAGCAGTATGACTGATCAATGTTACATCAGCGCCAAATGAAACGGCAAACTTTACTCCCATGTGTCCTAACCCACCAAGTCCAATAATTCCAACTTTCATTCCACTGCTTATGTTTGCATAACGCAATGGGGAATAAGTAGTAATGCCTGCGCATAATAAAGGAGCAACAGCAGCAGGATCCAATTTTTCAGAAACATGATATACATATCTTTCATCTGTCACTATATTGGACGAATATCCTCCTTGTGAAATAGTAACCTTATCTCTTTCCATTGCATTATAAGTTCCCGTCATATCCTCCACACAATATTGTTCCATTTGTTTCATACAATTTTTGCAAACACGGCAACTATCTACCATTACGCCTACAGCAGCAAGATCACCAGCTTTGAACTTTTTTACATTAGAACCTGTCTTAATCACCCGTCCTACAATCTCATGTCCCGGCACCATAGGATAAATTTTATCACCCCATTCACCGCGGGCCTGGTGAAGATCACTGTGGCAAACGCCGCAGTATAAAATTTCTACCTGCACATCATCAGGTCGTACGTTTCTTCTTTCAAATCGAAAAGGGACAAGCGGACTTGTTTCATTTAATGCCGCATAGGCTTTGGTTGGAGTCATAGTGTTAATTTGATTCAATAAAAGTTCTGCAAATATCAGGGGAAATTTATAAACCTGTAAGTAGAATGAATCAATTATGCCACTGAATGGCATAATAGCTGCATTGTTCGCTTCCCGTATTTTTCAATGCATGTGGTACATTCGCTTCAAGAAATATAACATCGCCTGCGGTAGAGTTGTAAAATTTTTCGCCAATCTGCATTTGCACATCACCTTTTATCATCAGGATAATTTCTTCTGCCCGGTGTGTATGCGGCGGATGACTTATCATTCCCATATTCAAATTGGTAGCATGCATATCAAACCGTTCAAACATGGAAGAAGGCCGGTCAAAAATTTGTCTTGATTCTCCTTTATCTGTTTTTGTTACTGCAAGATCTTTCCAATCTTTTATAAAAGAACCGCCTCCTTGCTTTCCGCGTGGCATATTTACCGGGTTCCTGCCTTCAAAGGTCAGCACATAATAAGTTGCCGGCTTATCAGAGATATTTTTAAAACTCTGTTTATCCCCTGCAATGATAAATACAATGCTTCCGGGGCCTAATACTTTTGTTGTATCATTTATAGTTACCTGTATATTTCCTTCTTTTATAAGGATCAATTCTTCCACATCATTATGAGTCTGTAGCGGGTGATTGGTTACACCCGGCCCAATCTTAGACGTATGTATTTCCAGATGTGCAAGATCCAACGCACTTCCTTCTAATACTTTTTTAGTTTCCCGGTTTTCTACCAGCTGTGCCTTCAAATTACTCCAGTTATATACTCCTGGATGTAAAGAATCGTTTTGCGCCATAAGATTTGTTGTAATTAAAATTACAAGTGCGGACAATAGTTTTTTCATAGCATTTATTTGGTTGCAATCATTTTTGTTTAGCCAACTCCAATGCCTTTGTCGTGGTATAATATTTAGCCAGCATATTCGGCACTTCCCACGCAGGCATATTTTTATTTTTTAAATAAGAAAGAAAGTTTTCTGTCACTCTTGCAAAGTGTGCCTCATGGCCTTCATTATATTTTTCAGGAATGTTAACCTTCCAGCCGTTTTTTGTTTTTTCAATATCAATGCCGGGATATTTTGATTGAAGTATTTTTATTTTATCTTTTAAAACCATTTCGTACGTAGTATCTTTTGTCAACGGTTCAATATATAATCCCGGCTTGAATTGTTCTTCAATTCCCTGCTTTATCTCAAGGATTGCCTTTGTTCCTTTTATTATTGAATGGTGGGTATCACCGGTTCCTTCTGGGGCCTTATAATTCCAAACTACATACGTTCTTGCATGAATTCCTTTTAATTGATAATAAATCTCTCCGTTGCTATAAACTTGTAATACTGTATCCCTGACATTATTTTTTAGATAATCAGGAAAACTATCCAACCTGGTAATAGTTTTAAATTCGGTCAAACGCATTTCTGTTGGCCAGCGTTTAGCTGCATTTACCTGGATGTCTTTATTATAATCAAGTGTCTGTTCAGGGAAACATTCCCATTGTACCAAATCAACTAAGTGAGTCATTACATCGATGATACCTTCTCCCTGTTGTGAAGCGTCCATAAACCAGCCGGGTCTTACGACCACATTACCGGAAACATATTTATAGAAATAATGAACCGATTCCATTTCT
>Ga0105247_10001663_pt1 | contig 15701 bp, 27 predicted proteins | sample KBSS24metaG_FD_81519 | JGI IMG/M metagenome (GOLD analysis project Ga0105247, IMG submission 81519) | Switchgrass rhizosphere microbial communities from Kellogg Biological Station, Michigan, USA - KBS S2-4 metaG | ecosystem: Host-associated > Plants > Roots > Rhizosphere > Soil | place...
GTAGTGTGCGCCTTATCGGCGGCGGATTTGCGCTTGGTCAGGGTACTGCCTCTTACTTGTTACGCGGGAAAGAAGCCCCGACGGGGGGAGACGGGGCTTCTTCCGGTTCCTTTGGGGAACAGCGATAGGGAGGGACTCCCCATCAGCGGCAGGGGTGATATATGCAGTGCACAATGAAGTCAAGGATTATTGTGCATTGCACAATAATCCCTAGCACGGTGCCAGCCGTGCTCTGAGGGTCGTAGGGATATTTTTCCTGTCCGAACGGCCAAGGGTAGCCACGCAGGATCGGCTATCACGGGCCGAATGGGACCGGCTTCGAAAGCAAGACTCGACGCCGAAATTCCTTCGGCAGCCCTTCGCTATTCCGCCGTGACCGGAGGCAATAGGCTCGGCGAACTCACGCTCGGGGAGCGCTCGGCGGAATGGGACCCCGAGCTCGCCGAACCATTCGTGGCCGGAGTCTTCATTTCTGCCAACGGATTGTCGGAGCGGCGCGACTTTCCTTCGAAGTAGGCGCCCGGCTCAATGGCAAGGCTCTGGTGGTAGATGTCGCCTTCGACATGAGACGGAGCCTGGAGCGTAATGCGCAAACCTTTGATCGATCCGACCAGGCGGCCGCGGACAACAATCTCCTCGGCCACGACCTCGCCCCTCACCTGCGACTTGTCGCCGAGCAGAAGCGAGTTGCAGTGGATGTCGCCCTGAATCTCGCCGTCGACTTGGATCTCGCCTTTGGAGGTTACGTTGCCGGTGATCGTCAGGTCCTCGCCGATGATCGACGGGACCATCTTGCCCGCACTCGGGCGGGGACTTTTGGAAGCGAAAGTTGCTGGCACGGGCGCCTTCGCATCGCCAACGCCTTCAACCAATTTCGTCACACTCGCGCCCAACTCGGGCTTCGTCGTGAACATCGTGGTACCTCCTCATCACAAACTGAGACGCAGCGCCTTGAAACTCACCGGCACCGGGTACACAACTCTTACGCCACGCTAAGCCACTATCAGGGATTCTCGCGGAGCTTCCCTCGAGGACAGACGCCCTCGTGCTCCTGCCAAAGACAATATCGCCTCGGCTTGGTCTCCTCAACCCCGCTGCTGGTCACTGTCTTCTCTGAGATGGTCAGGCTCAAACCGAGCTGAGAACAGAGCGGTCCCCGCCCTCACCGTGCGCCCCCCGCCGCGCCTGGCAGGGCGGGCTCTGCGGGCGATCGGGTGCTGAGGCAGATGAAAGCGAGATCGTCGCGGTTCCGCGCCTAGCGGAGTCTTTGAGCGGGCTCGCGCAGTGCGTGGGATCTCGTACCGTTTGAAATCTGCGCCCTCGACTCGGATTGCGCGATCCCTGATACGCTTGTGAAATTCCCTGTTATCTCGAATAGATTCCCTGTTCTCTTGGATAGGGAATTTCGCCTAACGATCTGATTTATGGTGAGGAAAACGGGGCCCTCGTACCCGTTTCTGGGCCCAATCTGCGGAAATTCCCTGTATTTTCCCGCTTAACAGGGAATCGCCCACCAGAGACAGGTTCGCCGAGGACTGCCTCCACCGCCAATTTGTAATATCGTCCAGCACCTTAGGCTTGCGCCGTATCATGCAGGAAGGTTGCGAAGGCCGCGCTGCTGATTGAATTGCAAACGGATTGCAAAACGGCATCGTCTCGAAATGTTCGCGCTCATGTTCGGGCGCTTAGAGCCAAACATGTAGCAGCCGTTATAACCATATCGCTATGACGGCTCGTCCCCGGTGTCCCCGAGGGCTTCCCTGTGAAGCCGGTCCAACTTGGCGTGTAGCAAGCGCTTACCCGTCTCGGCTCTCCCGGCTTCCCTCTTTTCTCTAAAGAGAGCGAGAGGAGAGAAGGGATTAAAAGAGGGCACTGCACAGGACCGGAGGACCCGGGGGAGGCGGAAGCCGGGACGGAAGCATTTCCGTCCTCACAGACCTCGATCGCGTGGGTGTCGCTGATACAGTCAGCCTCGGTGCCGTCCGGAAGAACGCGCTGCTGGAGCTGCCTGCGCAGTAACGCCGCACGAGTTCCGCGTTAGAGACATCCGCGTCGAGCTGGGCCTGCGCCAACAGGGAACCCGCGAGCAGCAACGCCGTCGCTACTGGGCATAACCTCCCTCCCCGAGGCATTCTACAGCAAGGGGAGCTCCGCACGAGGCGCGAGGCGGCGAATGGATAGGCAGGCTTCCGCAACCAGTCGATACTCACTTTCACCGGAGCCCTTGAGAGATAGAAGCTCGGAGCAGCCGGCCAATGTCGCGCCCAAGGTGGAACGAGCGCGAGGTCTTCTCGTAGCAACACATGCGACGAGCATAGTCGCGACATACGTTGGCAATCCCAGCCCTTCCTGAAAGCTGGACAACGGAGTAATCTCAATGCATGGGCGGCTCTGCACGAGCAGCACTCCACTTTCTTCTATGCCGGGAAAATAGGGCATGAAGACATCAGTTATCATCACGGTGCTTGCGATCATCGCGCTTGGCTATTCGCCTGCCTTCGGCGCGGAGCGCGCTTGTCGTCCTAGTTTATCAAATTGGTATCATTGCCCCGACACGTCAAAGCCCGCACCACAGACTACAAACCCCCGACCACAGACTACCGAGAGGACATCCAATTCGGAGCGTCCCTGCCGCCCGAGCGTTTCCAATCTCTGGACATGCCCAGGGACATCCAAAGCTCGACAGAGGACTACCCGCGCCGCGCGACCTTGCCGACCTAGTCTATCAAACGGCTACCATTGCCCTGGCAACGAGCCCAATGCGCCGGCAAAGCCCACAACGGCTGAGCGCAACCGGCCAGCGAAGCCCACAACGGCTGAGCGGCCCACAAGAACGACTTCGGTGGGTGAGAACCAATACAGCACTGAGAGGCAGGCATGGTCTCATTGCCCGTCTGATACCGTGGTCTGGGCAAACACACGTTCCAACATCTACCACTTTCGCGGCACTCACAATTACGGCAACACTGTCGCGGGGGCCTACATGTGTGAACAGGAAGCAATTGCTGTAGGGATACGGGCCCCAAAAAATGAGACGCATCCGTGACGCTAAAGCAGAACTAGCAGGGGGGTTAAATGCATCCAATCTTGATCGCTGCGATTATCGTTTTTGTGCTCAATGCAGCGGGCAGTTTCATCGAGTTTAACAATCGGTTCGTGAACGCGCTCGTGGATACGGTCCTGTTCGCTGTAGTGTTTTGGGCGCTTATCCATTTTGGTTATTTGCATATGGAGTTTTCGGCACCAGCAGCTACTCCGGCCGCCGCACCAACCGCACCATAGTATATGTCGCGATGGCTGATCAGACTCCGCCAGCCGCGCCGATGCCCGACATACTCTCCGGGATTATTCGGCACGTTCTAACTACAGTTGGCGGCGCTCTCGTTGCAGCTGGCGCTTAAGGGCCCCTTGAGCCCTACCTGTAAGCACGCCCCGGAAGGCGCACGCCGCGCCGCTGGCGTCTTTCAACAGAGCTTAAAGAAAGGCCACCCAAAGCAGGTGGCCCTCCAAATCTAGCTGTCGCTTGGGTAAAGACTAATAGTCCATGTCGCCCATGCCGCCCATACCGCCTGGAGGCATGGCAGGAGCCTTTGGCTTCGGCTTCTCCGCCACCATAGCCTCGGTGGTGATTAGAAGCCCCGCCACTGAGGATGCATCCTGCAGCGCGGTGCGCACAACCTTGGCAGGATCGATAACGCCCTGCTTGACGAGGTCGCCATATTCGCCCGTCTGCGCGTTGTAGCCGAAGGCATAATCCTTACTGTCGAGGATCTTGCCCGAGACCACGGCACCATCTTCGCCTGAATTTTCGGCGATTTGTCGTGCAGGCGCCTGTAACGCACGTCGCACGATATTTATGCCAACGCGCTGATCCTCATTTCCCGGCTTAAGGCCGTCCAGCACTTTCAACGCACGAAGTAATGCCACACCACCACCTGGAACGATACCTTCCTCGACGGCTGCGCGGGTAGCATTGAGGGCGTCATCGACGCGATCTTTCTTCTCTTTTACCTCGACTTCCGTCGAGCCGCCGACCTTGATGACGGCAACGCCGCCAGCGAGCTTGGCGAGCCGCTCTTGCAACTTCTCTTTGTCATAGTCGGAGGTCGTGTCCTCAATCTGCTGCTTGATCTGGGCGATGCGTGCCTGAATGTCTTTCTTGTTGCCCGCGCCGTCGACGATAGTGGTGTCATCCTTGGTGATCGACACGCGCTTGGCACGCCCGAGCATGTCGATTGTTACGTTTTCAAGCTTGATACCGAGATCCTCCGAGATCATTTCACCCGCGGTGAGCACGGCGATGTCTTGCAGCATGGCCTTGCGGCGATCGCCGAAACCTGGCGCCTTGACAGCAGCGACCTTCAAGCCACCGCGTAGCTTGTTGACCACTAGCGTTGCGAGAGCCTCGCCCTCGACATCCTCGGCGATGATGAGCAGGGGACGACCAGATTGCACCACCTTCTCAAGCAGCGGCAGCAGAGCGGGCAGCGCGGAAAGCTTCTTCTCGTAGATGAAAATGTAAGGGTCATCGAGCTCTGCAATCATCTTTTCGGCGTTGGTAATGAAGTAGGGAGAGATGTACCCGCGATCGAACTGCATGCCTTCAACGACTTCGAGCTCGCTCCCTAGGCTTTTCGCCTCCTCGACTGTGATCACGCCCTCATTGCCGACTTTCTGCATCGCTTCAGCAATCATGCGCCCAATCTCCGGATCGCCATTAGCGGAGATGGTGCCGACTTGTGCGATCTCTTCACTGGAGGTGACCTTCTTAGCCTTCGCCTTCAACTCGTTGACAACGGCAGTGACCGCACTATCGACACCGCGTTTCAGGTCCATTGGATTGCCACCTGCGGCGACAGACTTTGCGCCCTCGCGTACAATGGCGTGAGCGAGCAATGTCGCGGTCGTAGTGCCGTCACCAGCAGTGTCGGAAGTCTTCGATGCTACTTCGCGCACCATCTGCGCGCCCATATTCTCGAACTTGTCCTCGAGCTCAATCTCCTTGGCGACGGTTACGCCATCCTTGGTGATGCGGGGAGCGCCGAACGACTTGTCAAGCACGACATTGCGGCCCTTAGGCCCAAGCGTCACCTTGACCGCATTGGTAAGAATGTCGATGCCCCGCAGCATGCGGTCGCGAGCATCTTGGGAAAACTTCACTTCTTTCGCAGCCATTGTTGTTACTCCAGATCGCTAAGGTTGTTGTCTTTTTCAGGCGGCCTTCCTTTTGGTCTCCACGCCTTCCAACACGCCAAGGATGTCGCTCTCCTTCATGACAAGGAGCTCTTCGTCATCGATCTTGACTTCGGTACCCGACCATTTGCCGAACAACACTCGGTCTCCAGCCTTTACGTCGAGCGGTTGAACCACGCCCTTCTCGTCACGAGCACCGGGTCCAACGGCCACAACTTCGCCCTGCTGTGGCTTTTCCTTGGCAGTGTCGGGAATGATGATGCCGCCCTTGGTCCTTTCGTCTTCTTCGATACGACGTAGGACGACGCGATCATGCAACGGACGAAACTTCATCGCTTTACCTCCTTCCAGGCAAATTGTGGGAGGAGCGTTCCTGAGAACGCTTCAGGCGCGCCTTTTAGATCAGGGTTTTGGCACTTTCAAGAGACGAGTGCTAAAAACCGAGTGCTGTTGATTTAAGGGCTCCTCGACCCCAGGCGTGGTCCGGCGCGGTCGAAATCCGGTTCGAAGGTAGGTCCCCCACCCCAACCGGCACGCCTAAGGGATATTTTGTAGAAAAAATCCAAAAACCAAAAAGTGACCCAGTTCGCCGAAGATTGAAAAAAATAGGCGATGAGAGGCCTCGTCCCCTTGGCTCTTCATGGCGACGCCGCCTTTTTAAGGCGGAAACGAGAGCTCGGCCCAGGGCAGAACCCCTTGAGGAGCATCTATTTTTCTCGGCGCAAGCAAAGGGATGCGCGAGCCGGCCAAATATCACACAAAAATAAGGCGCCCTATCCAAGCAGCGCTAACAAACCAGCCCATAGCTAATGACTAGTATCCAGAGCGTGATACCAGCCTCCGATCCGGCATATCTCGCCCTCAAGATGCGGTCAGCTATGTTCCGTCGGTCATGATCGAAGGCGGTGGATGCTGCAAGACCCCGTTCCCAGTCCGACATTTGCTCTAACTGGCGCGTGATAGCGCGGAGTTCGTCTGACCGTCGCTTTGCTTCGAGATCTTCGTCCATAGCATTCCGCTAAGCCCGGATAGTGACAACCTAGCAGGAGCGAGCCGGACTAGCACCGGCCCCAGGTGCGATTTAACGGCGTCGCCATGGTCGGACAAATTCATCAACCAGCCACACGGCCGCCGCTCCAATCATCAAGCCCGCGCCAACAAGCAGGAAGGGTCGTATGCCCTCAGCGCGTACTATCTCGAACGCCGCCAGCGCGAGCCCGGCGAGCAGTATGGCGCTTGCCATTAGGAAGGACAGAAAGCGACGCATCGGGCCTCTGCTATGACCTATGAGCCGGAAGGTACGCTAGCGGCTGTGCAAGGAGAATATCTAGGCACGGCCAAAGCTGTTCATAAGAGGTGCGACGCGGTGAAACTGGCCCCGAGTGTCCGCGTTATTGCTGGACAATTGGATTTTCTCGATGAAGAGCGTTTTCCTAGTGCTGGTGCTTCTGGCGCTTCTCGCCGCAACCCTCTGGTGGGCGCTTTATGCCTGGAACTCGGTTGACGTGGAGATGAGCATTCACGGGTATATCGCCATGATACTGGGCATCGTTTTCTCGCTAGTAATCGGCTGCGGACTTATGGCCCTCATGTTCTACAGCAGCCGCCATGGATACGACGAGCCACCAGACTTGCGCTAAAAGCCAATTCACTGCGAAGCCAGTTATGCAACAAAAGACCGATGGACGAGTGGTACGCTTGCTGACCAAGCATGTCGGTGCTGAGGATCAGGCGCTTGAGCAGTGGTTCCTAGTGGCTGTTGGCAATGACGACAGAGCAAAGGACGCGGTGACGAAGGCGACAAATGCATCAGAGCGAATTGTTGAGATCGTCGGACACATTCCCGCAACCACTCTTGCGACCTGGGGTTTGACAGACGGCGAAGTTCGGCTTGTTCTTCCCGGTGAACCAATAAGCGGTTGAGAGCCTATGCGGGCAGAAATCTTGGACAATGAAGATGCACAAAGGTGGATGTTTCTGTGGGGCAGTTCAGATTGAGGTCTCGGGCGAACCCGAAAGCATGGGCTATTGCCATTGCCAATCCTGTCGCTCGTGGTCAGGTGGACCAGTCAACGCTTTTACACTTTGGAGACCTGAGGCCGTGCACGTCACGGCTGGTGCCCCACATATCGGCATGTTCCAAAAGACGGCAGCAAGTCAGCGGCAGTACTGCACCAAATGCGGAGGACATTTGATGACCAATCACCCTCCGCTGGGCTTGATCGATGTATTTGCAAGCACGCTACCCTCCCTTAGCTTCAGACCTGCCCTCCATGTCAACTATGCAGAGACAGTTCTCCCCATGCGAGACGGTCTACCGAAGTTCAAGGATTTTCCTGCAGAGATCGGCGGATCAGGCGAGCAGATGACAGAGTAGTAACCTGGGGTCTGCGAGGGGATCGACACCGATGAGCCTTCGAGAGGAAGCTCATTGAAGCGAAATAAGCGGAGCGTTGATGCGCAGATCGCTCGCAGACGGAGCATCGCTCAGGTGCTGATCGCTCAGCAATAACAGCCATGTTGTCAGGTTGGTTCTGGAGCTTACTCCTTGTCGGGGCGACGGTGCTCCTCTCCATCGCAGGCACTTTACTGGTGCGACGCCTAGCAAGCGTAGAGGTTCTGGAGCGCCATAACGAGGTGGCTGGCTTCATCTATGCCGTCATAGGTGTCGTGTATGCCGTGCTCCTGGGCTTCGCCGCGATTACGGTATGGGAACGATACGACAGAGCTCAGGCGTCAGTTGAACAGGAAGCAAACGACCTCGCAGACCTGTACCGTGATGCGCAAACCTTCCCGAGTAACGTCCGTACACAGCTCCGAGGTCAAATCCGCGACTATGTACGGCTTGTAATTGAGAAGGAGTGGCCAGCCATGGCTGGCGGCAAATCAAGTCCCGAAGTTTGGGACGCGTACACTCAGCTGTGGAGGACGTATTATCAATTTTCGCCTGGAACTGATCAGGAAAAGACTTGGTACTCGCAGTCGCTGACAAAATTAAACGATATGGGCGATCAGCGCCGCATGCGGTTGCTAACCAGCCGTATGGGAAGTGTGCCGCACATGATGTGGGTCGCTTTGCTAGGCACTGGTGCCATCACGATTGCGTTCAGTTTCTTATTCGGCACACCGAATGCCACCGCGCAAATCATCATGAGTTCGGGCCTCACGTTCACGATTGCTCTGGTGATGGTTGCCGTTGTTGCATTGGGACAGCCGTTCGCGGGAATTACCCGGGTAGGCCATCAACCCTTCGACCAGCTTGAGGGTATGTTTAAATACTCCGAAAACTCACCGCCCTAATTAGCAACGGTTCCCCACACCAACATCCGTTGCGGCGCCGATGGGCCACACGCCTGGAGTTAGCTGCCGACAAAAGATTGCCGCTTTGATCGCCTATGCTCGGGTTTTAGGACGGGGGTGTACTTCTAATGGAGTATCCTCGATGTGTGACTACAGCCTAGAGCTGATCATGTCTCGGCCTGCGAAGACCGGTGACAAGTTGGTATCAACCCGCTTTCCCAACACGCCTACACGTGGTTTCGCTTCGGCTGACGACCGTAGCGTGGCCGTATGCCTGCTTCCCGGCACGGAGCCTTCCTTTGAAGAGGAAATCCGATGCGACGGTGTGATCTTCTCCTGGAGGCCTGGACATAAGGTGGCGAAGTTCCAACAGGTCAGCAAAGGCAAACGCCACGTTCATCATGACGCTCTGGAATTCCCCGATGGGAAGATCGTTCTGCTAACGCAGTTGAGCGAGAACCAGCACGCGACCGTGTTGCAATTGCCGGCGCGTTTGCGTGTCACAGCAGACGACACGGAACGAAACGATGCGCTCATAGAGTAGTAAGGCTCTGCCTTGCTGCTTTGACATCCGTGCCGCTCTGCTAAAGAAGTTCTGCTTCCCCGATAAGGAAACTGACGTTGAAACTGCCTATCGACAGAAAGTCGGTTGCAAATTCCGATTACTGCTAGCCGCCGACGCCACTGTCGCATGCTGAACCGGGCCTTACGGGAAGGTCAGGCGAAGGATCAATAATGATCTCCGTGCTCTCCATCGTCAGCCGGTCCTCGCATGCTGCAAGTTCGGGCCCTGTGCCGGAGACATATAGATCGACATGCGGCCTACTGTGCGACCAATCCTCAGAGCACTCGACGCATGTGTCTTCCATCACATAGTAGCGTTCCAATGCGGGCACATAAACTTTGGTTCCAGGAGGTACAAAGTTTATGTCTGCAGCCAACGTTCCTGGCCTCTCATAGGTGCCGAGATCTTCGTCGGCAAATCCGTGGATGGCGGCATGCGAAATGATAGCAGTCCCAACGTGCGCGGGATTGCCATCGTCATTATCGTCAAATCCGTAAAAGGTCACATAGCTGGAAACGACTTCCTGCGTGTTCCCCGGATTGATTACGCTGCACAGGGTTACCAAAGTTGCTAGGGCCTGAAGTGCAAGTCGGATCATCCTTTTCATAGCTTCTCCCTCAAGACCCCCCGAGTTCTAAGCTTTAGCAACGACCCATGGTCACGCTTTGCGTCGAGCGCATCCCGATTGCTCGCGCTGCTCCCGATGAAATGTCTAGCGTAACTCCGGGTGTGAATGGTCCGCGATCATTCACTCGCACAGCAACCTTTCGGCCAGTGCTCGGATTACCCACCATGATGCAAGTGCCAAACGGCAACGACCTGTGTGCCGCAGTCATTCCACCCGGGTTGAACATTTGCCCCGACGCGGTGTGGTGTCCTCGAAGTTCATTTCCGTACCACGTCGCACGCACCACTTGATCGGCATGTGATGGTGTCGTTAGGCAGGCCAGAAAGACCGTGAGCGCCACGCGATCCTTCATCGTGATTTCTCCATAAGTGGTGAGAACCCGTGCACCAACTTACCGAGAATGAGGACGATAAGTCGGCTCGTGAGTGGCAGAAGGTGGGCTATTTAACGACAACGAAAACTGGCAAGCTCGCGGGCGATGCGAGGCGGCCACTCAAGACCAATCTTTGCCCAACGAGCACTTGGCCACCGACGAACTCATGATTACTCTTGAGACATACGGCTACTGGGGAGTGACTTTGGCCATTGCTCTAGAGAGCATGGGTGTTCCGGTTCCTGGTGAGACGGCGCTTGTTGCAGCAGCGTTGTACGCGGGGAAAACGCAGGCGTTAAACATTTGGGTGCTGATAGCATTCGCTTCGGCAGGGGCGATCCTGGGTGACAACGTCGGCTATTGGATTGGTCGGGAGATCGGCTTTCGCGTGTTGCTGCGCTATGGCAGCTATATCGGACTGACGGAAGGCAGGATCAAACTCGGCGAATATCTCTTTCAACGCCATGGTGGGAAGATCGTCTTCTTTGGCCGCTTTATCGCTTTGCTTCGATCACTCGCTGCCCTGACGGCCGGGCTCAATCAAATGAGCTGGCCCCGCTTTCTCGTTTTCAACGCTGCCGGCGGGATCTTATGGGCAGCGTGCTACGGTCTTGCGGCGTTTTATTTTGGCAAACGGATCGAAACGTTTACACGGCCCGTTGGTCTCGCGCTTCTCTTGATTGGAACTGTCATGTTCCTAGGATTGCTCTGGTTCATACGCCGGCACGAGGCAGATTTGGTCACGAAAGCAGAGCGCGCTTTCCCTGGTCCAGTGCATAGACGAAAGTTTAGGCGGTAAGCCGCTTAATATGCTTTTTATGAGCCTGGCAGATTGCCAATTGAACTTGCGGCTAAATTCACTGCGAGCGCGAGCAGGGTGAGGTTGAACATGAAAGAGAGCAGGGAATGCGCGGTTACCGTTCTCCTGAGGACCTTTGAGTTCACCGTCACGTCGGAAACTTGTGAAGTCATTCCGATCACAAACGCGAAATACAGAAAGTCCCAATAGTTGGGAGCATCGTCACCGGGAAAGCCGAGCCCGCGTGCGTGCCCCCGATGCTCTGCATAGTACTCATGCGCATAATGAAAGGCGAAGATCACCTGAATGAGGCTCCATGACAGCAGGATAGTCACCGCCGCAAATACGAGGTTGAGGACATGGTGACCAGCAGGTGCCGTAGTTAGCTGGACGAAGATCGCGCCGACGGTCGCCAGAGCTGCGGTTGCCGTGAGTGTCGGGATTGCCACGCGCCCTTCATCGTACAGGTGGCATCTCCTGCGAATTTCATTCGTATCTGTTCCCATGGCTAGCTCAAGCGCCAGCATGAGATAGACCACCACTCCGACATCCCAGCCAATTAGCAGGCGATTGATCAGCCTCCACTCTGAAGGCAGCAACGCAAACACGAGCAGCGCAACCAGAGCAGCGATAAAAAGCCGCCATCGTGCACGAAAGATGCGTAAGGGCCTCCCCCACCTTCGTCCCTCCATGTGAAAGGTGCTTGTCACGCGAAACTCCTTACATGTGCTAGTAGCAAACTACCGCTCTCTTCTCGCGTTTCATGCGTGTCAACTTGTCCCGCACTTTCTCTCCGCTGAGACCGAGCTGGACCCAAACGACTTCAGCGCGGCCCGGACCGCAACTAAAAGCCCGCATGTTGGTTGACCTTCATACCGGGCTAGGGGATCGCCCAGGAGATATGACATGGGCAGCATCAACCCTTCAAGAAAGCGAGATTACAGGAGGAACACCTGCATCGATGTGAACCAGTCTTACCAGGTTGCCTATTGGAAGCAGCGCTTTGGCATCTCGGACGAAGAACTGATTGAGGCGGTGCGAGCGTCAGGTGGGGCTGGCCAGAAACGTCGAGGCGTATCTGAGACAGCAGCACGTCGAACGCTAAATGCGGTACCCCATGGCTGAGCAGCAGGGTCTCGTCACCTATTTGAGACGATCACACGTTGGTTTCGCCGCCATTATCGCGGCAGTTCTCACCTTCGGGTCCTTGACCCAAACGCTGGCGAACGTGAAGGTTCATGATCGGAGCTCGCACCCTGTGCGGGGCTGGAAGGCGGAGCGCGATTTCGGCCACGGTTGGGGGTGGGACGCGACTGTCGGTTTCTATGCTGGACCCTTTTGGGGTCGTAAGGGCAAAGGATACTTTCGCTGTTTAAACCCAGGTTATGGCTGGCATACTTGCCCATTCGACGGAGTGTTGGCAGCTCGGCCTAGAAGATGGGCTGGCTTCTGGCGTCGTCGGTCGTGACATAGGTGCTCTAAGTCACGCGAGCTCGACAAAGAGCTGGCCAAACTGGCGTGATACCCTGAAGCCCGCATCGCCAATCGTGGTCTTGTAGAGATGTCTTCTTCACTCAAACCCCTCGCGCCCAATCCGCGTCCCATTGATGCGGGTGTGAGCATCGGACACGTTCACCTGAAAGTTGCAGACTTAAATCGCGCCATCGCTTTCTATTGTGGCGTGCTCGGCTTTGATTTGATGCAGCGCTATGGACATGAAGCTGCATTCCTTTCGGCAGGCGATTATCACCACCACATCGCTTTGAACACTTGGGAAAGCAAAGGTGGCTCACCCCCTCCACCGCATACCACGGGGCTCTACCATGTTGCTATCCGCTATCCTACGCGGGCAGCACTGGCGGACGCATTGCGAAGGCTGATCGATGCTGGCATTAGCCTCGAAGGCGCAAGCGACCACGGGGTCAGCGAGGCACTCTATCTGCGTGATCCTGACAGTAACGGCATAGAGTTGGCTTGGGACCGGCCAAAAGCGGTATGGCCCCTCACCAAAGACGGCCATTTGGAAATGGATACCCGCCCCCTCGATACACAAGAGCTATTGAAGGAGCCGACTGCTGATCGCTGAAATGTGTGGCCGGTACGACAATCTCATCGCGCGTGATGCCTATCGAGGGCTCTTCAAAGCCAAGAGACTGCCCAAGTCGAACTTTCCACTCCGCTACAACATCGCTCCAACAGATCAAATCCCAATTGTCCGCATTGATCCCCGTGATGGCGAGCGCGAGATGGTGATGGCACGCTGGGGGCTTATTCCGTTTTGGATGAAGGAGAAGCCCAAGGTCCCACACATCAATGCACGCGCCGAGACTGTGGACAGACTCCCGCTGTTTCGAGAGGCCTTTGCTAAGCGCCGTTGTCTCATTCCGGCGACAGGTTTCTACGAGTGGCAGCAACGTGAGGACGGTAAGCAGCCCTACCGTTTCCGCCGAAAGGACTTAGAGCCATTCGCGTTTGCGGGAATTTGGGAGTTTGCCCGCTTAGGCGGAGAAGAAATCCTATCGACGGCGATCATCGTGGGACAGGCAAACCCACTTGTCGGAGGGATACATGATCGAATGCCGGTCATGCTGATGTTGGAGGACTATGATCGCTGGCTTGCTACAGCAAATTCGGCGGACGAACTGAAGTCGCTACTTAGGCCCTACGACGCCGATTTGATGGAAGCCTACGCCGTCAGTCGTGTTGTCAACAGCGTCAAGAATGACACCGAAGAGTGCATTGAGCCGGTGGAGGATTGATCATGGGAAATCATTGCAGCCAGGAGCATCAGAAATGACTGAGGATCGCCTCGAACCCTGGATGCCGCGAGCATTATCGATCCTGCGAATGATGACTGGGCTGCTCTTTCTGGAGCACGGAACGCAAAAGCTGTTGGGCTTTCCGCCTTCGGAGCACGCTTTTCCGCCCCTGTTCTCGCTCATGGGTCTTCAGGGGGTAATCGAACTCGTCGGGGGCTTTCTCATCCTCATCGGCCTTTTCACCCGTCCTGTTGCCTTCATCCTCGCGGGTAACATGGCCGTAGCCTACTTCATGGCGCACGCACCAAGGGGCTTCTTTCCGACGCTCAATGGTGGTCAGCTGGCGATCCTGTTCTGCTTCGTATTCCTCTACCTAGCGGTCGCTGGCGGTGCGCAGTGGAGTGTTGATACGCAGATCGCTCGCAGGCGGAGCATCGCTTAAGTGCTGATTGTTCAGCAAGAACAGCCATGTCGTCAGCTTGGTTCTTGAGCTCAGTCCTCGTCGGGGCGACGGTACTTCTCTCCATCGCGGGCACTTTACTGGTGCGACGCCTGGCAAGCGTAGAGGTTCTGGAGCGCCATAACGACGTGGCTGGCTTCATCTACGCCGTCATAGGTGTTGTGTATGCCGTGCTTCTGGGGTTCGCTGCGATTACGGTGTGGGAACGATATGACAGGGCTCAGGCGTCAGTCGAACAGGAAGCAAACGACCTTGCAGATCTGTACCGGGATGCGGAAACCTTCCCGGCCAACGTTCGTACACAGCTCAAAGATCAAATCCGCGACTATGTTCGCCTAGTGGTTCAAAAAGAGTGGCCAGCCATGGCTGTCGGCAAATCAAGTCACGAAGTTTGGGATGCCTACATTCAGCTGTGGAGGACGTACTATCAATTTTCGCCCGGGACTGATCAGGAGAAGACTTGGTACTCGCAGTCGCTCACAAAACTTAACGATTTAGGTGATCAGCGCCGCATGCGATTGCTAAGCGGTCGAGTGGGAAGCGTGCCTGTCATGATGTGGGTCGCTCTGCTAGGCACGGGAGTTATAACAATTGCGTTCAGTTTCTTATTCGGCACACCGAATGCCATAGCGCAAATCATAATGAGTTCGGGTCTCGCGTTCACGATTGCTCTAGTGATGGTTGCCATTATCGCATTGGGGCAGCCGTTCGCGGGAATTACCCGGGTAGGTCCTCAACCCTTCGAGCAGCTGGAGCCGATGTTCAAACACCTCGAACTTCGTTAGCAGTTCCATTCACCACATCCGTTGCGCCGGAAGAAGCCCCCGGTAGTAGGGGTACGCCGGATAGGCAGGTGCGTAATAAACGGGAGGCGGTGGAGGATAGTAGGTATAGGCAGGCGGGTAGTATGCGTAGGGCACTGGATACGCATAGCCTCGGTACCACTGTTGTCGCCAGCCAACTTCTTCTGCGGCTGACTTCGAATGAACGTCAGCGACGGGCATTCCAGGCAATGGAGCTGCGTTGGCGGAATGCAGTCCACACCAAACGCCTACAAGCAGGTTGATGATAAACAGGATAATAGTACGCATGATATGTAACTCACCGAGCGTTCTCGGGACGCTTCATACTCCTCAGAGCCCTCTCTAACTGTCTTTCTGAGACCGGCTTTTGCTGAATAATCCGCTCCAAGACGCGCTCCAAAGCCTCCACTCTGGCCGTTAGCCTCTTTACCTGCGCGCTGAGGTCTTTCAGCTCTGCGTCGTTCATGGTTCGATTTTACCTGAACTCGAATAAGCGGTCCCAGCTACTCATCTCGTCAACATTAATAAGCTTTGTGGCAGCCAACTCAGCCCATGTGCCTGCGTTAGCGCCTTTTAAAGGGACGCCGCCTGTCTAAGGTGGAAACGAGTATTACGAGCCGCGAACGAAGACCTTGTTATTCATCTGCTTTTTCATGATCGGTTCTGTGGGTCGCGTCGACCGAACAAATATCCGCACAAAAATGGTGAGGGATCGGGACCCGCGGGTGCTAGTTGCCAACCAACTTGACACCCACTGCAAATGCGCCACCGATAAGAATGGCAATTGCTGCCAACACTGCCCAAAGTTGGGAAGGCTCCAA
>Ga0105247_10001666_pt1 | contig 15681 bp, 10 predicted proteins | sample KBSS24metaG_FD_81519 | JGI IMG/M metagenome (GOLD analysis project Ga0105247, IMG submission 81519) | Switchgrass rhizosphere microbial communities from Kellogg Biological Station, Michigan, USA - KBS S2-4 metaG | ecosystem: Host-associated > Plants > Roots > Rhizosphere > Soil | place...
CGCTATGGAGTGCCAAAAACAATAAGAGCAGAGATATACTTAAACGCTGGGTTTCTACCCTTGGAATTGATATTAATCCATTCCCCTGGCTGGCTATAGCAGGTAGGTTTGGTTATGATACTTACAAAGATGATGGCTACGTATTTATTCATCCTGAATCCTATCAGCTTACTGCAGCAATTGGCGGAAGTCTTGATAATTATTACAGAACTTATTCAGGATATAATCATACTATCACGGTTACTGCAAAGAAAAAGATAGGCGACTTTGCAACAAGATTGTTAGTAGGTACTATGTGGCAGGATCTTGAAACAAAACAATTCGCTATATATGGTACAAACCTGATAGATACAACAAGAACGGATAGCAGCAACACTGCACTTAATACAAGGAGGCGTCTGCTGAGAAACAACAATGGATTACCGAACGTAAATATTTTTCGTGAGGCCGCTTATTTTGGTGAAGCTTCAATAGCATATAAAAATGTTGCCTTTCTTACCTATTCTCATCGCTTTGAATCTGCTTCACCTATTCCTAAAGCCAATAGAAACTATCATTATCCCGGTGCAAGTTTAAGTTTGATACTCTCGGATATATTTCCAGGTATAAAAAAGGGAAATATTGTAAACTATGCTAAACTGCGGGGTTCATTAGCAAATACTGCCAGGCTAAATGACCCTTATTCCAACCAATCATTTTTTGTAAACAACTTCAGTAGTACAGTTTTACCAGTTACCTACACTTATAATTTTACAAATGCTAATCCCAGGCTGAAACCAGAAAATCAAAAGACCTATGAGATAGGCGCAGAATTAAGGTTATTAAATAATACTATATCCCTGGAGGCGGCTTATTATAATACACTTTGCACAGACCAAATTGCGCAAGGATACAGGGCCAGTTATGCAACAGGCGCTATACTAAATACTGCTAATGCCGCTTCATTGCGCAACCAGGGAATAGAATTGACGGTGAATTTAAATCCGATAAGGAAGAAGGATTTTAACTGGACTGTCAATTTTAATTTTAATCACATGTGGAGTGAAGTACTAACTCTGCCGCCATCAATTGGCATTTTTAATGACTTTTATAACTCCGATACTTACATTACAAATGTCAGAGGAGGCTTGGTCAGAGGCCATTCAACCGGAACTATTACCGGCTCTAACTACCAAAGAAATAATGCCGGTCAAATTCTTATTAGTCCAACAACGGGTATCCCTTTAATTAACACTGGCACAAACGTTGTAATCGGTGACAGAACTCCGGATTTTACTTTAGGTACATTAAACAGCTTCAGATACAAGAACTGGAGTTTAAATTTCTTATGGGATTTAAAAGTAGGTGGAGATATTTATAATGGCACTGATCAAATTCTTACTGGTTTAGGCAAAAGTCCAAGAACGGCTGATCGCAGCACTCCGAGAATTATTAATGGAGTATTAAATGACGGTCTCCAAAATACGGCAAACCCTACTATAAATACAATGGCAATTGTTCCTCAATATTTGAGCAGCTATTATACTCTTTCTGTTACCACCACCACCAGCACTCTTAGTGCCACTAGTTTACCAGACGAAGAGTTTATCCAAAAAAATGTAAACTGGTTCAGGTTGAGAGATATAACCTTAAATTATTTTTTGTCTGATAAAACTATAAAATACCTGAAAGGGTTAAAAGGTTTGAGTGTCTTTGTAACCGGAAGCGACCTGGTACTTCTTACGAACTATTACGGTGCAGATCCAGCTGTCAATGCAAATAATCCGGGAACAGGTGGCGTAGGAGGTTATGGCCTTGACTTTGGAAGTGCTCCTACTCCTTTAGGTTTAAGTTTTGGATTAAGAGCTAATTTTTAATGATAACATAAAATGACCAAATAAAAAACGTTATATGCAAAACAATATTTTTAAATCAATACTTTTTCTCGGGAGCACTTGCTTACTTGGTATTGCTTCCTGCAGTAAGAAAATTGATGATGCTTATTTAAATCCCAATGCGCCTATTAAGGTTCCTATTGAAACTATATTACCGGGAGTAATTGGAAGTTTCACTGCATTTAATTCTGCTGCCGGTACAAACTATGGTGTACAGATTGATGATATATTGCTTGGGCGATATATTCAATATTGGGGATCTACCACCTCCGAAGAAAATTATGGAGAAATGGGAGGTACCATTGGAAGTGATAATACGGGTGGAATATGGGCTGCTGCTTATTACGGCCATGGGCGGAATGTAAGCAGAATTATAGAATGGGGAACTGAAGAACAAAAATGGGATTTTGTTGGAGTTGCTTATGCTATCAGGGCATGGGATTGGCTTGAACTAACCAATCAATATGGCGATGCAATATTAAAAGAAGCATTAAATGTTGACCTCGTCCAGTTTCATTATGATACTCAACCCGAATTTTATGACAGTTGCCGGGCCATTTGTTTCCGAGCTCTTAGTTATTTAAATAGAACTGATGGCAATGTAAATCCAGCAAAGCTTGCAGAAAGTGATGCATACTTTAATAATGGTAATATAGGCAAGTGGAAAAAATTTGTGTATGGCATTTTAGCCCGATCATATATTGATCTTAGCAATAAGGCCAATTTTGTAAGTAGTGGCTATGCTGATTCAGCCATTAAATATGCCAATCTTTCCTTAACAACCAATTCTGATAACATATTAGCTACGTTTTCAGGCGCCAATAGTAGTAATGGGTTCAATAGTTATTTTGGTCCTACCCGTTCAAATATCGGCACCATCAGGCAGGGAGGATATATTGCAAAACTAATGACAGGCAATAATAGCGGAGCATTTACCGGTGTAAACGATCCAAGAACATGGTACATGCTTAGTGAAGATTCGAATAGCGCTTTTAATGGCGTAACACCTTGGTTAGGAGTTACAGAATATCTTAATGGTACTACTGCTACGAGAAGTTATCCCAAAAATTTTTGGAGAAGTTCAAATGTAACTGCAACAACAGGAACAGATGATAGCGCCAAATATGTATATGGAAACAGGGGCCCCTGGCCCATGATGACAGCTTCGGAAATGCAATTCGTTATTGCCGAAGCTGCCTTTCGTAAAGGAGATAAAACAACAGCGCTTGCTGCATACACAAATGCAATAAGCCTGAATTTTGATATGTTAACCACCACTTATTCATTTAAAATCCCCGCATCCCGTGTAATAACTCCTGCGATGAAAGCGGCTTATCTCGGAAATGCTGCTATCGTACCCACTACATCTGCCGGCTTAACAATGACACACATAATGCTACAGAAATATATTGCTTTGTATGGCTGGGGAGTTCACCAAACCTGGACCGACATGCGCAAGTTTCATTATACATCAATTTATCCCGGAGAAACGAAACAAGTATATGCAGATTTTATAACTCCGCCTACTTCACCAAAAAATTACCTTGTATCTACTAACAATGGTAAATTGGTTTACAGATGCAGGCCAAGGTTTAATTCCGAATACCTCTACAATATTCCTGAATTAACAAGAATTGGCGCTTTGAATTCAGATTATAATACTTATGAATGTTGGTTTTCGATGCAATAAATAAATTATAAACAAGAAAATTTTTTAAAATGAAGTTTTTAAAAATAATAAGAAGAAGCCTGTGGATATTAGCTGTATTTTTTCTTTATCCATCATGCACGAAGACTAGCCCGCAGGTGGCAGCTACAGAAACAAACTTTAGCAACTCAACATTTGTCCAGGTTTTTGATGCCACTGTCAAATCAACCAGGAATTATATTTATGTTGATGGTGTTCCGGTTTCAGGATCAGCATTAGCTTTCGGAGGCGTATTTCCCGGAACTGCTTTTGCGTTTAAAGTAAAGGGAGGGATCAGGAATTTTTTAATAAAAGATACATTACCTGCTACCACACAAGTACCACTTGGCTTTTCTGAAAATATGCAGGTCGCCAGGAGCTATACCATCTTTACTTATGATACAATTACCAGTCCCAAACAAGCCACTATATTAAACAATATAGTAGTACCCACAGATACAACAAGCAGACTTCGCTTTGCAAATTTCATTTATAATACAGCAGCAGTTGCCAATGTAGATGTGTATTCTTACCGCAGAGGCACTTCTGCACCGGTATTTTCTAATATAGCAACAACACAGGTAACAGATTTTATTCCTTATGCATCAGGATTAACGGATACATTATATGTCTATGCGACCGGCACTACTTCTCCATTACTTGTTAAAGCGCTGGTAACAAGTCTAGCACCGCAAAGAAGTTATACATCTGTTTACAGCGGAAGTTATAAAGGAACAAGAGCCATCACTACTGTTGCGACTTATTGATAGAATAAATTTTATAATAAAAAAATGTCGCTTATCAGTGGCATTTTTTTATGCCGATGATCCAAAAAACAAATAAGCAAGGGCTATTGAAGTAATGATGCCAACAAGATCGGCCAGCAACATTGAGCCGATAGCATATCTTGTATTCCTGATACTTACTGAACCGAAATAAACTGCCACAACATAGAACGTAGTGTCTGAAGTTCCCTGCAGAATACTTGAAAGACGACCCGCAAAAGAATCAGGACCGAATGTTTTCATGCTATCAAGCATCATCCCTCTTGCACCGCTTCCACTGAGCGGTTTTACCAATGCTGTAGGTATTCCATCAACAAACCGTGTATCAGTTCCTAATGCAGCGAATATTGATTTTATTCCATTAATGATTACATCAAATGTTCCGCTTGTGCGCAACATACTTATAGCGACAAGCATACCCACTATATATGGAATGATGCGGACAGCAGTTTCAAACCCGCCCTTCGCCCCTTCCACAAATGCATCGAATACATCTATTTTTTTATAAATGCCTCCAAGAACAATCAATAAAAATATAACGAGAATAATGCCATTGCTTAGTTTCCCTGAAAATGATTGTGCAGATGCAGGGTCGAGTTTGACAATATATAAAACGAGCAAAGCGATGATCGCTGATACTCCGCCTATCCAGGCTAGTATCACGGGTTGAAACACATTTATTTTTTGTTTGAAAGAAACAATAAACATAGCAGCCATTGTTGCGGCAAATGTTGCAATCATGCACGGGATAAAAATATCGGTCGGATTTGCAGCACCGAGGCTTGATCTGTAGGCGATGATCGTGACAGGAATTAAGGTTAACCCTGATGCATGTAATGCTAGAAACATGATCTGAGAATTGGAAGCAACGGTTTTATTTGGATTTAATTCCTGCAAACTTTCCATTGCTTTTAATCCAAATGGTGTAGCTGCATTGTCAAGATTTAAAAGATTAGCTGAAAAATTCATCATCATGTGCCCAGTGGCAGGATGACCTTTTGGTATATCAGGAAAAATCTTTGAAAAGAAAGGCCAAATGATCTTTGATAATAACCTTACCCCTCCTGCTTTTTCAGCTATATTTAAAAAACCCATAAATAAGGCAAGAATACCTATCAAAGGAATGATAATATCAATAACAGCATTCTTTGCTGTTTCAATAATGCCATCAACTTTTCGTTCTAATTTTTTTTGAACAGAGAGATACGTGTATGTTTTGATTCCGGGATTTACAATCATAACAGTATTCACCGAATCATGAGCCATATTATCAGTAAGTAAAACCGATGCCCGCTGTATTGAATCGGTTCTGTAATACCCATACTCCTTTAAAAAATCAGGGTATTTAGGAGAAAGCCTCTGATTAACCGGTGAACCTATCGCATAATAATAAACGCTGTCATATTTATCAGAAGATTTACCAACAACCATTTTGGTAAAAATGGTTTCATTCCCTGCGATCATTCGAATAGCAGCTACAACAATAGCAATAATGATAAATGCTGACCATATTCTGCTAAGAGCCATGTTGAGTTTGTGATTTATAGTTTATAGTTTGAAGTTAAGGGAGTTTTCTTAAAGCTAATTGCAACATTACAAAACTTCATTTCACTTATCTTTGCCGCCCTTAAATAACTATAAACAACAAACTAAAAACTATAAACTAAATGGGTTTGCAGGCTGGAATTGTAGGACTTCCCAATGTTGGAAAATCAACTTTATTTAATGCGGTAAGCAATAGCGCCAAGGCACAGGCCAGCAATTATCGCTTTTGTACTATTGATCCAAATGTAGGTCTTGTTGATGTTCCCGATGATCGCTTACATAAATTGGCGGAGTTGGTAAAACCGAATCGGATCGTTCCCACACAAATAGAGATCGTTGATATTGCCGGGCTGGTGCGTGGCGCCAGCAAAGGTGAAGGGTTAGGAAATAAATTCTTAGCCAATATCCGTGAAGTAGATGCAATTATTCATGTGATCCGTTGTTTTGAAGATGAAAATATCTTAAGAGACGAAGGAGCTATCAATCCTGTAAGTGATAAGGATATTATTGATACTGAACTTCAATTGAAGGACATTGAAAGCGTAGAAAGAAAAATTCAGAAAACAGAAAAACAGGCCCGAATTGATCCTAAATTAAAATCTGAACTGGATGTATTGATCCGCTGCAAAGAACATTTGGATAAAGGGAAAAATATCCGTGAACTTCAATTATCAAAAGAAGATAAAGTTGCAGTAGCTGATCTTTTTCTTTTAACCGACAAACCAGTTTTATATGTTGCAAATGTAGATGAACCTTCCATGCATACAGGCAATAAATTTTCAGAAGCTTTGAAAGAAGCAACTAAAAATGAAGATGCGCAAATGATCATCATGAATAATTCCATAGAAGCGCAGATAGCTGAAATGGAAAATGCGGAGGATAAGATGATGTTCATGGAAGAATATAAAATGAAGGAGCCGGCACTAGATCGCCTTATTCATTCAGCTTATAAACTTTTAAACCTGTTTACTTATTTCACCGCAGGCGTGCAGGAAGTAAGAGCATGGACTATACACCAGGGCTGGAAAGCCCCACAGGCAGCCGGTGTCATTCACACTGATTTTGAAAAAGGTTTTATTAAAGCAGAAGTAATAGCTTATGAAGACTATATTAAATATGGTTCCGAAGCTGCTGCAAGAGATGCTGGGAAATTAAGAATAGAAGGAAAAGAATATGTAGTAAAAGATGGAGATGTGATGCATTTTAGATTTAATGTCTGAACCGGGATTTATATGATTTATGGGATTAAAAGGAAATAAACAAGCTCATTAATCACGATTCAAACTAAAATAACGCTGTTATTCCCGCTCTTCCTACATGCACTGTTTTCGATGTGCCGGCTTTACGTCCGTCGTATTGGATATTCAGCTCCAGGTTATTCAATAAACGTTTATTAAAAACCAATGACCACAGGAAATTTTTTCCCGGCAATAACCCATCCAGCATGATATAGCTTACCGTTGTGTTAGCAGGAAACTTATAACTGATATTATTAAAAGTGAATTTCCCTGTTAGGGAGCTGCTTTGAAGAATATTGTATTTTGATTCAATATTCAGTGAATGAGAAGTCGATTTTTCTCCGCCGTATAAAGGAAGATTCTTTTTGTTATCAAATCTATATCCTGTAATAAGCCTGAAAGAAGTACCTTTTATATAAATGAGCTGCGGTTCTATGGTATAAACATCCAATTGGTAATTGCGATTAGCAAATTGAGGAGTATATAATGCATTCAATCCTTTTTTTCCATTAATCGTTAATGATAATGCTTTGCTCATATTCCATCGCCATTTTAGATTCCAGTCGTTCAACTTACGGCTTTCATAACCGTAAGTAAGCAAAGACTTTCCATTGTTTCGAAAGTTACTGAAATCGATTCCCCATTTACTACTGAAACGATTGAATGAAATGCTATTAAGAAAAGTAGTATTTAAAGTGATAAGAGCTGTATCCGCCACTCCATATTTAAACGGGTTAAACTCAAAGTCGCCTTTGGCAACTGACTTCTTGTTTATTTGCAATGAAGTGGAAAAATTAAGTCTCGACAAAAAATTCTTCATTCCTTTTAAATCGGCACTATTTAGTATAGATCGTGGATTAATAGCAAGACTATAATTAAAAGTGATATAGTTTGCTTTTATAAAATCATTGGTTGGGGTCAATATGCGTATAAATTTTGCCTGGTCGGGAAATGCAGCCAGCTCAAATTCATTTAGCGATTGAACACCATTACTGTCATAATCATTCCATGCATATTGACCAGTACCAGCCGGCACTTCCAGATATGCAAAATCCCGGCGTTGCTCCTGCCCTGCTCCTACTTCATACAATAAATTTCCATTTAGCAATCCTTTCCATTCATTCATTACATATTCGGCACGGCCAAGAATTGTTTGATCTTCTTTTTGTCTTGATACAGCAGCGTTATACACTTTCAGTTTTCGGAAAGTAGTGTTTAAATAAAATTGCCTTTTCGGATTTGCCAATAATTCGGTTTGCAGGTTAAGATTTAAACTTCTGTCACCACGAATTAGGCTTTTACTAACAGGGTATTTATCTGACCTGGTAAAAAAAGTAATTCCATACCTGTTCTTTTTAGCTTCATCTGACTTTAAATAAGCTGAATAACTATCAAAAGAAAAAGCAAATGGTGTTAATGTATCGGTGCTTTTATATTGTACATTATTTTTCTGCAACTCATAACGAAGGCCCAGCCTCCAGTTATTGATTTTTTTCAATTGTTTGCTGAGATCAAATGTCGGTCGCAGGAAACTTCCTTTATCATTGGATGTATTGAAATTGGTTATAATGAACTGATTATTGAATCTCCAGCCGCCCCAATCTGTATTTTGAAAAAATGCATTCTGAATACCATTATAGTTATCACTGCGATGATAATTAGTGACCTGGTAAGTAACAGCATTATTTTTTTTACTTTTTATACCTGCTGAACCTCGTATGATATTTTCAGTAGCCGGTTGTGTAACCAGTGGTAAACCCCAATCTCTTGTAAACTCGACAGATCTTAATCTTTCTAATGGCCTGAATTTATTTTGCACATATTCATAGTCAAGTCCTGTTATCAATTGAACGCCCTTTTGCCTTTGCAGCATTGCATTATTACTTAATTGAAATTTTGCTGCCCATCCCCTGTCATCACCATTATCTTTTTGTGAAAAAGTATTTACATCGTTATTGCTTGTGGCTACTTCTGTTTTTAATAAAGTGTTCTTGTCAATCGCATAATCAAGACCCAGGTCAAAGAGCTGTTGTTTTTTGGGTGTAACCAAAACCTGTACTGGTTCAAATCTCCCCTGCTTTACACTTCCTATGGGCATTAAAAATTTATATACTTTACCATTAGCACCGTTGAAATCAGCAACATAATTCCCATTACCCTGTCCAAGATCTGTAAACCCTAAACTATATTTTGCCAATAAAGGATCAGTAGAATATTGATAAAAAGAATCAGCTCCGGCATTATAATAAATTTTCTCGTACAAAATTTTATCAGCAGCAAATGTATCCACTGCCACGGCGGGATAAATGGCCTTTTGAATACTATCACCAATGCCTGAAAGAAATTGCTTCTGGGTTATATCTAATTCCTGGTTTATCTGTGAGTTCTTTGCGTCGCTGTTATTAAATGCGCTTATCCGAAGTTTTAATTTTTTATTAATATCAAATTGCTGGGATAAATACAGATTAGCATTCAAAAAATTCCTGTCCGCATATTCAAACTCTACCTGTATGCGGCTGTCTTTTGTGATCATTCTCTTTGGAGTAAAAGTAACTTCAGCAGAATTGTAGTTGATCACATAATCCTGGTCTTCGCCTCGCTGCAAGATCTCACCATCAAGAAATACTCTTTCAGTATTTGCAAGAACGATAAAGAAAAATTCATTGTTCGCACCTGTCAAACGATAAGGCCCCTGGTTGCCTTCCAATCCCTGAAATACATTGCGGGTAAATTTTCCTTTCGCTATTGATCCACTTGCTAATGTTTTAGAGGTTGTGTTCTGTCCGAGCCGGTTAGTAGTTTGAAAAGAAATACCCTGTAACCGCTTATAAAAATTCAAAAAATAATTTTCTTTTTCTCTAATATCAATATCACCAAGATCAAGTTGCCAATTCTTTTTTTTGAATTGCAAATACACCTGGTCAAATTCATTTAATTGTTGTGTAGTGCCATCTGGTTGTATGGGAATATTATTATCAGTGATCGCAGCTTGTATCTCAATACTGTCGCCCAGCATTCCGCTCAGTTGCAGGTTGAGCGTTGAATTCAATACAGCATCCTGGCTATTCCCAAACCCGATTTGTCTTCCGAAACTTCCTTCCGCTTTTAATGTTCCAAAATCAAAAATTCCTCTCTGCGAATTAGTAAGCCCATTATTAAATTCAAAAGGTGCGGCATAAAAATTATTTACCACACTATCAAAGCTCATTCTTTGTGCAACGGGGTTCAACTTAAATGGGAACACTCGATAAGTAATCGATACACTATCGGCAGCAGGTTTTTTATTCCAATATAAAATGGCATTCACATAGTCAAGTCTATAATCAGCAATTGGGATATTCACAATTGAAAATGTTTTGGGAGCGATACTGATCGTATCAAGCTTCAAGGTATCAGTAACCTTAAATGTTTTTTGCCGCAGGTTTGTAGTGAATGAATTGGGCGCAGGAAATTGTGCCTGGCTCCACAGGGATATAAATACGAAGAATAAGAAAACTAATATTCTGCCTAAATAACTCAATAGCAGCGAGTTTAACTCAAAATCGTAAAATCCGGGGTATTTATTGCCTTAATGTTATCCCATGCTGTTAATTACCCTGAAAAAGCGGAAAGTCTTTTTATTGGTCAGTTGACAGACCTGCCATCATATATTCATTATTAAGGCGGGAGATATTCGTAATAGAAATTTCTTTAGGGCAAACTGCTTCACAGGCCTGGGTAAAAGTACAACTGCCAAAGCCCTCACTATCCATTTGTGCGATCATGTTAAGCACTCTTGTTTTTCTTTCAGGGTCACCTTGTGGCAACAAAGCCAAATGAGAAACTTTTGCCGAAACAAATAATAGAGCTGAAGAATTTTTACATGCCGCTACACAAGCGCCGCAACCTATACATGCCGCAGCTGCAAATGATTTATCTGCATTTTCTTTCTCAATTGGAATTGCATTTCCATCAACAGCATTACCAGTGTTTACCGAAATATAACCGCCGGCTTGTATGATGCGATCAAAAGAACTACGATCAACAACCAGGTCTTTAATAACTGGAAATGCTTTTGCTCTCCACGGTTCTACCACTATTGTATCACCATTTTTAAAAGCCCGCATGTGTAATTGGCAAGTAGTAGTTGCGTGCCAGGGCCCATGCGGACGACCATTAATATACATAGAACATGCCCCGCAAATGCCCTCCCGGCAATCATGATCGAATGCGATAGGTTCTTTTCCTTCTTGTATCAATCGTTCATTCAATACATCAAACATTTCAAGGAAAGACATTTCGGAAGAAATATCTTTTACTTCATAGGTCTCAAAACCTCCACGATCAGATTTATTTTTCTGACGCCAGATCTTTAATGTAAGATTCATTGAATAATGATCCATTGCTAAATTGATAAATGGTTAAATTGTTATCATTCCTTTCACACTTTCAATTTAAGGTTTGTAAATGCGATTAATGCATTTATTGCTCTCGGTAACTTTTGTAATTCAAAAAATATTTTTTGATACTCTGTCTCCTTAAGAAGCCTTCTGACCTTTGATTTTTGATTCCAATCTAACGATTCAGTCAAAGAGCCCTGGCTATAACGATAAAACTTTATTTTGTCTCGTTTACCATATCTGCCAAATCCTTCGGCAATATTTGCTGAAATACTATCGATTGCCTTTACAAATTGCTCACCGACCGTCTGTTGACCAAAGAAATTCCATTTAACTACAACATCCCAAACATAATTACTAAGATGAAATGAAACCCGGTAAGCTTCTATATCCTTTAGTTTCAAAAACTTTTTTTCTTCCATAACAGTTTAACAATAAAACAATTTATTAATTACATAGTTAATCCGCTATTTATAACTCCTTTGACTTGGTTTCACTTCTTCATACTTCAGATCCTCTTTCTTTAATTCCCATTTACTATCACCTTTATATTCCCATGCTGCTACATACATGAACTGTTCATCCACTCTTAATGCTTCTCCATCCGGTGTTTGATATTCTTCACGAAAATGTCCGCCAGCACTTTCATTGCGATGCAAAGCATCGATACACATTAATTCGCCCAACTCAATAAAATCGGCAACACGGTTGGCTTTATCTAATTCAGGATTCATTTCATTAATGCCACCCGGAATCTTAACATCGCTCCAAAATTCTTTTTTTAATTGCTGAATTTGGCTAATAGCCTCCTGCAAACCCTTTGCATTGCGGGCCATGCCGCATTTATCCCACATTATTTTTCCTAAACGCTTATGAAAACTTTCAACTGTCTGCGTGCCTTTAATATTCATCAACTGGTTGATACGATTAGCCACAGCTTTCTCCGTTTCTTCAAACGCAGGATGGGTTATCGGAATAGAAGCAACTCTTATTTCATCTGATAAATAATTACCCAAAGTATAGGGTATAACAAAATATCCATCGGCAAGACCCTGCATCAAAGCAGACGCACCAAGCCTGTTCGCTCCGTGATCAGAAAAGTTTGCTTCCCCCAATGCGTATAAACCGGGAATATTGGTCATTAATTCATAGTCAACCCACAAACCACCCATTGTATAATGCACAGCAGGATAAATGCGCATTGGCACCTGGTAAGGATCTTCACCGGTAATCTTTTCATACATGGTAAAAAGATTACCATATTTTTCATTGATCACTTCCTTACCTAATTTAATAATTGCGGCTTCATCTGCATTATGAATTCCTTTTTTGCCTGCTTCAACTTTTCCATAACGCTTAAAGGCATCGCTATAATCCAGGTAAACAGCCTGCTTAGAGGAACCAACACCATAACCTGCATCACATCTTTCTTTAGCAGCACGGCTTGCAACATCCCTTGGCACAAGATTTCCAAATGCAGGATATCTTCTTTCCAAATAATAATCTCTTTCATCTTCAGGTATCTCATTGGGCTTTCTTGCATCGCCTTGCTTTTTGGGAACCCATATACGACCGTCATTGCGTAATGACTCCGACATCAATGTCAGCTTCGATTGATGATCGCCGGTAACCGGAATACAGGTTGGATGTATTTGGGTAAAACATGGATTGCCAAACAATGCACCTTTTCTATGTGCTTTCCATATAGCAGTTACATTACTTCCCATCGCGTTGGTGGATAGATAAAAAACATTTCCGTAGCCGCCCGTACATAATAACACAGCGTGCCCGAAATGCCTTTCCAATTCACCGGTCACTAAATTTCTGCAAATGATCCCCCTTGTTTTTCCATCGATCATCACTATATCAAGCATTTCATGGCGTGCAAACAATTCAACATTTCCCAATGCTACCTGTCTTTCCAATGCCTGGTAAGCGCCGATCAATAATTGTTGACCCGTTTGTCCTGCAGCATAAAAAGTTCTTTGTACCTGTGTTCCTCCAAATGAACGATTGCTTAATAAACCACCATATTCTCTTGCAAATGGTACACCCTGCGCCACACACTGATCAATAATATTTGTGCTTACTTCAGCAAGACGATGCACATTACCTTCTCTTGCACGATAGTCGCCGCCTTTTATCGTATCATAAAACAAACGATAAACAGAATCACCATCATTCTGGTAATTCTTTGCCGCATTGATGCCACCCTGTGCAGCGATTGAATGTGCACGGCGTGGTGAATCCTGGAAACAAAATGATTTTACTTTATAACCTAATTCAGCCAACGATGCAGCAGCAGAGGCACCGGCCAAACCAGTGCCCACTATGATGATCTCAAGCTTCCGCTTATTCGCCGGGTTCACCAGTTTGCAATGTCCTTTATAATTTATCCATTTCTGATCTAAAGGCCCACCGGGAATTTTTGAATCAAGCATGATCAGTTTATAATTTATCGTTTTTATTTTTTGGTCATCTGTATTACTACTATCATCGCCTGTTGTGTCACACACTTCATCGTTCTGTAATTCTATTCAACAATTCCGAACATCACTTCACCCAACCCAAATACATACTCACCGGCATCATTGCAAATACCAAACACACAATGATTGAAAATGCCCAGCCAAAACCATTCAGCATTGCCATATATTTTTTATTCGAAACACCCAATGTTCTAAACGAACTTTGAAAACCATGAATAAGATGCCATGCTAATGAAAAGCAGCCTATGATATACAATCCAACGACCCATGGGTTTTGAAACACTATCACCATTTTTCCATATAGGTTATGAAATTCTTTATTAGGAGTATCCGGATAGGTGATTGGATCTAATCCGCCGAACCGTGATGGTACCCAAAAATCAGCAATATGTACAACAAGAAATAAAAAGATCAATGTGCCAAGCAATCCCATTGATTTACGATACCACTTACTTCCTTCCGATCCCATTTTTACTTTATAGCCCACACCTCTTCTTTGACGATTTTGCACTTCAAGCACATAACCCTGTATAATATGAATGATTATAAAAAGGAATAAACCAATTTCAAGAACACGGGGCACCAATGTTTGTCCCAAAAAATGAGCGGCTTTATTAAAAACCTCGCCATTATCATTGGGATCAAAAAGCACGGCCCAAATGCAGGCATTTACTGTAACATGAACGACAAGGAAAAGAATCAGGGATAAACCGGTTATTGCCATCACCACTTTTTTGCCAACCGAAGAAGTAAAGAATTCAGACCATTTCATAAATAACTATCAGGGTGAAAATTTTCGCAAAAATAGTATCGGAACTCCATATACAACAGAAAAGTTTCTTCAATTATCAGGCTTTCAAACGAGCCATTAATTCGTTGTCAATTTTCTTGAATAAGTGGAAAGGTTTGTAAGTACGCCAATTATCCAATTCAATCAATTCGATATAGCGGTTAAGATGTGCTTTTTTAAAATCATACTGCGTTTGTTCAGGCATGTTGAGGCAAACTACCCAGCCATTTTCATCAGTCACTTCTTCAAATAATTCCTCATAATAATCCTTTCCGTCACTATGATAATTCAGAACGTTTTCGCCAATCAGTATAAACTTGTAAATACCTTCATACATGAATTTCTCCAACACTTCCCGCTTCAATTCCATTATATCATTCTCAATAGCATCGTTCCATTCACCGATCATTTCTATGACGGCGTATCTTTCTTCGTAATCAGCTAATAAAACTTTTAAGTAAAGTGTGCGGCTGCCAAAATCATCCCATTGCGGGTGAATAAGAAAATTGTAAACAGACTGTGTGAATTCGAACTCAGAATAGCTGCGTCCGAAAAAAGGTGATCGTTCATCCTCTTCACTCGTATATATATGGCGCCAGTTATAAAAAGGCTCTATATCATGCATAACCAACCTCTGTACTGCAAAGATACGCTATGATAAAAAGCGGGAAAAGGAGAAAAGAGTTAAGATTAAATATTTATTTTGAAAGCAGGTATTCTTTAAAATGTTTGAAATCAGGCTTCATTAATATACTTTGCTTTTCCTTGCTCATAATATCCCTTACAGAAAAAGGTATATCAATTTTTTTACCCGTTATTTCTTCGATCGCTTCCGGAAATTTAACAGGGTGAGCTGTTTCTAAAAAAATACCCTTAGTATCGGGGTGTTGATCC
>Ga0105247_10001674_pt1 | contig 15644 bp, 13 predicted proteins | sample KBSS24metaG_FD_81519 | JGI IMG/M metagenome (GOLD analysis project Ga0105247, IMG submission 81519) | Switchgrass rhizosphere microbial communities from Kellogg Biological Station, Michigan, USA - KBS S2-4 metaG | ecosystem: Host-associated > Plants > Roots > Rhizosphere > Soil | place...
CGCCGACCAGGAGCGCACGATCGCGCGGGCGATCGCCGCCGGCGTCAACTACTTCGACACCGCGGTGCTGTACGGCGATGGCGAATCGGAAAAGAACCTTGGCCGCGTGCTGCGGAAGCTGAAGCCGGCCAACGTGGTCGTCGGCACCAAGGTTCGCATTCCGCCCGGCGATCTCGGCCGCATTGCCGACGCCGTCACGATGTCGCTGGAAGGCAGTCTGTCGCGGCTGGGTCTTGAGCGGGTCGACATCTTTCACCTGCACAACCCAATCACTGTGACCGGAGACGGATCGGCGCTGAGCGTCGAGCAGGTGCTCGGCGACGTGGTGCCGGCGTTCGCGCGCCTGCGTCAGCAGGGAAAGATTCGCTTCCTCGGGATGACGGCCGTGGGCGACACCGCCGCCCTGCATCAGGTGATCGATGCGCGCGCCTTCGACAGCGCGCAGGTCGTCTACAACATGCTCAATGCATCGGCCGCCGAGGCGTTGCCGATGAACTATCCGGCGCAGGATTATCGACGATTGTTCGACGCCACCACCGCCGCCGGCGTTGGCGTCGTGGGCATCCGCGTGCTGGCCGGCGGGGCGCTGTCCGGCTCGACCGAGCGTCACCCGATCGCAAGCCCGGCGCCCGAGCCGATCGGTTCGGCCATGAGCTACGATGCCGATGTCGATCGCGCACGCCGCCTGATGGCGCTGGTCGAGGAGGGTTTCGCCGCCAACCTGACCGAGGCCGCCACGCGGTTTGCACTGTCCCACCCGGCGATGGGCACGATCCTGGTCGGCATGGCGACGCCGCAGCAGTTCGACGACGCATTCGCCGCGGTGCAAAAGGGCCCGCTATCGCCAGCCGCGCTCGACCGGCTGTCGGCACTGCGGCAGGCATTTTCCGGTGAGGCACGGTGATCGCACGCGGATCATGCCGCACGCGGACTCCGAACAATCAATGGGTATCGCGGAGTAGCTCCATCATCCGGACGTCAGTCGATGCGATCACGGAGGTCGTTGCCCTCATGCGGCGACCGATCGCGGCGCGAGGTCCTTCTGTCCGCACTTTTGTCGCTCAAGGCCGGGAAAATCGTCCCGACGATTTGAACCCGTGATCTGACCGACTCCACAAATCACGACTGACACAGGCGTGGTCACGGATGGCGACCTGCGCGGAACCGCTTGCGCGAGGCCTGGGACGATACCGGACTGCGCCCTCTGGATTTGAGAACATGGACCCATTCTTCTTCGTCACACTGCCCGACGGCACCAAGCAGCGCCTGATGCGCTTCGATGCCATTTCCGCCTTGCCGGCTGCGCTGACGAACCTGATGGGAATAGCGGCGTCGCAACTCGACCTGATCCGGCTGCCGGTCGGACGCACCGTCACGCTGATGCAGTCCGGCACCGTGCCCGACGGAGCCAAGACCAGATTGCCCGACATCACCTCGACTGACGATCAGGTGATCAAGGTCGGGCGCGTGCTCCGTCGCGGCGCCAACGAGCAAACCGTCGAGGCGAGAGCCACCGGGGACGGCTTCGCATGGCTGTCCTGCACGGCGGGAGGCGCCGGCGCGGGCACGCCATTGGGCGTCTGCGTCGGCAAGTTCGACAACCACACCGACATGGCCATCGACATGATCGCCGATGCGTTCCGCAATGGCGACGCCGTCAAGATCGTGCAGTTGCAGCGGCTGCTCGACAATAATTTCGACAATCTGTTCAACGAGAATTCCAACGCCAATGAGCGCCAATGGGGACCGCTGGCGTGCGGCACGGTCGCCAAGGTCGGCGGCATCAAGTCCTTCTCCAGCAAGACCGATTACGCCTACCACAGCTACCATGTGCCGGTGAAAAAGGTCGAGAACCGGAGCGACGTGACCTATCGTCCGGGCGTCATCGTCAAGGCCGCCGCCGCGATCAAGGCAAAGCTCAAGACCGGCGTGCCGGTCCTCGTCGGCGTGGTCTACAACCCGTCGACGGCGATGTTGTCGGGAGGCGAACTCGAGGTCACGCGGGGCGGCGGCCATACCGTGCTGATCGTTGGCTGCGACGCTGGCGGTACCAAGTTCCTCTATATCGATCCCTATCCGAAGTCCTCGCATCTGCGTTACGAGGGCGGGATGAGCCGCTCGCCGTTCAGCCAGACCTGCGATTTTCTCGGAACATTCGAGATCGGAGACCTCTATGGACGTACCGGCATCTTGCGGCAAAGCGCCGGTAGCGTCGGCATCCTGAGCGAACTCGAAATCGTCTCCGGCCCGAAGGCCTAGCTGAAGCCGTGAATGACCAATTTGCTTCATCCGCCGAGTTGCGTAGCGCGGAGCGTTCGACTACGCCATCATTGCAAACCTGCGTTGCAGAACAAGCAGCCTACGTTGTTCAATCAACCATCGTCGACGCGACGGCCGGGGTCATCGCCCTCATGCGGCGAACGTTCGAAGCGCCGATCAGACTTTGGTGCACGTCATGTTAACTTGCACTGCAGGGGTCTTCGCCCGTGCCGGGCGAACTGTTACAACGATCACGCGTCACCCTGTTCATGCCGCCCGGAGTCGTGCTACTAACTGTCATTCATCAATTGGAGCGATCGACTTGAAGAAAGCCAAAGTAGCCAAGAAAACAGTTAAAGCAGCCAAGACTGCGCGCAAACGCCGCGAATGGACCAAGGCCGATCTGAAAGAGCTCAAGGATCATTCAAAGGCGCGAACGCCTGTCGTCAAGATTGCGAAACTTACGAAGCGCACGGTCGGTGCACTGCGACAAAAGGCATTGCATCTGGGCCTGGGCCTGGGCCATCGCCGGTAGCGGCCAATGCTCCGCGCGGCATGACGATAAGGACAAGCCGCGCGGCGCGCCGGGGGGGCGGCTCGCTCGAACACGTCCCGAGCTGTCGTTCGTGGGGCGGGTTGGAGACGAAGCCGTAACCCGCCTCTCTTGCGTTGGCGAACTTCGCAACGGGTATCATCCGTGCCTGGAAAGGGCGTCGTGGTCGATATCTGCGTGCAGGTTGCGCCACACTCGCATTTTTATTTGCGATCGCGCGCCAACCTCCACCATGAGGCGCTCTCCTATCAAGCAATTCTTGTATCAAGCAAATGGGGTATCGAACTACGGCGACGGGTGCGCTTGAATATCTGACCGACACGGGGTCTGAGCAGACTGTATCGATCAAATGGTCTGTCATCACCCTACCCGAGTGTTAGGCACGTCGCGCTTTGCGGCCCTTTGCTTCGCGCTCTACCCCGGCTTCGCCAGGTGTTTCTCGAACGCCTCCACCGCGGCTTTGAAGGCGGCCTCGTAGACTTCGGGGCGCTCGACGAAATAGTGGAAGTAGCCGGCCGGCGTTTCCGGCTCGATCTCGACGAGTTCGACCTTCTTGAATTTGGCGTCGGTGATCTTGCCGGCCTCGATCAGGTCGTTGATGCGCTTCAGGGCATCGACTTCGGCCTTGTAGGCGACCGAGAACCACATCTCCGTTTGCCAGTCCTGCACCTCGAACCAGTTGGCGGGTTCCTTGCCGCGCCAGCCCTGCGCCAACGGCCGCGCCACGAAGACATGATCGAACACATGCAGCTCGGAGACGATGCAGGAGCGGTGATAGGCGCCGTCCATCTGACCGCCCGGCCTGTTGTGAAAACCGTAGAGCGACAGCCAAAGCGCGGATTTCACGGCATCGACCGTGATCGGATGGATATCGCGCTCGACGACGGCCTGCGACACATAGCGCAGATCGTGCTGGCCCGGTTCAGCCATGACGGTTTCGGCGCGCGTGTTGGTGATCGCCTTCTCCGTCGGCAGCAACCCGCGCGCGGCGTCATTGCCGAACAGGAAGCCCTGCCCGGTTCTCGGATCGTAGGTGTTGAAGACGACGCCGATGGCGCTGCCGTTCAGGGTCGCGGTGATCTGCTCGAAATCCGCGTCCCGCCGCTCGGGCACATATTGCTGCGCCGGCAGCAGGCGGTCGGCGACGAGGTTGAGCAGGCCGCCGCTGAAATCAGGCCAGGTGGTGAAGCGCGCCAGCGCCTCGACATAGGCCGGCCTGAATACGCCGGGATCGCCGAACATCAGCGCGCGCAATTGGGCCAGGGGATCGGCCTTGCCGCCATCCGTGATCAGGCCCGCCTCGAGGTCCTTACCGGCGAGCCAATTCGACAGCACCACGATCTGCCCGCTGGTGGCGGTCACCAGTTCCGGCATAACGCCGCATTTGGTGGCGGCCGCCAGAAATCCCGCGCCATGCGCGTTGAAGCCACCAAGACCGGCGAGCGCAAAGGCGATACCCATGACGAACCTCCGCCGAGACGATATCCGCCGATGCTACCTTAAATAGCAGCGAGCGCGCAAATCACGACGCGGCTGGCGCGGTGTCGGGCCAGCGTGGCTGCGTCACGAGCGATTGCAGGCTTTGCAAATCGGCGACATTCCGTCGCAGAATGGGCTTAGGATCGGGAAGGCCCGGTGGACTTGCGATCGGGCACCATCGGCGAGAGGCGTCTCATGCTGCAGGCTCTGGGCTATGCCGGGTTCGGATCATCCGATCTCGATGATTGGCGGCAGTTCGGCACCCGACTGGTCGGCTTTCAGGCCTTGGAGCGCGGCAACGCGCAGCTGGCGTTTCGGATGGACGACCGCAAGCAGCGCGTCGTGATCGATCGTTCCATGGCCGACGGCGCGCGCTTCTTCGGCTGGGAGGTTGCGGACGCCGCGGCACTGGATGCACTCGCAGCGAGGCTGGAGGCAGCGCAGATTCGCGTCACCGCCGAGCCGGCGATCGTGGCCGACGCGCGGCACGTCCGCGCGGTGATCTCCTTTCACGATCCCGCCGACAACCGGCTGGAGGCGTTTTTCGGCGCCGAGATCGACGACACGCCGTTCCGCCCGGGACGTTCGATCTCCGGCTTTCGCACCGGCCCGCTCGGCCTCGGCCATGTCGTGCTGACGGTCGAAAGACTCGACGCCATGCTGCCGTTCTATGTCGACCTGCTCGGCTTCCGGCTGTCGGACTACATCGAACGGCCGTTCCGCGCCTCGTTCTTTCACCTCAACCCGCGGCATCACTCGCTGGCGCTGATCGAGACCGGCACCAACGGTATGCATCATCTCATGGTCGAGCTGTTCTCGCTCGACGATGTCGGGCAGGCCTATGACATCGCGCTGGGCGAGCCTGACCGCGTCAATGTCACCCTCGGCCGCCACACCAACGATTTCATGACCTCGTTCTACGCCAAGACGCCGTCCGCCTTCATGGTCGAATGCGGCTGGGGCGGTCGCGAGATCGATCCCGCCAGCTGGCAGCCGGTTGAAATGGTCAATGGTCCCAGCCTGTGGGGGCATGAGCGGGTCTGGCTGCCGCCCGAAGCGCGCGAGGTCGCGCGCGAGATGCGGATCAACGCGGCGCGGCGGGGCCTGCGCGCGCCGGTGCAGGTCATGGAGGGCAATTACCAGCTGATGTCCGGGACGTGTGCGTGGTGGGACGGGGTGAAGGGCTGACAGCAAGCGGCGGGTGTCGTCCCGGCCAAGTGCGCAATTGCGCGGGGGCATCGGGACGGAGTCATTCTTGGGAACCTGATCCGCGCAGTTTTTCGTTCGTGGGTTGCAGATGCGTGCGAACGGCCTCAACCATGGTTGTATTTGCACGCGCCCTTCATTTCCGGTGTTGTCACGTCGTCCCGATCTGGTAATTATCGGTTAACCATAACGTGATACCTTTTCATCATGGTGGCGCGAGACGATCAGCGAGCACTGCCCAAGGGTGCGCATCCGATGGCGCCCTCGCTGCTTGATTGTTTCCTCGAAGCGCTGGCGAAACGCGGAGACCGTGACCGCCATTTGCAGGTTCCCATCAGCCCGGCCGCCGATCAAAGCCCGCCGGCCCCCGTCCCTGCAGGGAGCGCGCCAGCCAGCCTGCCGCCTCTCTCGAAATAGCGCATGATGACCTGAAGTTGCGGCGGCGGGGTTTCCATCCTGCGCCGGCACGACCACACGATTCGTTTGCAGCCACTAGACAATCAGATGATCGCGGCCGTCCCAGCCCGAGGGAGTCCCGCCCAGCGCACCACTCCGCCTCGATATCCGTTGAAATGGCAGAGCGCCGGCGTTAGTTGCTGATCGCTTGTGCGGCCAGCTTCGGGGGAGCAGCGACACGTCTATGAAGGTCTCGTATCGAATAACGGAAGACGACTACGCCAGTGCGGCCTGCTTTCACGCGTGGCGGCAACTTCTCGCCCGACCGTGGGTCGCGGCGCTCGTTGTCGCTGTCAGCATTGTGGCCCTGATCGGCATCGGCCTGTGGGCCCACCTGCCGTTCGGGCTATTGGTTGCTATCGGGCTCGGGGGTGCGATCGGCGGCGCTTTCGGTCAGTTCGTCCCAATACCCATGCGCGCGCGTCGGCATTATCGACAGTACAAGGCAGTACAGCAGCTGATCACAGCGGAACTCACGGAGACGGGGATCAACTTGAGCACGGCGAATGGCGGGGCAAATTTGCAATGGTCGATGATCCTTCAGTGGCGACAGAACGAACGGTTTGTCTGCGTCTATCCGATGCCGATCATGTTCCACATCGTGCCCAAATCCATCGCGCGGGAGGGTTTCGACATTCCGCTGCTGGTCCAGCGCCTTGCCGAGCACGTCGGCCCGGAGCGCTAGCGCCCAAGAGCGGCATCGACGGCGAGGACCGATAACTTTATCTTGTCGCCGTGCCTGGCGGGCTGGTCATGCTCGCCCCTTCCCGGCAGAATGTCCGGAACTCAACCCTTGCGCGGTGCACGACCCGAATTCGGTTTGCCGCACCTTCGCGCGTCGACACGGCCCAGCCACAGAGACCGACTCATGCCCCTGTCAAACTACGCCACCCGCGACGTCGAGGCCCTGCTGCATCCGACGACGAACCTGAACAGCCATCGCACCAGCGGCCCGCTGATCCTCGAAAAGGGCGAGGGCATCTATGTCGTCGACAACACCGGCAAGCGCTACATCGAGGGCCTGGCCGGCCTGTGGTGTACCGCGCTCGGCTACGGCAACCAGGAGCTGGTCGAGGCCGCGCGGGAGCAGATGTCGAAGCTGTCGTTCACGCATCTGTTCGGCGGACGCAGCCATGAGCCCGCGATCGAACTCGCCGAGAAGATCAAGGCCCTGGCGCCCTGCCCGACCTCCAAGGTGTTCTTCACCTCCTCCGGCAGCGAGACCAACGACAGCCAGGTCAAGCTCGCCTGGTACTACAACAACGCGATCGGGCGCCCGAACAAGAAGAAGATCATCGCACGGATGCGCGGCTATCACGGCGTCACTATCGCCAGCGCCAGCCTGACCGGCCTGCCGGCCTTCCATGCCGATTTCGACCTGCCGATCGCAGGCATCCTGCACACCGATTGCCCCCATCACTATCGCTACGCCGAACCCGGGGAGACCGAGGAGGATTATGCCACCAGGCTCGCCGCCAGTCTCGAGGCGCTGATCGAGCGCGAGGGAAGCGACACCATCGCCGCCTTCATCGCCGAGCCTGTCATGGGCGCCGGCGGCGTGGTGGTGCCGCCAAAAACCTACTTCGAGAAGATCCAGGCCGTGCTGCACAAGCATGACATCGCCTTCATCGCCGACGAAGTGATCTGCGGCTTCGGGCGCACCGGCAACTGGTGGGGGTCGCAGACCTTCGGGGCCAAGCCTGCGACCATATCGATGGCCAAGGCGATCACCTCGGCCTACTTCCCGCTGGGCGCGCTGACGGTGCCGGAACACGTCTACGAGGCGATGGTCGCCGAAAGCCAGAAGCTCGGCGTCTTCGCGCATGGCTTCACCTATTCCGGTCATCCGGTCGGGTGCGCCGTGGCGCTGGCCACCATCGCGATCTACGAGCGCACCGACATCGTCGGCCATGTCCAGAAGGTCGCACCGACATTCCAGAGAAGGCTGGGCGCGTTGGCCGATCATCCGCTCGGCGGCGAAGCCCGCGGCGTTGGTCTGCTCGGCGGACTGGAACTGGTCAAGGACAAGCGCACCCGGCAATCGTTCGACGGCAAGATCGGGCTGGGCGCGAAGGTGGTGGCGCTGGCGCAGGACGAAGGCCTGATCGTTCGCTCGGTGGCCGGCGACACCATCGGCATCTGCCCACCCCTCATCATCACCGACGACGAGATCAATGCCCTGTTCGATAAGCTCGAGACCGCGCTGAACGGCGCCTATGTCTGGGCCAAGGCGGAAGGCCATCTCGCGTGAGATGGTCGCGCCGCTGATCGGACGAAACGAGCGCAAGCCGGCAGATTCTCGCTCTTATCCGCGAACCAGATGAAAGGAGGACGAGATGAGAATAAAGCCTCACAAGAGACTGGAGTGGCACAAATGGTTCGCCTGGCATCCGGTCCTTATCGATAATGTGACTATTTGGTTCGAAATCATAGAAAGGAAACGGGACCCTGATATATTTGACTGGGTCTATAGCTATCGAACGATCGAAAAAAAGAATGACAAGAAAGCATCTTCGCGTCCGGTAGGTTCCGGGTCGGCGAAGGTCTAGCGGCGATTGGCAAACTGCTTCCACGGCTTCCGGCGACTGCAAGATGTCCAGAAGGGGTGTCCCGAGCGGCCCGGCCGGCTATTCCGTTCTCTGGTACGGTTGCCTATCTCCATGACTGAAGCTTATCCGCGCAGTTCCCAATGACCGGCGTTGATATCACTGTGACTCCCGGCCCTGGTCTGACTCGCGCAAGAGCGGCAGGAGCTGGAAGCAGCCGAGCAACGGTTTGCCGCGCCAACGAGCGACGGCGAACGAGTTCCGCCATCGATGCGACTGTCGCCGGAGAGGTTTTGCGATGATCGATGACATGGCACTCCTGAAACAGGCCATGGACCAGATGGACGCGGAAGATCCGACCGTGGCCCAGGCCGCCAAGGACCGCGCCGCCCAGATCCTCAGCGACGCCAAGCTGAGCTTCGCGAAAATGGCCGAGCTGATCCAACAGCGTCGACTGCTGCTGCAGCCCGCGATATTGGCCCGAATCAAGCGCATGGATCAGCCCGGCATGCTCGGAGACGCGGCCTTCCGCGACACCGGCAGCGCGCTCCGGAAAGAAGGTCAGAGCTTTCTTCAAATTGCCGAAGCAATCGAAGCTTCCGGCAGACCCGCGCCCCGATACGAGAATCCGGCGCCGAGCGTGCCACTGCACCAGATCGCGAGCGAGCCGTTCTACGAGATGGCAGGCGAGCTGCGTGAACCCGCGTGGCTGACAGCGCTCACCTTGATCACGGCTATTATCCTCTTCCCGCTCCGTCATCCCCTGCGGTTCCTCGCGATCGTGCTCTTCGCCATCTTGCTGTTCTACGGCTTTCGCGCCGTCGCAAACCTCAGCCAGCAGGTTTCGGGATATTTCGATGGCGCCCGCCAGCGGGCGGACACTGCGATGTCGTCCGCAGGTTCTTTCGTCAACGAGCAGATCTTGCGGCGATCCAGGGAGGCGACGGCGCCACCCACGCCCCCCGCCCCAATCCCGTCTCCTTCGGCCGCGTCCCCGTCGCCGCCGTCTGTAACCCCGTCGGCTGCGCCTGCCGCCGCGGCGGATCCGCCCGCACCCGTGCCCACTCCTTCCACAAATGAAGCGGCAGCGCCCGCGGCGGCACCCGCGGCGCCCGCGGCTCCGCCGGCGTCAACGTCGCGGCGCGATGCGCGGAGTGCCCCGCCTTCGAAGCCGGCAGCGAACTGTGGCACGGCGCGGGACGATCACGCTCCCTGGTCTCGTCGCTGCGCACCACTCGAAGATGACCGCCGCCCGCGCGCTTTCGAAGACATGGTGCCAGACGCGATCCGCCGCAATTCACGCATGGCGGGGCCGTGTATCGGTGGCGTCGGCGGTTGCTACTGGGGCGGTGGTCGGCACTGACTCTCCTTCGCGGCGAACAGTGAGCCCACGCCGTCTCCGCCGAATACTGGCATGGCCAGGACACGCAGTCCCGGCATTCATCGTGCAAGAGCGGTGTTGTTGATTGCGCCCGATCCGCTGGGCATCGACGCGCCCAATTTGCGGCGGCCTGCGTCCCGAGAATCTTGAGCGGGATAACGCTTGCCTGTCGGCTGGCTCGGTCGACCTCGTCCCGCTTGCGGGAAGAGGTCGAAGCTCGCGCCAGCGAATTTCGGGTGAGGGGGACTCACCGCGCAGTCAGTGTTCGTGGAAGCAGCCCTCACCCCAACCCTCTCCCCGCAAGTGCGGGGCGAGGGAGGTGCACCTGCCGTGCTGCGCCAGATCAACCCGGCTTCATCATGCTCTAGCGGCGCGCGGTGCGGAGTTTCGGTTGAACCGAGTCGACAGGATTGAGGTCATGGTGCTTTCGCAGCAGGCTCTCAACCTCGCTGTGAGCATTGCGCGCTGCGAGCGTCGCGGCCGTGTTACCGAATGTATTGCAGGCATGGATATCGGCTCCAGCAGCAAGCAGCTCTTTCACGACATCGACGTGACCGCGATACGCGGCGCGCATCAGGGACGTGCAGTTGATGTTGTTCCCCGCCCTGCAATCGGCGTGGTGGGCAAGCAGGAGCTTGACCACCGCCGTCAGGCCGTTCTCCGCCGCGCGCATCAGCGCGGTCTCGCCAATGAGGTTCCTGGCGTCGACCTCGGCTCCGGCCTTGAGAAGCACCTGCACCAGCTCGACGTGGCCTCGTTCGGCCGCAAGGATCAGCGCCGTGTCGCCGTCGCAGTCGCGCGCATCGACATCGGCTCGCTCACCAAGCTGGGCCAACACCGTCTCGACGTCTCCCCGATACGCAGCCGTGATCAGCGCTTTCGCAGCATGATCGGGCTCCGTCGAATCATTCCGACTCATGACAATCCCCCTTACTTTCGAACCCCGTCGTTCGAAGGGCGGGAATATAGGAGCCGCAATTTTCCAACTAAAGCGGAAAGTGACGGACCTGCGTCGCTGACGGTAATACTACGGATCAGTGCTGCGGCGCACATGACCGTTCCCCGGTGAGATGGAACCATTCTGCGCGCAATCAGACGGGCGATTGCGCCCCTTGCATTGCAACATCAAGCGCAAGCGGAACGATCGAAGCGCGAACAGCTCGAATCACGCGTTGCAGGTGCCCGCGGGTCAACCGCCCACATGGTCAGCGACGCCGCCAACACGGTGGCGCAACGGGCGCAAAGCTATTTGCAGGAAGCTCCCTCGCTCGATCCCCACCATCGCCATCGCGACGCGCCGCCGGACCAGCAGGACGCGGGCAGGACCTTGAAGCCATAAACTGCTGGTGCCGGTTGAACAGCCGGCGCCGGTTGCGCCGGTTCTCGCGACGATGCGTCGGCAACCACATCGGCCTGCGCACGACGACCAGCGGCCGCCGGCGGCTTCGGCGGCAAGGGATTCCTCGCCACGATCGACCGACCGGCACGCGGCGGCGGTAGCACGTCCCCGGTTTCCCGATAACGCACGCTCCTCGGCTCGGCTGCGGTTTCCCGGAAGCGCACGATCCTCGGCTCGGCTCCGGTTTCCCGGAAACGCACCATCCTCGGCTCGGGCGGGTACGGGCCTTGTCCCGCCGCGATCTCCCGTCCCGGCAAAGACGGCGCGTCAGGGCGCGCCTCGTCCGTCACCTCGATGGTCGTCTTGTCTGGACCTTCCTGTTGCACCAGGTCGAACAGCTGCGCGGCATGATGAGGATGCAGCCGCACGCAGCCATGCGATGCGGGTCCCCCCAGTTGGTTGATCGCGTAGCTGCCGTGGATCGCGTAGCCATTGTGGAAGAAGATCGAATAGGGCATCGGCGAGTTGTAGTAGGCGGTGGAGGACCAGTTGCGCTCCAGTCGCTGCGGAGCGTAGACCCCGCTTGGAGTTGCCAGTTCATCACGGCCGGTGGAGACCGGCCACATGTAGCGTATGTAGCCGTTCTGGATGACCAGCATGCGCTGCGTGGCCTTGTCGACAAGAATGTCGAGCCTTGCCTCGGCGGAATCGATGCTGATCGGGCATGCCAGCGCTGCGGCGAGGATGACGGCATAGCGACGCATCATGAGTGCCACCGGTTTGTGCTGTGTCGATAACGCAGATGAATCGAGGTTCTTTTTTGGCCAAAAAGGGACGGGGACCGTGGGCCTACCCAGGTCCGCTCGCGGCGAGACCGCAAAGTGCCTGTGCGAACGGCAGTTAGTGACAGGCACCAATTATTAACCATATTCCACAACGGTTATTCGCGCGGCTCATGCCGCGCACGAGTGGTCGGCCGGCATCGTTCCCGCGCGAGATTCTGTGATTTGCCGGGCTGAATTGTGTGATGGTTGCGTCGATTCGGCGGCGACAACGGTGCTTTGAAGCGGCATCGATCTGCCGCTGCCCAAACGGTGTCGAAAACTGGGCAGCGGGCCAGCGCCACGCAACGCGCGGTCGATCATTGCGCAGTGAACATGAAGGGCGTGCCCGCCAAGCCGCAATATCCCTTGCGCGGCTCCGACGGTGACGGATCCTTGGTCTCCCATCGCCACATCATGCAACCCGCCCCCTGGCATCGGAAGAAATGCCCCCGCATCTGGTGATGCAGGCGCGGGAAGAACATTCGATACAGCATGTTCTTGACGCGGTCCTTGGTGCCCGGATTGGAGCGGTTGAAGGCAAATGGCCGGGATTCCCAGCGAAGCCGGATCATCGGGCACCATTTCTTCATGACAGCGTCTTGTTCGGTTACGAGCATCGAACTTCTCCATCCACATGGCGGCTTGCGATCAAATGCGCGTCGCGGGCCCGCCGCAAAAGCCAGCGAACGCTCTCGGAGGCGTTTTCTCCACCGATGCGTTTCGTCACACCCGCTAGACCCCGCCGAAACCTCGTGCGGTCAATCTCGAAGCTCGCAACCGGCTTCTGCCGCACCCCACTTCACAGCAACTTCAAATTCAAAACCGCACTCAAATCATGGATTTGCCAGTGCTTCCTTGATTCCGAAGTTCGCACCGGAGTGGCCGTAGAAGTTGCGATCTTCGCAATCCGGACACTGCGGTGTGCGGAACGAAAGTCGAAACGGCCATGAACGCTCCAACGAAAGCCCTCAAAAATGCCCGAATCAGACGGCCTTTTAAGGGCAACAAGGCAATGGCTTGCGGCGGACGTACGGGGGTACAAGGCAGCATTCCCAGGTCCACTCTGGCATTCCAGTCCGAAGCACACGCGCATAGCGGGTGGAGAAACAGATATGTCAGGTCGCGCATCACGGACGTGACCTTTCAGTCTGCGAAGAGATCTCGTGCGTTGCCGGTTGTGTTCAATTGAACAAGCGTTTTGGACGTTTCGTCGCAGCGCGAGGAGATATGCGCAGTGAACTTTGTTTTTGTGCTCTCGCTCCTGACGGTGATTGTCGCTGTGCTTAGCGTGTTCATCGAAATCCCGATCGTGAGCAACTACGCCTTCTGGTTCGCGGTCGGCGCCTACGTCATGCTGGCCGGCACGAGGTAGCGCCGCCGACCCGAAGTCACTCGCGGCGAACTTGATCACGAGCCTCGGATCGGAAGCCGCGCTGGATCAATCATCCAGCCGGTGCACATTGCTTTCCGGAATTCGCTCGAGACGATGCCGCTCGCCATGACGAACTTCGGGAAACGGTGCGCGTCGGCCTTGCAGCCTTGCTCACGGTGGTCCGAAGCTGCCGAAAAATCCAAGCACCCCGGACTCGATCATCCCCAACGGTCCGCGCGGCAGCGGTCGCGCTACGCCATATGCCGCAACGGGTTCCTGCAAGGCTGGATCTTGCTGGTCACCATTCCACTGGGCACTCTGGTAGCCGTAGGGGCTCCGGTCACCGTAAGGAACGGCTTCGGTGCCGGCCCCGTCCCAAACCGGCGCCGGCGGCCGTGGCGGCTCCTCATAGCGGTCCCCGGACGGCTCATATCCATAGCGAGATGGCTCGTATCGATAGCCATACGGCGTCGGCCAGCGACGTCCGACTCCACCATAACCCCACGGGTACGGCCGCGAGTAGGATCGGTAGCCTCCATACGGATTATAACCGTAGTGATGGCGGTGGTGGTGAGGAGGCCAGGCGTAGCGCCGCTCGACATATTGGCGTTCGAGGTAGCGACGCTCGTAAACAAGGCTCGGTCGCGAGCTTGAATGGCAACGCCGCCAGCAGCCGCATGCGGAGCACCCGCGGTCGTAGCGGTAGGGTGAGTAGCCGCAGCGATAGGAACAGGGACGATAGCCGTAATAGGAATCGCCGTAGTAGCCGGCCTGCGCAGGTGCCGTGACCACGAACGAACCGAGCAATGCGAGGACAGCTGCGGCGATCAGCGCCAATCGGCTGCGTCCTGGTGGGCGGGCGATGGCGGGACTGTTCATTGTAACCTCCAACATGCGGGCGCCTGGTCGAGCCACAGTTGTGGCAAACAATTCGACTAAAGTGCGACCGGTTGCACGTGCAACCAATTGCCCGCCCCGCATCCGCTTCCCACCGACGACACGGCCGGCTCGGCATATTGCGACGACCCCGCCGCAACCGCTGTTCTAAGTGACAGGAAACACGACAATTTCGGTTGGAGTTCCGGCACGCCGGCGCAGCCGACATGCGCGCCGCGATTTTCATTAACCATGTTTTCGATAATGTTCTTCGATATGCGGCGATCGATATTCCGTCATTGAGGCCGGCGCTGAGTTCGGTGCGGCGCGCGGGCGCTGCTGGTGCCCTTTCCTCTTCGGTCCGTGAGTGAAAATCCTGTGCCATGCCCGGCTCATGAGCACCGGGCCTGCAAGGCTGCTGAGGCCGCCTGCTGGTCGGGCAGCAGTGTTCGCAGCGCGGGCGCCGCCGGCGTCGAATCGCCACCGCACGGACAGCCATTCCACTGCCGTGTCCGCTGCACCAGGCCGGGCGATCGCGGTTTTCTGTCGAGAAGCACGGACATTCGAGTGCGTCGAGCGCCGCACGTTCCCCGCCACCATGCTGACGGCCGATCAACACGATATCGCCCGAATCACCAGCGAATCTCGGCCCCGCCGTTTTTGCGTGTAGAGGCTTGCTCGAAACGAGTTTTCCATGGCCGACGAAGCTTTCGCCCTCTCGCCGATTTCCGCCCGCGCCGCTCAGCCCGATGAGGCCGACTACGAGGCGATCCGCGAAGCCTTCATGGAGACGGCGCGCGGTCGCTGGTTCCTGGGCGAATACGCCAAGCGAAACCGCAATGCGGATACAGGCATGGTGCTCGATGCGATCGCTCGGATCGAGCAGACGCTGGAGTCACTGCAGCAAGCGACGCCGGACTCCCGTCTCACCGAGATCCTCGCGACCGTAAGCGACATCGTCGATCAGGCGACCGAGGTGGCGGTTGCGGCCGCGAACGGGCTTGCGATCGATGATCGACTGGCTCCGATCCATAGGGGGGCCCGGATCCTGAAGGAAATTTCCTGGCGCTGGCGCGAAATCGGCGCCGAATCCCGCATCTGCGACTCGATCGAGTCCCAGGTCGATGCGATCCAGGAAAGCTGCAGTCAGCTTGCGAAGGTCGATACCCGCGCTGGCTTTACGGCGGCGTTCGAATTGATGAGAGCCAGAATCGAAGCGCTTGCCAGGGAGCACGGTGTGGCCGTCCCGCCGGCCGCGAGACCCGCGGCGGAATTCGGTTCTGCGGGTTCCGAAACCGTCGCCGTCGCCGAACCGATCGAGTCTAGCCCGGCCGGGAACGACACGGTGGCGCC
>Ga0105247_10001685_pt1 | contig 15598 bp, 22 predicted proteins | sample KBSS24metaG_FD_81519 | JGI IMG/M metagenome (GOLD analysis project Ga0105247, IMG submission 81519) | Switchgrass rhizosphere microbial communities from Kellogg Biological Station, Michigan, USA - KBS S2-4 metaG | ecosystem: Host-associated > Plants > Roots > Rhizosphere > Soil | place...
ATTCGAACCCACGTGCCCCGAAGGGCTCCTGGCTTCCAACCAGGCGCGATTGACCGCTCCGCCACTTCTCCGTTGAAACATTGGCTGGGAAGCCAGGCTTCGAACCTGGGTTAGCTGATTCAGAGTCAGCTGTCGTTCCAACTAGACGACTTCCCATCAAATCAATGCGCCCGGGACCGCGCGAGGGTTGGTGTTCCCGACGAGATTCGAACTCGTGTTCTCGCCTTGAAAGGGCGGCGTCCTGGGCCGGACTAGACGACGGGAACGTGGATGGTGCTCTCAGCGGGATTCGAACCCGCGTTCTCGCCTTGAGAGGGCGGCGTCCTGGGCCGGACTAGACGATGAGAGCGGCTACAGAGTTTCAATGCGAATTCGCTGAAAACTGCGACGTGCCAACTCGGAAAAAGTCGGCATGCTGCGCTCCTCCAACCAAAGTCGAAGGCGGCTATATGCCACGAGATTTCGAGATCACGCCGGCACTCGTCGATGTGATCAACGCAGAGCGCATGAGACTCATGGAAGCGGAGACGGTGTTGCAGTGTGCGTGCTTCGCGTTCGATTGCTGCGACCAGGCCGGCCCACGACGTCCATACTTTCCAAACATCGCAACAGTGGTCGCGGCGCTTCTACAGCAGGCAATCGACAATCTTGATGTCGTGCAGTTGAGAAGCGTGGCGGAGGGTGCAGGATTCGAACCTGCGAAGGATGCCCTTACACGGGTTCAAGCCGTGCGCGTTAAGCCGCTCCGCCAACCCTCCAAGAAGAAGACATTGATGCGAAAACGTGGCGGCGGGTGAAGGATTCGAACCTTCGTGCCGGTTGCCCGGCCATCTGTTTTCGAAACAGCGCCACTAGGCCTCTATGGGAACCCGCCATCAAAGCGATCGATACGAGGTCGGGCGTCCTTGTCCAACGGGGGGATGGAGCCGCGTGCAGGATTTGAACCCGCGACCGCCCGGTTCGAAGCCGGGAGCTCTGTTCCGCTGAGCTAACGCGGCGGCCAGTAGTGGTGCGTCGTGAAGGACTTGAACCTCCGACATCCGGCTTCGTAAACCGGCGCTCTGTTCCAACTGAGCTAACGACGCGAAGATGAATTGCTTAGCGGCTCGTCTAGCAGAATTGGTGCACGCAGAAGGGATCGAACCTCCGACGTTCGCTTTGTAAGAGCGACGCTCTACCGCTGAGCTATGCGTGCATTGATTGGCGGAGAGAGTGGGATTTGAACCCACGCGCAACGTTGATCGTCACGGCGGTTTAGCAAACCGCTGCCTTGAGCCGCTCGGCCATCTCTCCAGGAAAACTTCGGCCCGCGCTTCACGCAATGTCGCGGCGCGGGCCGATCCGCGCGTGAGGGCTACTTCTTCTTCGCCGGTGCGCGCTGACTCGTCAGTCCCCATCGCTTCTTCCATTTCTTCAAGGTCGCGTAGGGAATGTTGTGCTCCCTCGAGATCGATCGCCCGTCCACGCCTTTTTCCATTGCCAGACGCACCGTTTTCTTCAGATCATTGGAGTACTGTCCAAGCACTCGCTTTGACGATTTGGCCGGGGCGCTCTTAGTGCCTGTCTGCGTTGATGTCGCTGCGGCAGGTTGTGAGGTTGAACTCGATCTCGACTCGAACTTTGCTCGCATCGCGCTTGATGCATACGGTGCAAGCGCATTGATTAGCTCATCGATGCTTTTCAAACCGACCTTTCGAGGCAGACCCGTGTAGACCGCCTTCTCACGGTTCGCAATCTGAGTCTGCAGCTTCTTCGCTCGCTCTTGTGTGCGCTTCAATTCCAGTTGCAATGATTCGAGTTTCATATCCAACTCCACGAGTGGCCGAGGCCACGACGCGCGAATCATACAACCACGTTACTGTTCGATTGGAAGCTCGCGGCCCAAACGCCATCAACTATCGGCGTTTCCATTTGTCCCAAGAGTGGGTCTGAAGCTCTCGCGAAGCCGGGCCAATGGGACTTCGCTAGCACAGGGACTTCGCGATTTGTCAGGCATCGCACCGCTCAACTGCTCGGGCTTGCTCGAGCATCACGTGATGCTTGCGGATGTAGCGCATGAAAAGCAGCGCCTTGTCCTCTGCGAGAAACGAGCCGTCGCCGGTGTCTGCGATCGGGACGGGAAATGCGAAACCGCATTCGGTTGCGTACCAAAGCTCGCCATTCTTGTAGTGGGTGAACCGCACCTTGCGGCCGTTCGCAACCATCTCTTTGATCGAAGTCATCGCGCGGCCCTCCTTTGGGGTGTTGAGCGATTCACGAAACGTTGGCTGGCCAGGCAGGGATCGAACCCGCGACCACCTCGTTAACAGCGAGGCGCTCTACCAACTGAGCTACTGGCCAACATGGACAAAGTGGTGCACCGAGAAGGGATCGAACCTCCGACGCCTGCCTCTTCAGGGCAGCGCTCTACCAGCTGAGCTATCGGTGCGTATATCGGGTGTATGTGGCGCCCGCGGAGGGATTCGAACCCTCGACTTCTCGCTAGACAGGCGAGCACTCTGGGCCACTGAGTTACGCGGGCAGAAATCATTTGGCTGAGGCTCCAGGGTTCGAACCTGGGTTCTCGCGTTCAAAGCGCGATGTCCTACCGCTAGACGAAGCCTCAACAGAAGTTGGTGGGCCCGGAGGGGATCGAACCCTCGCCGTCCGGTTAAAAGCCGGATGCTCTACCCTTGAGCTACGAGCCCGATCGTTCTCAAGGTGATGTTGGTGGATCGCGAAGGACTCGAACCTTCAGCCTTACCGGTTAAGAGCCGGATGCTCTGCCATTGAGCTAGCGATCCAGTGGTGCGCCTGGCCGGAATTGAACCGGCACAACCTTCGGTCACCGCGTTTTAAGTGCGGCGCGTCTCCCAATTTCGCCACAGGCGCAAATTTGTGGTGGGCGGGGGGAGTTGGAAGCAGGAGCCGGATTCGAACCGAGCGACCTCGAGCTTATGAGGCTCGCGAGCTGACCGCTGCTCTATCCTGCAACCGAAGTTTGTTTTCGTGGTGCGCCCCGCCGGACTTGAACCGGCATGCTCGATGAGCACTGCGTTTTGAATGCAGCGTGTCTGCCAATTCCACCAGGAGCGCAGGAATCAATGTTGGTCCCTTCCCCCGGACTCGAACCGGGATGTCGCAAAGGACACTGCGTTCTGAGCGCAGCGCGTATGCCATTCCGCCAGGAAGGGATCATTCAGAAAAGTGGCATGCCGGGAGGGCATCGAACCCCCAACCTGCGGTTTTGGAGACCGCCGCTCTGCCAATTGAGCTACCGGCATGAAGTGAGAGTCGAATACATCCGTGCATCCTTCCCTCGAAACATCAACCCTTGATGCACATCACTTGCTTCAAGGTATGCACGACTTCGACGAGTTCGGACTGTGCAGCCATCACCGCGTCGATGTCCTTGTACGCGCCAGGGATCTCATCCAGGACGCCTTCGTCCTTGCGGCACTCAACGCCTGCCGTTTGTCGCTCGAGGTCGCCGAGCGTGAAGGTCCGCTTCGCTGCGCCTCGTGAGAGTCGTCGGCCCGCGCCGTGTGAGCACGAACAGTAGGCATCCTTGTTTCCCTTGCCGCGCACGATGAAGGACTTGGCGCCCATCGATCCCGGGATGATCCCGAGCTCACCGCGTCGCGCCGACACCGCACCCTTGCGCGTCACCCAAACCTGCTCGCCGAAGTGCTCCTCGACGTTCGCGTAGTTGTGGTGACACTGCACAGCGTTTTCGAACGTCGCGATGTCGCGGCCGAACTCCTCGCGAAGTGCGAGCAAGACAGCGTGCATCATCAACGCGCGGTTATGCGCCGCGTAGTCCTGCGCCCATCGCAGGCCTTCAACGTACATGTCGAACTCCGACGTTCCTTCATCGAGCCACGCGAGATCCTTGTCACGCAGGCCGCGCTCCTTGGCTTCCGCGATCTCACGCGCCATGTGAATCGCCGTCTCGCCGATCGTCTTGCCGATGTTGCGAGATCCGGAGTGCAACATCACCCAGACGCCCTTCGACTCATCGAGGCATACCTCGATGAAGTGGTTTCCGCCACCGAGCGTGCCGAGCTGATGGAAGACGCGCTGGTGATCGTACTTGCAGATCACATCGTGGATCTTCAATCCGTCGTAGCGCAGTGCGAGCTTCTTGCCGGCGTTCGTGAGCGCAACGCCGCGCAGTCCATCGTGAAGCGGGTTTACCGGCGAGTCGTGGTGATTGAAGCCGACCGGCACGCGCTTTTCGATTCGCGATCGCAGGCGGCCGAGCGAATCAGGAAGTTGTTCAGCAGTGATCTCCGTGCGGATCGCCGCCATGCCGCAGCCGATGTCTACGCCGACGGCTGCCGGGATGATGGCCGCCTTCGTCGGGATCACCGAGCCCACCGTTGCGCCCTTGCCGAGATGTACGTCCGGCATCACTGCGACGTGGCCCGCCAGAATCGGTAGCTCCGCAATGTTGCGCAGCTGCTTGATCGCATCCCATTCCACATCGACACCCGAGGTCCATGACTTCAGGTTGTCGATCTTCGTCATAGCCTCGATGCTCATTGGTGCCATTCTCCTGTTGTGAATCGATGTTGGTGCCGGCGGCCGGAGTCGAACCGGCATCGCAAGTGATGCGACGAGCTCCTCGGGCTCGCGTGTCTGCCTGTTCCACCACGCCGGCGTCGCTTGAGTGAGTGGTGCCCCCGGTCGGACTCGAACCGACGACCTGCCGCTTACAAGGCGGCTGCTCTACCAACTGAGCTACGAGAGGCAATTTGGAATTTGTTTGGAACCAGTACCAATGCGGTTCCTATCGAGATTTGGTGGAGCCAGTCGGGATCGAACCGACGACCTCCTGCTTGCAAAGCAGGCGCTCTCCCAGTTGAGCTATGGCCCCGAAAAAAGTGGTGGGTAGTGATGGAGTCGAACCACCTATGCCCGTAGGCGCCTGATTTACAGTCAGGGACAGTCACCGTGCTGAGCACTACCCGAATGATCGATGTTGGAGCGGGAGACGAGGCTCGAACTCGCGACCTCAACCTTGGCAAGGTTGTGCTCTACCAACTGAGCTACTCCCGCGGAATCGACTAAGATGCCCGTTCGCTCGAGACTCAACGAATGAGGAGCGTGTAACGTGCATCGCAATGTGGAGCGGAAGACGGGACTCGAACCCGTGGCCGTCTGCTTGGAAGGCAGTCGCTCTACCAACTGAGCTACATCCGCAAATTTCAGAGCGAGTGGGACTCTCACGCTTGCACGTGCTTCAAAAAATCCTCACCAGCTCGGGACTCTCACCCTCACCACCGCAGTCATGCGTGCATCGCGTGTTGGACGCGCAAGCACACCTCGCACACCGAAGGATCCTCGGCGCGTAGTGCGTAGCAAGGGTGAGAGCCCATTGCTCCAGATTGTTAAACAGCGTCCTGGCCGAGCGAGCGGCGCAGGGGATTCGAGCGCACGAATGCAAACGAATCCGAGTCGAGGGCTTGAACCTCGCGGATCAGGACACTTTTTGGGTGGTTTTATGCCGACTCTGAGTGGATCTCAGGTGGCTTAAGGCTCCCTTGGGTGCCCCGTCCGGCTCATGCCTTCGGGGCTTGGGAGCTCTGAAGGCGGTTAAGCGGAGGGTTGGGTCCCGTGTTCGCGATAATCTTTCGCGAATGGCCGTGACCAACTACCCGTAATCGACGGGCAGCCGAGCGCGGCGCGATTCGTATCGCGTAGCGTTCTAAACATGGCTGTACCGTTCGATAACATGGGAAACCGTCTCTCTCGTTGCGGCGGTGAAGCCGCGAAAAAAAACAACTACAACAAGGCAAGCCTAGCACGAGCTATTGCGTGCGCAACTGTTTTCGTGTTCGCTGAGTTCCATGCGATGGCTCCAGACCTAATAAGGAGCAAATCATCCGATGAGAAATCGAAATGCGTGAGTTCATTCACATGGATCGCGCGAAATCGCGCACGCAACGCCCCTTTGGGAAGTGCTCCTCCAATCGAAAGAGCCATCGTTAACCTCGGAAACTCTGGTCGATTTTCCATTCCCGGGTAGCCTGGAGATGTCTCCCACGCTCTGGACCTTCACATGGCTCATCGGTACCGGTTCGATCTGAAGATGTTCTCCACGGTGAGCCTTGCAGGCGCCAACGTCTCGGAAGCACGCCGTAAGGTGGAGGCCGCATTCGATGCGGTGAAGATCGAAGTGTTGGTCGGTGGTAACAAGCTCGACTCATCGGGCAGTCGCGATGGCAGCGCTGACCTGTTGGAAACCGATCGCGAGTCCAAGGCCGGCAAAGTGCAGGTGCGCAGCGTATTCGACCTGATGTACTTCGGCACGCTCGAGATCGAGGCCAAGTCCGCCGATGACGCGCGATCCCTCATTCGCCAAGCTCGCCTGACTGCGATTGTCGAGATTGATGGCAACCGCCGGCGGTTCGATACCTCCGTGGACGATGATCTCGTGCTACTCGAGGTCGATGGCGTGGATTATGAGGATGACGTCTCAGTCGCTCCCGTAATGTGATCACGCCCCCACAGGGATTCGCTGCAGGTGCATTTCCGGCACCCGATAAAATCTAGGCAAATCTCGATTCTTCGATAGCCTTGAGGTATGTCGCCGCGTCGCGGCCCAACGCTCAAGTGACTCATGTCTGCATTGAAGATCGAGAAGAAGATCTCCGGCTTTCGCGTTAAGAAACCGGATGAGGCACCAGCGCCGGTCGCAGCGGCGCCCGCTCAACCTGAGCCGAACGTTGTCTCCATGAACGAGAAGATCGAGCGCCCAGATGTGCTCATCGGCTCGACGTACAAGCTGAAGACGCCAACCAGCGATCATGCGATGTACATCACGATCAACGACGTAATCCTCAATGAGGGCACGGCTCACGAGCAGCGCCGTCCATTCGAGATCTTCATCAACTCGAAGAACCTCGAGGACTATCAATGGGTCGTGGCCATGACTCGGATCATGTCCGCAGTTTTCCGCAAAGGTGGCGACGTCACGTTTCTCGTCGAAGAGATGAAAGCCGTGTTCGATCCGAAAGGCGGCTACTGGCAGGCGGGCGGTCGCTTCATGCCTTCCGTCATCGCGGAGATGGGCACTATTCTCGAGCGCCACATGAAGACAATCGGCCTCATCAAGAGCGAGGAGATGGACGCTGCGCGCGCCGCGCTGATCGCCGAAAAGCGAGCGCAGTATGAAGCGCAGAACGGCGGCGGCACGCCGAGCCCATAAAGGTCGCCCCCATGACGTCTCGCTACAGTCTCGAGCGCACGCGGTGCAGCTGCCATCCAGAAACGTGTTGCTGCCCAGACTTCACCATCAAGCAAGGTGAGGAAGTCGTAGCGCGAGGCATGGATGACCATCTGATGCGCGATCTCGTGAAGTGGGCCAACGAGGGCCTCGCGCGTGCGCCTGCGCCCAGGGAGAAATTCGCTTGGTACGGTGGCCAGGTGAATCAGGATGCGGTGAAAGCCATCGCTCAGTTGAATCGCCAGGCGCGAGACCAAGCGCCATTCTCCGGGGATGAAGACCACACCTGTGAGACATCGGATAGCGCATCGCCGTGACGGCGAGCGTGGTTATGAACTCGCAACCGAAGGTGTTTTGAATGAAGACGGAGACAAGTGAGCTGCGTGGCGATCAGGCGATGCGCGTGATCTTTCTGATCGACGCTGCGCGACACGGCAAGCTGAAGCAAACCGAAGAGGTGTATGGCTTCACTCGAGGTCGCGCATTGCTGGTCGAGCCCGTGAATGGCGCGCCATTCATCTGGATCGATGACACCGCCGCACCAGCGCCGGGCACCATCTCGTTGCCTCGAGTGACGCGCATCGATTTCATTCCGGAGCCTCGTAGCGGTACCGACGCGTTGCGCGCACGAATGATGGCGAGTCTGCATCTTGAGGGCCTTCCGGAGACAGCGCCAGAAATTCCTACCGGCGAGCTCATTGTTCGACAGCTGCGCGAGGCTCGTCGTGGGCCTTGTCAGATGCATGACCAGGCCAGCACCGAGCAGATCGAACGTGAAGAAGGCCTGGCGCCATGAAGTACGAGCTCTTCCATGCGGCATTCGAGGAGGCGCCGATCTTGGTCACCACGCTCGAGACGGATCTGCCGGTCGATCGGGCGCTTGATGAGCTGTGGACTGCGACTCAGAACGTCGATGAGAGCTGGGTCAAGGCTCGGGGGCAATTCGGTCTCAAGGTCGAACCCTCTGCCAGCGCAATCGCCGCGGGCGGCGCTCGTAGCACTTCCATCGGCGACTTCACCGCCATCCACTTCGAACACGGCGTGACGATGTATCGCTGCATGCGGATGGGATGGGAGCCTGACCCTGCTCTGTCCGTGGCTGCCACAGATAGCCCTGCGCCCTGACCATGCGACGATTACTGGTCATCGACGGCCTGAACCTCGCACGACGGATTTGGGAGGCGATTCCGATTGAGGATTCGCCCGAGAAGGCCGTAGGGGCTCTGCGATCCTGTCTCTCTTCGTTCGCTCGGTCGCTGAAAGAGCATGCGCCCACGCATGTGTTGGCCGCCTTCGACTACGGCGGCGAGACATGGCGACATCGACGTTACCCCGCATATCACGAGGGGCGCGAGCCGATGCCGACGTCCATGCGGGAGACGCTTCCCACACTAATGGAGCACGTTCGTGGGCTCGGCATCCGCACCGTATCAGTCCCGGACGTCGAGGCGGATGACGTCATTGCGACCGTCGTCAGGCGATGGCTGTCCCAAGTGAAAGGCGAGGCGATCGTGCTCTCCAGCGACAAGGATCTGGCAGCCCTCATTGCGGAGGGGGCACGTGTGCACAACCACTTCAAGAGCGAGGATCGCGACACCGAGTGGGTCGAGAACAAGTTCGGTGTAAGGCCTTCGCAGCTGCATGACCTGCTCGCGCTCACGGGCGATTCAAGCGACAACATTCCGGGTGTACCCGGAATCGGGGTGAAGACCGGCGCCAAGCTGCTGGCCGCTTACGGCTCACTCGACGCCGTGCTCGAGCAGGCTCGCATCGAAGGGGAGCCTGACAACCGCGTTCTGAGCTCGAGGCTGCGCCAATCGTTGCGCGACCATGAGCGTACGGCGCGCCTGGCGCGGGAGCTCATCGACTTCAAGATGGATCTCTCGCTGGGACTCACCTGGAATTCCATGCGCTACCAACCGCCTGTTGCACGCGCGGAGCCGTCTGCGACCGTCGCATTCGAGCCGAGCCTCTAGCCGAAGGGATTCCCCGATACGTTGCGGATCGACTTCACACTTTGTTGACCGACGAGCAGCAGAGTGGGCCACTGATCGCCGCGAGCCCTCGTAAATACTAGGCAAAAGGAGCTTCGCTGGTATCGTGAAGTTATCCCTTCGATATTTCAGCGAACACCGACATGACGGCTTCTGCACTCAAGATTTCTTCGAAGATCACCGGTTTCAAAGTCGGCGCCAAGGCGGCCGAAGCGAAGACGGCAAGCGCTGCCCCGCCGGCGCACGTCAATGCGTTGGCGCGCGCGGTTGTCGCGATGAACGAGAAGCTCGAGCGTCCCGAGATGCTGGTGGGCTCGACCTACAAGCTCAAGACGCCGGTGTCCGACCATGCGATGTACATCACCATCAACGACATCATCCTGAACGAAGGCACGCCGGATGAGCAGCGTCGGCCGTTCGAGATCTTCATCAACTCGAAGAATCTCGAGCAGTACCAGTGGGTCGTCGCGCTGACGCGCATCATGTCCGCGGTGTTCCGCAAGGGCGGCGATGTGAACTTTCTCGTGGAGGAGCTCAAGAGCGTCTTCGACCCGAAGGGTGGCTACTGGCAGAAGGGCGGTCAGTTCATGCCATCGATCATCGCGGAGATGGGCCACATCATCGAGCGTCACTTCAAAACGATCGGTCTCATCAAGGATGAGCAGATGGATGCGGCGCGCGTCGCCCTGATCGCTGAGAAGCGAGCTCAGTACGAAGCGAGCCAGGCTGCAGCGAATCCAGCCACGGCGGACACCAGCAAGAAGTCGATCGCCGGCGCGAAGGAATGCGGCAAGTGTCACGAAACTGCCGTGGTGGTCATGGACGGATGCTCCACGTGTTTGGAGTGCGGCGACTCGAAGTGTGGATAAGGTAACCGCGCGCGGCGCTGTGGGGGACCCCATAAGTTGCGACTTGGCCGTCAAAAGCTGCGACTTGTGACCTCATAAATTGCGACTAGGCGATCTCTGCAGATCAGCAACTTGCCTGCGTGGATACGTCAGGTGAGCTGCTGCCCATACCTGGTATCGAGGGCAATCTGGAGACAAGTTGATGGGAAAGCGATTCGAATTCTCGTTGCGCGGCGAAGTGTTGGATGAAGAGGTGCTGTTCAAGGCCGCCCTCGAACACGCCCTCGCGGCCGGCTGCGATGAAGCCACAGCACGGCTATTTCTTCAGCCAGAGGGCAAGATCGATGCCGAGGCGTGCGCCACACAACTGCTCGATCCGAGCACGCTGCCTGGTTGTGTGATCGAGGACTCTGACGCCTCAACGCTCACTGACTTCGAAGAAGAAGCCCCATCGCCGGCTTCTTTTTGAGGGGACCGCGGTCGATCAATCGTCCGGACGAAAGCCCGCGCAAATCCAAAATCTAGGGCTGATCCATAAATATTGGAATGATAGCAATATCCGCTATCATGTCTCAGTTGCCACCGAGCGCCGAGACGTCGAAACATGCAGCTCTTTGAGCCGAGCAAGATCCTCCGGAACGGCACGAGCCCGAGTTTTACGGCACAGCTCGTAAACATCGTCACGATCGCGCTCGCGGCTGTGGGCGTAATGACTTTGATCAGCCCGACCGACGAGACGGATCGAGGCAGATTCGAGCGTAGCGGCGTGCAGCTGCGCATCGATCATGGGACGGGATGCCAGTACCTCGAGACGCGCGCCGGCGCCATTACGCCACGCCTGACGACCAGCGGAGAGCACATGGGCTGCAACTCCGTGGAGCGCCCATGAAAGCGAAATCAATCGCATCTCAACCATCGCTCACCGTTCCTCAGCTAAAACGACAGGTCGGTAGGATCGGTGCTCTTTTGGAGGCCATCCATTCTCGGCTCCCGCGGAACCTGCCCGATGAGGTCCAGATCAATGTGGCAGGCGCGGCGAAGTTCATGAGCATGACGAACGCCGTTCTAGCGGCCGCATCGGTGCAGGCCGATACGGTGGTAGAGCGCCAGCTCAAGGCTGCGCTACCAGCTATTCGCCACGCGACCGAAGCGCACGGTTTTCACGGATTTGGTGGCGAGTGCTTTGCGGCGGCCATCGCAATGAATCGAGTGCTGTTCGACGGAAAGCTGTCGTACTGCCTGGCGCTCAACGAAGCGTTGCACGGTGCCGGCCGAGCCATCGGCCACGCATCACTGTTCACCCTCTCTTCCAGCGGTGATCGCCTGCACATTGACGCTGACGGGCGAATCAAGTCGGACATCGACATCGAGTCGTGGGGCGTGTTGGATCACGAAGACTTCGACTACCTTGAAATTGCAGATGAGCTCGGAGTCGAGTGGAACGAGCGCACAGCCAGCGCGGTGGCCCTCTTCGAGGCGACGGAGGCCGAGGTACTGAAGCTCACCAGCGAGGCCGAAGTGGATCGTCTCGAGGAGGTCCTTCGCCAATCAACGTGCGAGATGGACCTCGAACCAGCAGGAACTGCTCCGTGAAGTATCGCAACAAGAGGCTGGTCCACCGACGGGGTGGCCGATTCGCATCGGCGCCGACGCTCGGTCAACTGGGATATGCGGCCAACGAGGAGCTCAAGGAGTTCACGTGCGGCAACTGTGAACGAAGTTCACTCCGGTGGTGCTGAACGGAAAATGCCCGAAATGCGAAACGGCGTTGAGAGGTGAGGGTTGATGATGCGACGGAAGATTTCAGTGATGGTGAGCCTGCCGGAGATGCTCGAACCGAGCGTGCGTGATGCGAGATTCACCGATCCGCTCGAGCGTGCGCTGGCAACGGCTAGTGCGGGCACTGTTGCGGGCGCCGGAACCGACTTCCTCCTGAAAACGAGTGAGATCGACGTGCAACTCAAGGATCTGGATCGGCTGCAGAGCTTGCGTGAAGCCCTCTCCTCGCTCGAGGTGCCGAACGGAACACGCATCCGCTATCGAAGGGACGGCGCCTTTTTCGTTGACGTCCATGAAGGCGACCGATGGACGATCGGATTGATGCAGGCGTGAATTCAATCGCCAGGTTCTAAGGAATTGAGGAAATCTACCTTGACGATGCGCAAACAGATGACGGCGACGCTGCGCCGAGTATTGATGGATGTGCCACGAAGGATCCGAGGCAGGCCGGGGTTCGCCGTGGTCGAAGGATTTCGTATTACGACGCCCAACGGCGGAGAGATCCATCCAGCTATGCGAAAGAGCGCCGCGAGAAAGTTCTGTCGAGAGCTCGGCTGGAAAACCGTCGTTGCTCGATAGTTTGCAGTCGTTCGTATCGCGATTTGAACCCGGAAAATCTAGGCAAATCCTGCTTAGTCGGTAAGCTGAACCTATGACATCTCAATCATTGATCGTCGCTGTGGGATCGCTTGGGGATGGCCACAAGTTCTATGGGCCATACGAGTCGGTCGCCGGCGCCCAGTCGGTGCTGATTCAGGCGGGTGACGCGGCCCGGGTGTTGAAGCTCGATGAGCCGGAAATGGTCGCCGAGCTCAAGGCGGAACTCGACGAAATTGAGGTCACAGAGCCCTCGATCGTTATCACCGGCAACCCCGTTGACGGGCTGTTCTTCTACGGCCCATTTCCAAATTCAGACGAGGCGTCGCACTGGGCCGGCGTCGAGCATGATGGCCAGGATTGGTGGATCACCGAACTAAAACCAGCCCTTGAGATGGCGATCAATTGCGAAGCAAGTCCCACGCCGTAGTCCAGCGATGCGACGGTATCCGTATTTCGAGGTGAAGGTTTGGACCGGGCGGCTAGCAACCCCTCCGCAACTGCGTGGAACGAGTGTCGCGCGGCTTTTTGAGCGTGGACAAATTGGCGGAACGAAGATTGATTCGATCCATCGATACGAAAACACGGCGATGGATCGGCAGCGCTTGATTGATTGGGTGCGGGCGCATCGAGGCGAACGCTTCGATATCGACTACATCGCAAGCGCTCACCACCATCGTCATCGCATCCAGGAGCATTTTCTTTTCCAACCGGGATTTGTCGAGGTCGGTCTCGCGCAGTACCCGCATCTTCCGCCCTCCGACGATCTTTCTCCGTGAGTCTCAGTGATGGCGAGAGACACAAAGCGTGAGGAGCGGTTGCTGGCCCTTGTAAGGCCGCTGCCCAATCACATTTGGGCTGCGGACATTCCGCTTCGAAATCTGGAAGACGGGCTCGAAGGCTTCGCGAAGGATTGGGGTGGGGTCAACCTCACGCCTGACTTTCAGCGCGGCCACGTGTGGACACTCGAGCAGCAAGAGCGTTTCGTGGAGGCAATGCTACGCGGCGCGCTCCCATCAAGTGGGCTTCTCATCCAGTTCAACGCGCCCCACTGGAACGACGATCACGTCGTGACGGACCTGCCGCGTGAGGTGCAGTGCGTGGATGGTTTGCAGCGCATCACTGCCTTACGAAAGTTTCTCAAGGGCGAGGTGCGAGCCTTTGGCCTGACCATGGACGATTTCAACGGGACCCGATTCGATTTGAAGCGATCGTTCTATGCCGTGAAGTTCGCCATGCATGATTTCGCATCACGAGCCTCACTACTTCAGTACTACATCGATCTCAACTTTGGCGGCACGCCTCATTCACGCGACGAACTCGCTCGCGTCCAAGGGCTCATCGAGGCCTCCGCGGCCGCGCCCCAAGAGGGCCCATGTCCGTGAATTATGGCCCCAACCAGTCAATGCCTTGAGGCCGAAAGATTGTCCCAATATATGTGAAATGCGCACAGACCGGCCTTGCCCGGCTAGTAATCTCAGCAATCCGCAGGAAAATGGTAGTCAACAGACAAGGAAAGCCTCCACGATGAGCAGTCGAAATCATAACTTTGCCGATTGCGTTCGAGAATGCGCCCGAGATGAGAAGGTGGTCCTCGCCTGTAACAAACACTCGGGAACCCACCTGAAGGCTCCTATTGAGGAGCTCCTCGATCCGGCGAAAATTCCCGCACCGGATTCTCCTGTTGCACTCGAGCTCGTCTGCTTCATGGGTTACGTACATCACCACATCTGGCAACGCGTTCTGCATACGCGTCGCATCAGGAACTGGAGAGTTGCGCTGTCGGAGTGAATGGGGAAAATCTAGGCAGAAAATCACATCTCGATAAAATGGAGTTGACGATGCAACAAGGAAATCGAGATGAGCGAAAGATCGGTCGCCAAGTACGGAAAGCCAACGAACGCGTCGTTGAAGTCGATGCTGCCGGAGGTCTACAACGATTTGAATAGGCTTGGCCGATCGCTTCTGAAATCCGAAACAAACGAAGTGATTCTTGAGCCGGCGGCCGTCGTCAGCGAAGCGTATATCCGCCTCGCGGACGTGAATGTGAAGATCCAAGATCGAAAGCATTGCTTTCGGTTACTCGCGCAAACCATGCGCCGAGTGGTCATCGATTCGGCGCGGGCTCGCCGAGCTGCTCGCCGGGAACTTCCCTCGCCTGATGAGCTCGAGACGCTCATTGGATCGGAGTACGGCACCGATCATAAATCGATGAAGATCGACTTAGCTCGGGCGTTGGAGCAGCTCGATCAAAAAGACCCGCAGGCGGCTCAGATCCTCCAACTGGCTGCTGGCGCCGACGTCACGATCCCGGAACTCGCTGCTATCTTCGGCGTCTCCGAGCCGACGATCGAGCGCAACATTCGCATGGGTCGCGAGTCGGTTCAGTCGTACTTCGAATTGGCGGCATGACCATGCACCGGACGGAATTGGAAGGCCGTGTTCTGAAACTGTGCAGCAAGGCGCTGCTTGCGGATGAACCTGCAACGAGCTCCGTCATTCGCAAATTCACCGGGGGTCACGAGGTGGTCTGTCTCCACTCGTTGAGCTCGGAGCACTTGAGCGAGTTGGTGGAAGAGTTCGCCTCGATCGCCAACGTGAACGTCCATTGAGACTTCGACCGGGCGGCGGCTTAGCGGCGCCAGAACCGCCAGGCGCTGGCCGGGAAGGAGAGCGGGGGATCTTGCCGGGCTTGTCGTCTCATAAGCATGGCGTCCGTTGTTGGACAGAGGCAATCCGCGGATCGAACGCGTTGTCGTTGACGATCGCATCCACTTCGAAGGTGGAACTGTCGCAGTGTTCTCATGAGCCTTCCTGGGTCACTCGGGTTCCCTATTCAACATAGATCGGCCGCCGCACCGCGGCTTCCCCTGGCAATGGCGCTGGACATCGACGCGAAGGGGCCTTCCGATATACAGTCCAGAGACCGGCACTGGAGGGGTGTCCCCAACACCCGAAGCCTGGCGCGATCTGCATGTCGATCTCTGGTCGTTGGACCTACCTCGCGGCGCTACCTACCCTGCTCGCGATGGCCGGCGCAAACAACGCCTTCCTGAATCAATCGGATTCCCCTTTCACGGCGGTGTTCACGCTTGCGCTCTTGGCCGGGCCCGTCATTTTCGGGATGGTGTGGTCTGCGCTCGCCCAATTCCTGCCTGAGGAGAACAGCG
>Ga0105247_10001689_pt1 | contig 15569 bp, 14 predicted proteins | sample KBSS24metaG_FD_81519 | JGI IMG/M metagenome (GOLD analysis project Ga0105247, IMG submission 81519) | Switchgrass rhizosphere microbial communities from Kellogg Biological Station, Michigan, USA - KBS S2-4 metaG | ecosystem: Host-associated > Plants > Roots > Rhizosphere > Soil | place...
ACGACCAAGTGGCGTCGGGGCGGAAGGGGCGGCGGCCGCGCTCGGTGGCGGCGGTAACCGACGCCGTGAGCGTGCCGAGCAGGGTCTGCAGTTCGAGCAGCAGGGCCGGGACGTTCGCGTGCAGGTCGGCGGCGTCCGCACTGCGGGCCACGATCGCGGCGAGGTCGGGGTTCGTCACGGCCTTGAAAGTACTAGCCGGTGATCTTGCCGAGCAGCCGGTACGGCGCGTGCTTGATCACTGTGCCCAGCGGGCACCGAGTCCGGCCGAGGCACCAGTGATCAGATTCCGTTGACGGAGCGTGCTCATCGGCCGACCGTAGCGCGTGGCGCCCCCCTGCCCGCCGGGTCATATCAGGGCAGCGTCCTTGCCCTTGCTCGACTTTGCTCTGCTCGTTCCTGACGAGCACCGGGCCCGGTGTAGTCAGGCGCCTCGCCCGGCTGACGCACCGAAACGGGCGCTCGTCACCAGCGAGCAGAGCAAAGGCGCGGTGCAGCGCACCTGCCCGCGCCAGCGACCCCCGGGGATCTAGGCTTGCGAACCGTGACGAGCGGACGCCCTGCGCGGCTGAAGGTCGGCGTCGTGGGTGCCGGACGGGTCGGCAGCGTCCTCGGCGCCGCGCTCGCCCGCGCGGGCCACGAGATCGTCGGCGTCAGCGCGGTTTCGGATGCCTCGGTACGCCGTGCGGAGAAGTGGCTTCCCGGTGCGCCGATCCTGCCCCTGGACGACGTGGTCGCCGGCGCCGAACTCGTCCTGCTGACCGTCCCGGACGACGCGCTGCGCACGCTGGTCGCCGGACTCGCCGACGCCGACGTCTGGCGCGGCGGGCAACTGGTGGCGCACACGTCCGGCGCGCAGGGGATCGGCGTGCTCGATCCGGCCGCCGCCCGGGGCGTCCTGCCTCTCGCGCTGCATCCCGTGATGACCTTCGCCGGACGTCCGGAGGACCTCGACCGCCTCGCCGGCGCGACGTGGGGCGTCACGGCACCGGAGGAACTGCGCCCGGTCGCCGAACTGATCGTGATCGAACTCGGTGGCGAACCGGTGTGGATCCCGGAGCCGGCCCGCCCGCTCTATCACGCCGCCCTCGCCATCTCGTCCAACCACCTGGTCACGCTGGTGAACGACGCGCTGGACGTGCTGCGTCGTGCCGGTGTCGGCGAGCCTGCCCGGCTGCTGGCTCCGCTGACCAGTGCAGCCCTGGACAACGTCCTGCGCCTGGGTGATGCGGCCCTGACGGGGCCGGTCGCCCGCGGAGACGTCGCCACCGTCTCCCGGCACCTCGCCGAGCTGGCGGCGAACGACCCGGACATCGAGCCCGCCTACCGCGCGATGGCCCGCCGCACCGCCGAGCGCGCGAGAGCCGCGCGCGAGATGTTCGAGATCCTGGGGGACTGGACGTGACCGTCCTGACGCACACGCGTCCCGACTTCCACGCCGCACGCGAGAAGCTGGACGGGCCGGTGGCGCTCGTCCCGACGATGGGCGCCCTGCACGACGGGCACCTCGCGCTCATCGACGCGGCCCGGCAGCACGCGCAGTCGGTGATCGTGACGATCTTCGTCAACCCGCTGCAGTTCGGACCGACCGAAGACCTCGGCAAGTACCCCCGCACGCTCGACGCCGACCTGGCCAGGTGCGAGGCGTCCGGGGTCGACCTGGTCTGGGCGCCGGCGAACGATGACGTCTATCTCGGCGGCCCGGCCAAGGTGAGGGTCGACCCGGGCCCGTTCGCCGTCGAACTGGAGGGCGCGTTCCGCCCCACCCACTTCGCCGGCGTCCTCACCGTGGTCGCGAAGCTGTTCGGCGTGACGCGTCCGGCGATCGCGTACTTCGGCGAGAAGGACTTCCAGCAGCTCACCCTGATTCGGCAGATGGCGGCGGACCTGGACCTCGGTGTCGCGGTCGCCGGCGTCCCCACCGTGCGCGAGCCGGACGGGCTGGCGCTGTCCAGCCGCAACGTCTTCCTGTCGCCGAAAGAGCGCGAGCGGGCGCTCGTCCTGTCCCGTGCGCTGCGGGCCGGCGCCGACGCCGCTACTGGCGGTCCGGAGGCGGCGGTCGCGGCCGGATGGGCGATGCTCGCCACCGAACCGTCCGTCGCCGTGGACTACTTCGAACTGCGCGGGACGGACCTGGGCCCGGCCCCGTCCTCCGGCGAAGCCCGCCTGCTGGTGGCCGCGAAGGTCGGCACCACCCGCCTCATCGACAACATCGCGGTGACCCTGTGACACTGCCCCGCCGGCTCTCCGCGCCGGATCCGGGCTGGACGGCCGAGACCGACGTCGTGATCGTCGGCTCCGGTGTTGCGGGCCTGACCACCGCGCTGCACATCGCGCGCAACTCGCCGCTGCGCGTCCTGCTCGTCACGAAGGACGTCCTGAACTCCGGTAGCACCCGCTGGGCGCAGGGCGGCATTGCCGCGGCGCTGGGTGACGAGGACACCGCCGAGGAGCACTTCGTCGACACGATCGTCGCCGGCGCCGGAGTGTGCGACGAGCCGGCAGTGCGGGTGCTAGTGCGCGAAGGCCCTGCTGCCGTAAGGGATCTGGCGCAGTTGGGTGCCCGGTTCGACCGCGGCGCCGACGGCAAGGTGTCGCTGACCCGCGAGGGCGGCCACCACCGTGACCGCATCGTGCACGCGGGTGGGGACGCGACCGGTGCGGAGGTCGAGCGGGCTTTGGTTACCCGCACCCTCGATGCGACCAGCGTCGAGGTGATCGAGCACGCGCTCGTGCTGGAGGTGCTGAAGGCGGCCGACGGCTCGGCCGCGGGCATCACCCTGCACGTCATGGGCGAGGGGCAGCGAGACGGGGTCGGAGCGGTACGGGCGCGGGCCGTCGTCTTCGCCACCGGCGGCATCGGTCAGGTGTTCGCCTCGACGACCAACCCGAACGTCTCGACGGGCGACGGGGTCGCGGCGGCGCTGCGGGCCGGAGCCGTCGTCAAGGACCTCGAGTTCGTCCAGTTCCACCCGACGGTCACCTGGCTGGGGCCCCGGAGCAGGGGTCAGCAACCGCTCGTCAGCGAGGCCGTCCGCGGTGAGGGCGCCTTCCTCGTCGACGACGCAGGTACGCCATTCATGCAGGGTCAGCACGAACTCGCCGACCTCGCCCCGCGGGACGTCGTGGCGAAGGCGATCCTGCGGCAGATGCGGGCCACGGGCGCCGAGCACGTCTGGCTGGACGGGCGGCACTTCGGCGCGGAGAAGTGGCGTACCCGCTTCCCGACGATCAACGCCACGCTGATCTCGCTCGGCATCGACCCCGCGCACGACCTGATTCCCGTTGTGCCGGCGCACCATTTCGCCTCGGGCGGCATCAAGACCGATCTGCTGGGGGAGTCCTCCATCCCCGGTCTGTTCGCGTGCGGCGAGACTGCCTGCACCGGCGTGCACGGGGCGAACCGCCTCGCGTCCAACTCGCTGTTGGAGGGGCTCGTCTTCGGGCACCGCATCGCGGCGACGCTGATCGACCGCCTCGGCGAGCCGGCCTCGCCGAAGTTCCCGCTGCCGCTGCCGGCCGACGGATCGCTGATCGACGACGACGGACGGACGGCCCTGCAGCAGTTGATGTCGACCCACGTCGGCGTCCTGCGGGACGGCCCCGGGCTGGCGGCGGCCGCCGCGGGGCTGGATGCACTCGCCGCCGACGCCACCGACGCCACCGCGGAGCCGGCGACCGAGAACTGGGAGGCGACCAACCTGCTCACGGTCGCCACCGCGCTCGTCCGGGGTGCCTCCCTGCGCGAGGAGACGCGGGGCAGCCACTGGCGCGAGGACCACCCCGACACGGCCGATGCCTGGCTTGGCCACCTGGAGACCGTCCTGCTTGCGGACCAGACCCTGCAGACCGACTTCGTGAAACTGGGAACCACATGACCGAACTGGCCCCCGGCCTGCCGCGCGACTACGTCGTCGATCTCGTGGAGCGGGCCCTGCGCGAAGACGTCGGCGATGTGGGCGATGTCACTACGACAGCCACGGTCCCGGCCGGCACGACAGGCGTCGCCGACTTCGTCCCGCGCAAGCCGGGGGTCGTCGCCGGCCTACCGGTCGCGCAGTACGTGTTCGAGCGGGTCGGCCAGGGACGGGTCGAGTGGCAGGAACGGGCCGAGGACGGCGCCTGGGCAGGCGCCCGCGACGTCATCGCCACGGTCGAGGGACCGGTGCGGGACATCCTCACCGCCGAGCGCACCGCCCTGAACATCCTCTGCCACCTCTCCGGCATCGCGACCGTCACGCACCAGTGGGTCGCCGCGGTCGAGGGGACGGGCGCGCAGATCCGCGACACCCGCAAGACCAACCCCGGCCTGCGGCTGCTGGAGAAATACGCGGTGCGCTGCGGCGGCGGCGTGAACCACCGCATGTCGCTGTCCGACGCCGCGCTGGTGAAGGACAACCACGTCGCCGCGGCCGGTGGCGTCGTGGCGGCGTTCGACGCCGTCCGGTCGCAGTACCCCGGGCTGCCGCTGGAGGTCGAGGTCGACTCGATAGAGCAGGCCCGGGCCGTCATCGACGCCGGTGCCGAACTCGTCCTGCTCGACAACATGGAGCCGTGGGCGATGGCGACCGTCGTCGCGTACGCGCGCGGGCGGGCCGTCCGGCTGGAGGCGTCCGGCGGGCTCACCCTCGAGGTCGCCCGTGCGGTGGCCGAAACCGGCGTCGACTACCTTGCCGTTGGTGCGTTGACGCACTCGGCCCCGGTGCTCGACATCGGGCTGGACCTCCGGATCGGGATTTAGGCCAATGCTGCTCGCCATCGACATCGGTAACACCAACATCGTTCTCGGCCTCTACGACGGCGAGACGCTCTCGCAGTCGTGGCGGCTCAAGTCGGACGCTCGCGAGACGGCCGACGAGCTGGCGCTGAAGTTCCGCGGCCTGCTCGACGGCGTCCCGGTGACCGGCGTCGCCGCCTGCTCGACCGGCCCGGCGATCCCGCGGGAACTGCGGGTCATGGTCCCCCGCTTCTACGACGAGCTGCCGACGATCCTGGTCGAGCCCGGGACGCGGACGGGCGTCGCCATCGTCACTGACTTCCCGCGCGAGGTCGGTGCCGACCGCATCGCCAACACCGCGGCCGCGTTCCACCTCGTCGGCGGCCCTGCGATCGTCGTCGACTTCGGCACGTCCACTAATTTCGACGTGATCAACGCGCGCGGCGAGTTCATCGGCGGGGCGCTCGCCCCCGGCATCGAGATCTCCCTGGACGCGCTGGCCTCGCGCGCCGCACAGCTGCGCAAGGTCGAGCTGGTCGAGCCGCGTTCGCCGATCGGCAAGAACACCGTCGAGTCGCTGCAGTCCGGCATCCTCTACGGTTTCGCGGCGCAGGTGGATGGGCTGGTGCGGCGCCTGTCCAGAGCACTCGACCCGGCCAAGCCGGACGCGGTCTCGGTGATCGCGACCGGCGGCCTCGCGTCGCTGGTCATCGGCCACTGCGAGACTGTCTCGCGCCACGAGCCCGACCTCACCCTGCTCGGCCTGAGGTTGATCTTCGACCGCAACGCCTGATCATGGGCAAGTAGGGTCGTGATCGTGGATCTTCGAATCTTTACCGAGCCGCAGCAGGGCGCGTCCTACGAGGACCTCCTGCGGGTGGCGAAGACGGCTGAGGACCTCGGCTTCGACGGCTTCTTCCGCAGCGATCACTACCTGAAGATGGGCGAGGTCAGTGGCCTGCCCGGCCCGACGAACGCCTGGCTGACCCTCGGCGCGATCGCACGCGAAACGTCCCGCATCCGGCTCGGGACGCTGGTGAGCCCGGCGACCTTCTACCAGCCGGGGCCACTGGCGATCACCGTCGCGCAGGTCGATGCCATGAGCAACGGACGGGTCGACCTCGGCTTCGGCGCTGGCTGGTTCGAACCGGAGCACGCCGCCTACGGGATCCCGTTCTACAGCGGGCTCGAACGGTTCGACCGCTTCGCCGAGCAACTCGAGATCGTCCACGGCCTGCTCAACACGCCGCCAGGCAGCACGTACAGCTTCGACGGCAAGTATTTCCAGCTGACGGACGCGCCCGCGCTGCCCAAGCCCGTCCAGTCGCCGCTGCCGATCATCCTCGGCGGCTCGGCGAAGAGGCGCAGCGCGGCGCTGGCAGCGACCTACGCCGACGAGTTCAACGCCTTCGCCGGCCTGGCCGAGTGCAGCGCGCGGTTCGACCGGGTCCGCGCCGCGGCGGCCGGCACCGGACGCGAACTCGTCTATTCGGCCGCCCAGACCATTGTCGTGGGGAAGGACGATGCCGAGGTCGCCCGGCGGGCGGCCGCGATCGGCCGCGAACTCGGTGAGCTTCGCGCCGACGGACTTCTCGGGACACCGAACGAGATCGTCGACCGCATCGGGCAGTTCGCCGCCATCGGCACCACACGGATCTACCTGCAGATCCTCGACCTGGCCGACCTCGACCACCTCGAACTGATCGCCAGCCAGATCCTCTCGCAGATCTGAACGCCGGGTCAGCCCGGCCGTCGAACTCGGTGACTGCTACCGAGCTGCCGCGGCGCGCCGGAGGCCGGAGGTTCAGCGCTTGGTGTCGCGGCGGTAGGCCCAGCGCGCGAGGGCGACGGTCGCGCCGATCCAGACGGCGATGACGATCCAGCCCTCGGTACCCCACGGGTTCGTGCTGCCGTTGTTCCCGATCTGTCCGGCCTGGACGAGCCAGTAGGACGGCAGCAGCTTGCAGAACGTGACGAACGCCCCGCTGCCGGTGATCGGGAACCAGGTGCCGCCGAGGAAGGCGAACAGCGCGGTGCCGAAACCGGTGGCCGGCCCCATCGCGTCCGTCGTGAGCAGGTGCCCGAGGCCGATGCCCAGGGCCGCGAACGGCACCGCCGCGACCAGAACCATCGCGCACATCCGCAGCCACTGGTCAGCCGGAATGCGCACGCCCAGGATCAGACCGGCGATCGACAGCAGGACCATCGAGCACAGGATCAGCGCGTAGCTGGTCAGGACCTTCGCGCGGAAGTAGTCGCGCGGCGACAGCGGTGTGAGGCGCAGTTGCCGGTTCCAGCCGACCTGCCGCTCGGCCGCGATCCGCGCACCGGCGGAGAGGCCGGCGATCATCGCCCCGAAGCCGAGCAGCCCGACCATGTAGTACTGCGGTGCGAAGATGCCGAGCTTGCCGAGGTCGTCGTTGTTCTTGTTCGGGGCCGCGATCAGGAAGTACATGATCACCGGGAAGACCAGCGACAGGATCGAGAAGCGGCGGTTACGCAGCGTGCGCAGCAGCTCGAACTTCAAGTAGGTGACGCCCGCGCTCATGCCGGGCTCCCCTCGTCCGCGGTGAGATGCAGGAACGCCTCTTCCAGCCCGGCGCCCCGGACTTCGAGGTCGCGTGCCTGCGGGTAGGTGGTGAGCAGCGCCCGCAGCGCCGCGTCCGAGTCCCTGCAGTTCAGCGAGATCGCCTCCCCGCGGACGTCCGCCTTCACCACGCCGGGCAGGACGGACAGGGCCTGGACGGCCGCGTCCGGCAGGGTCGCGCGGATCGTCCGCAGCCCGACCGTCGCCTTGATCTCGGTGGACGGGCCGTCGGCCACCACGGTCCCGCGGGCCATCAGGATGATCCGGTCGGCGAACTCGTCCGCCTCGTCCAGGTAGTGCGTCGCGAAGACGACCGTCTTGCCGCGGGAGGCGAACGTCCGCATCGTGGCCCAGAAGTCGCGGCGGGCCTCGACGTCCAGGGCGACGGTCGGCTCGTCCAGCACGAGCAGGTCGGCATTGCTGACCAGCGCCAGGGCGAACCGCAGCCGTTGGGTCTGGCCGCCGGAGAGCTTGGTGGTCCGGCGGCCGGCGATGTCGTGGATCCCGGTGAGCTCGACAACCTCGTCGACGCCGAGCGGGTGTGGGTACAGCGCCGCCATCATCGCGATGAGTTCGCGCACGTTCAGGTCGTTCAGCACCGCGCCGACCTGGAGCATCGCGGTGACCCGGCCCGCGGCCACCGCAGCCGCGGGCGGCATGCCGAACACCGACGCCGAGCCGCTGTCGGGCTTGGAGAGGCCGACCATGATGTCGATCGTCGTGGACTTTCCCGCGCCGTTCGGGCCGAGCAGCGCCACGGTCTCGCCCGGCGCGATAGCGATGTCGACGCCGCGGACGGCGTGCACGGGCCCCTGGGGCGAGCCGAACGTCTTGGTCAGGCCCGTCAGGACGATTCCGGTCGTCACTGCTCCCACCCTGCCATGCACCCGAAATCCGATACCAGAGGCGCCGATACCCTCACAGCTGTGACTGAAGTGCCCCAGGGGATCGGCTCCGAGCCGGATGACGTCGATGATCTGCCCGAGCAGCTGCGGATCCGGCGGGCCAAGTACGACCGTCTGACGGCCGGCCCCGGCGCCACTCTGTTCCCGGTCGGTGTGCCGCGCACGCACTCGCTGGCGCAGGTCCGCGCCGCCCATCCGGATCTGCCCGCCGATACCGCCACGGGTGAGCTGGTCGGCGTCGGCGGGCGCGTCATCTTCGTTCGCAACAGCGGCAAGCTCTGCTTCGCGACGCTGCGCGAGGGCGACGACGAGCTGCAGGTCATGCTCTCGTTGGACAAGGTCGGCCCGGATTCCCTCGCCGCCTGGAAGGCCGACGTCGACTTGGGCGACCTCGTCTTCGTCCACGGCGAGGTGATCACGAGTCGCCGCGGTGAACTGTCGGTCCTCGCCACTCCGTACACGGCGGCCGGCAAGCCGTCCGACGCGTGGCAGGTCACGGCGAAGGCCCTGCGGCCGCTGCCGGTGGCGCACAAGCCCCTCTCGGAGGAGACTCGGGTGCGGCAGCGCTATGTCGACCTGATCGTCCGGCCCGAGGCGCGGGCGATGGTGCACACCCGGGCGGCGGTGCTGAAGTCGCTGCGCTCGACGCTGGACGGACACGGATATCTCGAGGTCGAGACCCCCATTCTGCAGACGGTGCACGGTGGTGCCGCCGCCCGTCCGTTCCACACACATCTGAATGCATTCGATCTGGAGATGTCGCTGCGTATCGCCACCGAGCTTTTTCTGAAGAAGTGCATCGTGGGCGGTCTGGACCGCGTTTACGAGATCGGACGGACGTTCCGAAACGAGGGTGTCGATTCGACTCACTCGCCGGAGTTCACGATGCTCGAGGCCTACGAGGCGTATGGCGATTACCACAGCATGGCCGCGTTGACCCGTGATTTGATCCTGGACGCCGCAGCAGCGGCCGGGGTTTCGGTGCCCGTGAGCCCGGAAGGTGTCGAAATCGACATTCAGGGACAATGGCGAAGCGCTTCCATTCACGATCTCGTCGCCGAGGTGGTGGGCGAGTCCGTCGACCCGGACACCTCGCCGGACGTATTGCGCCGGCATGCCGAGCGCCTGGGCGTCGCGCTCAAGCCTGACTGGGACGCCGGCGAGATCGTCCTGGAGCTCTACGAGAAGCTCGTGGAGCACACGCTGGTCCAACCGACCTTCGTCAAGGACTATCCGGTCTCCGTTCGGCCGTTGGCCCGTCGGCACCGTGACGACCCGCGCCTGGCGGAAGCGTGGGACCTCATCATCGGAGGCGTCGAGATCGCCCCGGCCTACTCCGAACTCGTCGATCCGGTCGAGCAGCGCCGCCGGCTGGTAGAGCAGTCGCTCGCCGCGGCAAAAGGCGACCCGGAGGCGATGGAATTGGACGAGGACTTCCTGCGCGCGCTCGAATACGGAATGCCGCCCACCGGCGGACTCGGGTTGGGCGTCGACCGCCTGGTGATGCTGTTCACGGGTAGAGGTATTCGCGAGACGATCCTGTTCCCCTTGCTGAAGCCCCTCTGAGCGAATACATTTGCCCGTGTTGGTTAATTCGATTGCTCGCGCTTATGATTGCAGTATTCACCTCAATACGAAGGAAGGGCTGCGGTAGTGGCGCAAAAGCACATCGTTCAGTTGATCGATGACGTAGACGGAAGCACGGCGACAGAGACCGTCCAATTCGCAATCGACGGTTCGTCCTACGAGATCGACCTGAATGCCAAGAACGCAGCCAAGTTGCGCGATTCGCTGGCCGGATACGTTGCGAACGCTCGCCGGGCCACCAGGGGAGCTTCCCACGCGCCGGTCGCCCGTAAGGCCGCCCGCACCGACCGGGCGCAGACCCAGGCGATCCGTGAGTGGGCCAAGAAGAACGGGTACAAGGTAGGCGAAAAGGGCCGTATCCCGGCGACCATCGTCGAGGCGTACAACGCGAGTTGATGCGCGACCCGGCCTGACCGGGGACAATCGATGGGCAGGACCCGTTGGCACCTTCACAGCCAGCGGGTCCTGTTCCCATTTCTCGTGTTCGCTGCCAGCGGACCGATTGTGGGAGTGCCAGCCCAAGTTAGTTCGTTGGGCCCAGCAGAGGATCCGACCGCAGGACTAGAGTCGGAACCCACCAAGAACGTGACACAGCGCGGAAGGAGCTGCACATGTTCGAGAGGTTCACGGACCGCGCACGCCGAGTTGTCGTCCTGGCCCAGGAAGAGGCCCGGATGCTCAACCACAACTACATCGGCACCGAGCACATCCTGCTCGGCCTGATCCACGAGGGCGAGGGCGTCGCCGCAAAGGCGCTGGAGTCGCTCGGCATCTCGCTGGACGCCGTCCGCTCGCAGGTGGAGGAGATTATCGGTCAGGGCCAGCAGGCCCCGTCCGGCCATATCCCCTTCACTCCGCGTGCGAAGAAGGTGCTGGAGCTGTCGCTGCGCGAGGCGCTGCAGCTCGGCCACAACTACATCGGCACCGAGCACATCCTGCTCGGCCTCATCCGCGAGGGTGAGGGCGTCGCCGCCCAGGTGCTGGTCAAGCTCGGCGCCGACCTGAACAAGGTCCGCCAGCAGGTCATCCAGCTGCTCAACGGCTACAGCCAGGGCAAGGAGCCGGCCGGCACCGCGCAGGAGGCGACCCCGTCGACCTCCCTGGTGCTCGACCAGTTCGGCCGCAACCTGACCCAGACCGCCCGCGAGGGCAAGCTGGACCCGGTCATCGGCCGCGAGAAGGTCATCGAGCGCCTGATGCAGGTTCTCTCGCGGCGCACCAAGAACAACCCGGTGCTGATCGGCGAGCCCGGCGTCGGCAAGACCGCCGTCGTCGAGGGCCTGGCCCAGGCGATTGTCAAGGGCGAGGTGCCCGAGACGCTCAAGGACAAGCAGCTGTACACGCTCGACCTCGGGTCGCTCGTGGCCGGCAGCCGCTACCGCGGTGACTTCGAGGAACGTCTGAAGAAGGTGCTGAAGGAGATCAAGACCCGCGGCGACATCATCATGTTCATCGATGAGATCCACACCCTCGTCGGTGCCGGTGCTGCCGAGGGGGCGATCGACGCCGCTTCGATCCTGAAGCCGATGCTCGCCCGCGGTGAGCTGCAGACGATCGGTGCCACCACGCTGGACGAGTACCGCAAGCACCTGGAGAAGGACGCCGCGCTCGAGCGCCGCTTCCAGCCGGTGCAGGTGGACGAGCCGACCGTGGCGCACACCATCGAGATCCTCAAGGGCCTGCGTGACCGGTACGAGGCGCACCACCGCGTCTCGATCACCGACGCCGCGCTGGTCGCCGCCGCCGGGCTGGCCGACCGCTACATCAGCGACCGGTTCCTGCCCGACAAGGCGATCGACCTCATCGACGAGGCCGGCGCGCGCATGCGCATCAAGCGGATGACCGCCCCGCCGGACCTGCGCGAGTTCGACGAGAAGATCGCCGAGGTGCGCCGCGAGAAGGAGTCCGCGATCGACGCGCAGGACTTCGAACTCGCCGCCGGGCTGCGCGACAAGGAGAAGAACCTGCAGGCCGACAAGGCCAAGCGCGAGGCCGAGTGGAAGGCCGGTGACCTGGATGTCGTGGCCGAGGTCGACGACGAGCAGATCGCCGAGGTCCTCGCGACCTGGACGGGCATCCCGGTCTTCAAGCTGACCGAGGAAGAGACCGCCCGCCTGCTGCGCATGGAGGACGAGCTGCACAAGCGCGTCATCGGCCAGGAGCAGGCCATCAAGGCCGTCTCGCAGGCGATCCGCCGCACGCGTGCCGGCCTGAAGGACCCGAAGCGTCCCGGTGGCTCGTTCATCTTCGCCGGCCCGTCCGGTGTCGGTAAGACCGAGCTCTCCAAGACGCTCGCGGAGTTCCTCTTCGGTGATGCCGATGCACTGATCCAACTGGACATGTCCGAGTTCCACGACCGGTACACCGTGTCGCGGCTCGTCGGTGCGCCTCCCGGCTACGTCGGTTACGACGAGGGCGGGCAGCTCACCGAGAAGGTGCGGCGCAAGCCGTTCTCGGTGGTGCTGTTCGACGAGGTCGAGAAGGCCCACCCGGACGTGTTCAACACGCTGCTGCAGGTACTGGAGGACGGTCGCCTGACCGACGGCCAGGGCCGGATCGTGGACTTCAAGAACACGGTCCTGATTCTGACCACCAACCTCGGCACGCGCGATGCGTCCAAGTCGGTCGGCAGCCTCGGGTTCGCCCAGGGCGGCGGCGACAGCGACTACGAGCGGATGAAGAACAAGGTCAACGACGAACTCAAGCAGCACTTCCGGCCCGAGTTCCTCAACCGCATCGACGACATCATCGTGTTCCACCAGCTCACCGAGAACGAGATCATCCAGATCGTGGATCTCATGCTGAACCGCCTGGACGGGCAGCTGAAGAACAAGGACATGGGTATCGAGCTGACGGCGGCCGCGAAGGCGTTGCTGGCCAAGAAGGGCTACGACAAGGCCCTCGGTGCCCGTCCGCTGCGCCGCACCATCCAGCGAGACATCGAGGACACGCTGAGCGAGAAGATTCTCTACGGCGAGATCGGCGCCGGCGAGATCGTCGTCGTCGACGTCGCGACCGGCGAGGACGGCAAGGAGGGCTTCACCTTCCGGGGTGAGAAGAAGCCCGACGCCGTCCCGGACGCACCGCCGGCCGAGGACATCAGCCTCGAGAAGTAAATCGGCACTGCACAAGGACCCCGCGGGAACATCCCCGGGGTCCTTGTGTTTGATCAAGGTATGACCACTTCGCTGCAACAGATCCCCGTCCAGACGATCGACGGCACCGACTCCTCGCTCGGCGACTACGCCGGCGACGTCCTGCTCGTCGTCAACGTCGCGTCCAAGTGCGGCCTCACGCCGCAGTACGAGGCGCTCGAGAAGCTTCACGAGTCGCTGCGCGAGAAGGGCTTCGCGGTGCTCGGCTTCCCCGCGAACGACTTCGGGGGGCAGGAGCCCGGGAACAACGAGGAGATCGCGGAGTTCTGCACCTCGATCTACGGCGTGCAGTTCCCGATGTTCGCCAAGATCCCGGTGACGGGCGAGCAGAAGCACCCGCTCTACGCCGAACTGACTGCTGCGGCGCCGACCGCGACCGGCGACAAGCAGGCGTGGCGGGACAAGCTGACCGGCTACGGCATGAGGCCGACGCAGGATCCCGAGGTGCTGTGGAACTTCGAGAAGTTCCTCGTCTCGCGCACCGGCGAGGTCGTGGAGCGGTTCGCTCCCGACGTCACTCCCGATGACGAGCGCGTCGTCGCCGCGATCGAGCGCGAACTAGCCCGGTAGCGCGAACAGGTCGTCCTCGACGACTTCCAGAAGGCCGTCCTGTACCAGTGCGTGCAGGCATCGGTCGCGTTGCGCTCCGTCGTGCCAGACCGTGTCGATCCGGCGTCGCTGGACGGGGCCGGCTGCGTCGCGAACGACGGCCATGATCTTGCCGCGGACCTGGCGGTCGGTGCCTTCAAACTTCTGGGTGCGGGTCACCGGGCCGTCGTAGGCGGGGCGGCCGGCGAGTTGCCAGGCGCACTGGTCGAAGACGGGGCAGCCGTCGCAGCGGGGTGCTCTCGCGGTGCAGACCACGGCGCCGAGTTCCATCAGGGCTGCGCTGAGGCGGGCGGCCCGCGCCGGGACGTCCGGCAGCAGGGCTTCAACCGTCGCGAGGTCGCGCGTGGTCGACGGCGGCCCCGCCTCGCCCTGGCCGGTGACGGCGCGGGCGACGACGCGGCGGACGTTGGTGTCGACGACCGGGACGCGCTGTCCGAAGGCGAAGGCGGCGACCGCGCGGGCGGTGTAGGCGCCGACCCCGGGGAGCGCCAGCAGCGCGTCCACCTCCGAAGGGACGGCGCCGTCGTGCCGGGAGGTGATGGCGACCGCGGCACCGCGCAGGCGCAGGGCGCGGCGTGGGTAGCCGAGCCGTCCCCACATTCGCACGGCCTCGCCAGGCGCCTCGGCAGCGAGGCAGGCGGGCGTGGGCCAGCGCTCGAGCCAGGCGGCGTAGGGGCCCAGCACTCGCGAGACGGGGGTCTGCTGCAGCATGAACTCGCTGACCATGACGGCCCAGGGCGTGACGCCCGGCGAACGCCAGGGCAGGTCGCGCGCGGTCGCGTCGTACCAGGTGACGACGGCCTCGGTCAGCAGTTCCGGCATGGTGCGACCATCGTCGCATCCGGTCCGGTTACGGTGTCCGGGACATGTTGCATCCCGTCGGTCAGCACCCGGCCTCCGTCTACTGGCGCCGCCGTCTGGTCGTGCTCGCCGCGCTCGTCCTGCTGGTCGTCCTGATCGCGCTGACCGGCAACGCCCTGTTCGGAGGCGACTCCGCCCCGGCCGCTGCCTCGGACAGTCCGACCAACTCCCCGACGCCGTCCGTGTCCCGGACCGCGACCGCGAGCACGCCGCGGCCCTCGACCAGCAAGGCGCCGTCGACCACGGTGAAGCCGCCGTCCAGCAACAAGCCGGCGAGCACCACCGCGGCCACGACGGTGGCCACGTCGGCAACCCCCACGAGCACGCCGACGATGCCGCCGGACTGCGCGTCGGCGCAGCTGAAGGTGCAGGCCGTCCCGAAGGACAAGTCCTTCGCCGTCGGCTCCAAGCCCGAACTGATGCTCCGCGCGACGAACACCGGGACGGGCCCGTGCGTGCAGGACGTGTCTGACAGCAAGATCGAACTGCGCGTCTACAACGGCGCGTCCCGCGTGTGGGGCAGCCACGACTGCCAGATCGCGCCTGGCACCGACCCGCGCACGATGCTGCCGAACCAGCCGGCGACCTTCAGCATCACCTGGACCGGCCTGTCGTCCCAGCCCGGCTGTGAGGGCACCCGGCAGCGGGTCGGCGCGGGCACTTACACGCTGTACGCGAGCCTGGCCGGTAAGGACGGGACGGCCGCCACCTTCGAGCTGAAGTAGGGCTACCTGCCGGTACGGAACGAACTGCGGTGGCCATTCTGCCGCGCAGTAGCCTCACAGGATCGAGAGGAGCTGCCATGACATCCACTGGTGAGATCCGTCGGGTCGGCGTGGTCGGCTGCGGGCTGATGGGCTCGGGCATCGCCGAGGTCGCGTCGCGGTCCGGCCTGGACGTGCTCGTGTTCGAGCAGAGCGAGGCGGCGCTGCACGCCGGACGCAAGCGAATCGAGGGATCGCTGGGCCGTGGCCTGTCGCGCGGCAAACTCACGCAGGACGAGCACGACGCACTGCTGTCCCGGATCGGCTTCACGACGGCGCTGGACGACTTCGCCGACCGCGACGTGACGGTCGAGGCGATCGTGGAGTCCGAGTCCGCCAAGGTGGAGCTGTTCGGACGGCTGGACAAGATCGTCGCGCGCACGGACG
>Ga0105247_10001690_pt1 | contig 15567 bp, 12 predicted proteins | sample KBSS24metaG_FD_81519 | JGI IMG/M metagenome (GOLD analysis project Ga0105247, IMG submission 81519) | Switchgrass rhizosphere microbial communities from Kellogg Biological Station, Michigan, USA - KBS S2-4 metaG | ecosystem: Host-associated > Plants > Roots > Rhizosphere > Soil | place...
AAAATGTCCTTTGGTCAACTGCTTCGGCGTGACTTTTTCATCGCCGGTTTTAGGAGCATTGACGACCCAGATGTGCTGCGGGTGTTTGAAGTCGAGATAGCCGGCGCCGTTGGCGCGATAGACCGCGCGATTGATAACGCGGACGTCGCTCTCGCGTTCCGGACTCGAAGCCGGGCTCGGACTCGCGCCTGGTTGAGGTGGCGTGTTTTTCGCATTTGCCTTAGCGAGTTCTTCTGCCGTCGCGCTGTTATAGAAGAGGATCATCTTTCCGTCAGGTGACCACTGCGGCGCGCCTGCGCCACGCGCCAGGGTCGTGAACTGAAACGGCTCGCCGCCGCCCATCGCGAGCATGAACAACTGTGGCGGGTCGACGCGGCCGCTCATTTCCGGCGCACGAACGAAAGCCAAATACTTTCCATCCGGTGACCAGCGCGGCTGCGAATCGCGCGGACCATTGGTGAGCTGACGTGTTTCACCGTTGGCAGTCGTGACGGTCCAGATCGCTGTGTTGTATCCGTCTTTCTTGTCGTTGACGGTGACGCGCACAAACGCGATGCGCGAACCGTCAGGCGAGACCTGCGGATCGCCGATCCAGACGAAGTTAAAGAGATCCTTTTCGGTGATATTGCGTTTCTGCGCCAGCGCGGGCGCGCACAGCGTGACGACGACGATCAGGAGAAGCGAGACACGAAAACGCATTTTTGAGTTCCTTTCCGAGCCGCAGATTTACGCAGATTTTCGCAGATAGACGTAGTAGACGACGCCACTATAATCGTCCGTCAGCAAAAACGCATCCTTTCCGAAGGAAAAAACGTCTGCGGGCCGGCCGTTGATGGCGGGCGGCTCGAAAAATCCGGTGATGAAATCTTCCATCCTGCCGCCCGCTTCCGCGATCCTTACAACACGATAACCACGCCGCAGGCTCTTCTTCGTGGAACCGTGTAACGCGACGAGAAACGATCCCGCGAGGTCGGAATGATTGCTCGAATCGAAGTACTCCAATCCGAGTGGCGAGCTGTGCGCGGGAAACGGTGTTAACGCCTGAGGCACTTTGCGACAGTCGAAGTTTGCTCCCGTGGTGTTGAATTTTGGATCGGGATAGATCCTTGCGCCCGCCTGAAAACAGTAAGGCCAGCCGTAATGCCTGCCGTCTTCGAGACGATAAAACGTATCGGCAGGACGATTGTCGCCGAGATGATCCGATCCCATGTTGGTCGCGTAAAGCTTGTTCTTCGTCCAACGAAGACCGACCGCGTTTCGCAAACCGCGCGCGAAATAATGCTTGTCCGTGCCGTCAGGATTCATCTGCAGGACGCTGGCGCGAACCTCTTCCTTCTCCTCGCACGCATTACAACTGCTGCCGACCGCGACGTAGATCTTTTCATCGCCGACGAGCACCGTGCGCGTCAGATGCCAGCCACCGTATTTGTAGCCGAGCCCGTAATCAGGGAACGTGGCCAGGATCTCCGGCTCGCCGGACGGAGCATTGTCGCCGGCCTGGTAACGATAGCGAACGAGTCGATCGGTCAACGCGAGATAGAACCACGTATTTCCGCTCTGATCCGTGTAGAAAGCGACATTGTTCGGATTGCGCAAGCCGCTCAGATACGTCGTCACTTTCTTGAACTGCAGCGTCTTGCGATCGAACTGGTCGAGGATATAGACCACGCCGCGTCGATTGTCTGTGAGGTTGAACATGTCAGTGACGAAGATGCGATTGTCAGGACTGAGCGCCATGAAGCGCACGCGTTTCAGTCCCTGGGCCGCGATGCTGATCTCGTAACCATCAGGAAGATTCAGGTCAAACGACTTTCCGTTTGCGAGCGTGATGTGATGTGGGGCCAGCCGCTGGGCCGTGGCCCTGACGTGGCAACCTGTTATTAATAAGAAAAGAAGCGCAGAATAGATGGGCAGTTTCGACGGTCTCATGGTGGGAGAAAATAACACACTCCGAGGAGCACCATGTTTCACGGCGCCGCGCGCGTCGTTGGCATGGTGCTCCCGCCGGAGGTTTACGGGCCCGGAGGCTCCGCAAGACCGCACAAGGCACGATGACTACTGACTTTTAGGACGAACCATGGCACGTGGTGGAAGGTTTACACGTGCCCCTTTCTGGGCTATTAGGAATAAACACGCGAGGCGTAAAATTATTCCCGGGAATTTTCTCAGCCGTAGGGTGTTAATCTAAAATGGCTGCCACTAAAACGAATGATGGACGGCCGGGTTGAAATTGTTGAGTTTGGACAAGCGGCGCTGGAGCACATCGATGCGCTCTACGGGTATGCCCTTGCCCTGACGCACAACATGACGGAAGCCGAAGATCTGGTGCAGGACACATATCTTCGGGCGGCAAGCGCGGCGCACCGTCCTGACGCCGACAGCAATTTGAAGAGCTGGATGTTCGTAATTATGCGCAACGCCTGGCTCAATGAGGTGCGTCATAAAAACAGTGGCCCGAAGTTTGTCGAGCTCGAGACAACCGGGCCAACGGTGGACCAGCTTCAGGAAACGCCGCACGTTGTTTACCTGCGGAAACTGGAGCGTGAGCAGGTGCAACAGGCGATCGAGAGTTTGCCTGATGCTTATCGTGAGATCATCGTGCTGCGCGATATTGAAGGGTTTACTTACCAGGAGATCGCGACGGTGCTGGATTGTCCGGCCGGTACGGTGATGTCGCGGCTGGGCCGGGCGCGTGGAAAACTCAGAAAACTGCTTTCCACCTGGCAAACCAAGTCGCGTGCAAAAGTAGTCTGAGAAGAAAAGGACCAGTTAGAGTTTTGCAAAAGTGTGAGGACATACGTGGCCGTTTGACCTTGTATCTCGACGACGAGCTACAGGGTGAAGAACGTGGAATGGTCGAGGCGCATCTCGCGGACTGCGAGCCGTGCGCGGCGTTATTCGCGAGAGAGCTCAACTTTTTGAATGCGATAAGAAAGGGTGCGCCGCGACACGCCGCGCCACCTGAGCTGCGCGGCAAGGTTGAGAAGATTTTGAGAGTTGGTGTTGCAGAGGGGAGTCGACCGCGGCGCGCGTCACGCATGAGTTGGCTCGTGGCGGCCGCTGCTGTGTTGCTGTTGTTGCTGTTGCCGGTGCTGGTTTGGCGCGTTATGAAGCAAGGCAATGGACCGGCAAGCAATGCATCGAGTTTTGCGCTGATGGCCGCTGATCATCATCTGCGTCACATGCGTGGGCAGTTGCCGCTGGAGATGGAGACGGGGAGTCCGCAGCAGATCTCGTCGTGGTTCTTGAACAAGGTGAACTTCAGCGTGAAGTTGCCGAATTACCAGGAGTCGTCGGGTCAGGACAAGCTCTACACGCTCGAGGGTGCGCGGCTGGTTGGGTATCAGAACGATTACGCGGCTTATGTTGCATATCGGATGAAGGACCGGCCGATCAGTTTAGTGATCACCTCGGATTCGGTCGCGCGGCCGTCAGGCGGTGAAGAGATCCAGGCACGTGGCCTGATGTTTCACTACAATGCGATCGATGGATTGAAAGTATTGACGTGGTCCGATCGCGGCCTGACCTACGCGCTCGTGTCGGACCTGGAAGAGCGCGGCCAACAATCCTGCATCGTCTGCCACGAAGGCACCAAAGACCGCGACCTCCTCGAGCCACTAAAACCGCACTAAGATTTTTTAGCCACAAAAAGGCACAAAACACAAAAATAGCCGTTTGAGAAGTTAAGGCGCCTAATCCTTCCACAGAAGAATTGGGCGCCTTAACTCATTCAACCATTTTGTGTTTTTGTGCTTTTTGTGGCTAAGATCGGGAATACATTTTTATTATGCGCTCTATCGCGGCGCGACAGACTTTGCAGAAGTGATCGGTGCGCGAGAACATGATGCAGTCGACTTCGGGGCGGTAATAGCCACGCGCTTCGTACATCGCTCCTTCAAACGCTCCGACCTTCCCGAAATATTTCTCCGCTTCAAACATCTTTTGCTCGTGCGCAAGCTCTTCCTTGAATAGCGCCTCCATCTCCTCTTCCGGTCGCCGGTCTTTGCGCAACTGCGTGCGGCGCTGCTGGATCTCGCGTGAGTAAGTCTCAAACGCTTCCTTGTTCCATGGCGTCGGGATCGGCGCATCTTTCGCGAATGGCGAGGCAAGATCGCGCCACTTCAATGTGCTGACGTCGAGCAGCGCCGTGACGTTCGGTTCCCACGGCTCGACACGATCCGCCGCGGCCGATCCATAAGCAACGGACGACGTGTAGTACTCGTCTGCGAGCCCGGCGAAGTGATGTCCAAACTCGTGAACAAAGACATAATTCGCGAAAGCATTATCCGAAGCGACGGTGCTGTAGAGATTGAAGATGCCGCCGCCACCATAAGTGCGACCATTCACGAGCACCTCGATGAACTCGTACGGCGCAAACTGCGCGGTGCGTCGCAAAGCGCGATTATCGAACGTCAATACGTATCGCTCGGAGCCAAACGCGTCGTAAGTCGCGCCGATCGGCGAGTCGCGATAGATGCCAGTCGATGGCCGTGAAATGCCTGACTCTGCCGCCGGCGGGCACAGTCCCCAGACGTTGAAGCGCCTGCGATTCTCTTTGAACGGCGAAGTGGAGAACAGCACTTCAGTCAATCGCTTTGCGTCAGCTTCAAATTTTCCGGCCTCGGCGGCAGTGTAGCCGTCGCCGAGAATCAGAAAATCCACCTTGGTTTCCGGGTCACCAGTCTTTTGAATCGTGATGAGCGGCGCGGGCGCGACGGGCTTTGAGCGATCGACGAACTGGTCTGCGGGATCGACAGTCGTGGTCCAGATGTCTTTAAAGAGGTTCTTTGGATCACGCTTCTTCAAAACAATGCTGACGGGCGCTGCTGGAGCAGGGAAGCGCAGCGATTCCTGAAAGGTGCGCTTGACAGTTTTGGCTTCGTCAGTTGTTTCCCACTCGCCATAAATCGACGCGAACCCGCGTGAATACAGCAACTCCTTCGTCTTCGCGTCGCGCACTTCGAACAGGTACTTGCCGAGGTTTGACGAGTCGATCGCCTGCTTCGGGTCGCCCGGCCACGGCAGCGGCTCGATGACGATGCGGTCGAGACTGAACACTTCCTGCGACGCATCGCCGGTGTGGTAGTAATCCACCCGCATCGTGGGCGTGGCCGCAGGTGCGTTGATGCCGAGAAACAAGATGGCAACGAAGGTAATTAGCGCTTTGGTCATAGGCGGATGATACATATCAATACGGATTCGTGTCATCCGTTGTAATTCGCGTGCTATACTCTTGCGATTCTATGGCTAGTGTCCTCGAGATCATACCACTCGGCGGTATCGGCGAGTTTGGAATGAATTGTATGGCTGTGCGGTACGGCGATGAGATGTTGATTCTCGACGCCGGGATGGGCTTTCCCGAAGAGTCGGCTTACGGCGTCGACGTCTCGATTCCAAATTTTGGTTTTCTCGACGAGTATCGCGACGACATCACCGCCATCGTCCTCACGCATGGTCACGAAGATCATCTCGGCGCGCTACCTTACCTGCTCAAAAGGTTCAACGTTCCGGTTTACTGTTCTCACTTCACGGCCGGTCTCGCTGAAAGCAAACTCGAAGAACATGAGCTGCTCGGCAATGTGTTGCTGCATCGCGTCGAGCCGCGCGACGTTGTCGATATCGGCGTCTTTCAGGTCGAATTTATTCGCGTTTCGCATTCGCTGGTCGACTGTTTCTCGCTCGGCATCAAGACGCCCGTCGGCACGATCATTCACACAGGCGATTACAAAGTGGACGAGACCCCCGTGATCGGTGAGCCGATCGATTTGCGGTCGTTCCGTCGCTACGGGCAGGACGGCGTGCTCGCGCTGCTTTCCGATTCGACGAACGCGACGGTTCCGGGCCGGACGCCGTCCGAGCGCGCGGTGATTCCGGCGTTTGAAGAGATCTTTTCCGAGGCGAAGGGGCGCATCGTCGTCGCAGCATTTGCGTCGTCGATCCATCGTTTGCAGATCGTGCTCGACGTGGCGCAGCAGTTTAGTCGACACGTTTGTGTGCTTGGTCGTTCGATGCAGAAGAACGTCGAGATTGCCGATCGGCTGGGTTATCTCGACATTCCCGACGGCCTGCTCGTGTCGTTGAACGAAGCGAAGATGATGAGCGACGACGAGATCGTGTTTCTCGTTACCGGATCGCAGGGTGAGTCGCGCGCGGCCCTCTCGCAGATGGCGACGCAGAGTTACAAAGGACTGATGATCGAAGAGGGCGATACGGTCGTGCTGTCGGCGCGCATCATTCCGGGTAACGAGCGCCTGATCTCGCGGATGATCGGATTCATCTACAAGCGCGGCGCGAACATCATCGAAGAGAAACGCCGGCTCGTTCACGTCAGTGGGCACGCTTCGCAGGAAGACATACGAATCATGACGGAAGCGGTGCGTCCGAAGTTTGTCGTGCCGATTCACGGCGAATATCGAATGCTTTTCCGGCACAAGGAGTTTGTCAAAAACCATCTCGGCTACAACGAAGAGAACATTATTCTGATCGAGAATGGCGACGTGCTCGAGCTCGACGGCGAGCGCGCGGAAATCATCGACAAGCGTGAGATTGGACGCACGTTCATCGATGAGAGCGGGTTCAAAGAGATCGACAGCGAGACTGTGCGCGAGCGGAAGCAGCTCGCTTACGAGGGCGCGGTGACGGTTGTGGTGACGGTCGATGTGGAGACTGGCGAGCTCGACGGTGAGCCAAAGATCGTTGCGCGTGGTGTGCGTGGTTTGAGTGCTGAGAATGGTTTTGCGAATCGATCGGGAATGCTCGAAGATGCGAAGCGTGTTGTGACGGCGGCGATTGCCGGAGCGTCGCGGCAGACGCTGTCAGATGAGTCGTTGTTGAAAGAACATGTGCGCGTGGAGTTGAAGCGGTTTATTCAGAAGCAGACCGGCGCCAGGCCGGTGATCACGCCTGTAATCGTTCTCATCTAAGAACACAGATTTGCGCGGATATTTTACGGATAAAGTCGTGATGATCACCGGCGCCTCTTCCGGACTGGGAAGGGGAATGGCGCTGGAGATTGCGGCGCGTGGTGGGCATCTCGGTTTGTTAGCGCGTCGTGAGGATCTGCTCAAAGAAATCGTCGAACAAACGCGCGGTGTCAAAGCTGTTTTCGCGACGGCGGACGTGCGTGACGCGAAGGCCGTCAGGGAAGCTGCCGATCGTTTTCGCGAAGAGCTTGGTCCGATCGATATCCTTATCGCCAATGCAGGTATCGGGACTGCCGATCACGTTGTCAATCTCACGCCGGAACACGCGGCGAATGTGATCGGGATCAACGTGCTGGGCGCAGTGAATAGCGTTGCTGCGGTGCTGCCCGAGATGGTCGAGCGCAAACAAGGACGATTGGTCGCGATCTCGAGTCTGGCTGCGTATCGCGGACTCGCGAAGTCGGCAGCCTATTGCGCGAGTAAAGCGGCATTGTCGGCTTACTTTGAGAGTCTGAGAATCGATCTGCGGCATACGGGTGTTGGTGTTACGACCATTCATCCGGGCTTTATCAAGACCGATCTCACCGCCGGGCGGCATTCGAAGATGCCGTATTTGATGGACCTCGAGCACGGAGTCAGAAAAATCGTTAACGCAATCGAGAAGGAAAAGAAGACTTACGCTTTCCCTTGGCAACTCGCGACAATCGTGCGTGCGGGCATGGTGATGCCCGTCGCGATGTATGATTGGATAGCAGCGCGAAATTCATTTCGGGAGTGATAGGTCCTATAGGACCAATTCGACCTTTTCTTTAATATGACCATTCTTCAAGCTATCTTCCTCGGCCTCGTTCAGGGCGTGACGGAATTTATCCCGGTTAGCTCAACTGCCCATCTCGTCTTTGCCGCGCGCCTCGTAAATCTTTACGGCGGTGCCGACAAGACACTCCAGGCCGAGCAGACGACGGCCACGATCGCCGTCATCCAACTCGGGACATTGCTCGCCGTTTTGATCTATTTCAGCCGCGACATCATCAACATCCTGCGCGCCTTCATCTCGGATCACCTTGCAATACTGAGTGCGCGAAATGAGCCGGTCCGGCCCAAACTCTCAAAAGACGCGTGGCTCGGCTGGCTCGTGATCATTGGCTCGCTGCCGGTGGGCACTATCGGTCTGGTGCTGAAGAAACAGATCGAGGGGCCGTTCACGAAGAACCTCTGGGTAATCGCGACGATGATGATCGTGGTCGCGATCCTGTTGTTGATCGCCGAGCTGGTTGGTAAGAGAGATCATGCCATGGACCAGCTTGGTGTCGGTGACGCTCTTGCGGTTGGATTTGCGCAGGTGCTGGCGCTGATGCCGGGTTCGAGTCGATCCGGATCGACGATTATGGGCGGCCTGTTTGCCGGCCAGACTCGTGAGACTGCGGCGCGGTTTTCGTTCCTGCTTTCGATCCCGGCAATTGCCGCGAGCGGGTTGCTGGAATTGAAGGAAGCAGTCCACAAGCTGCCGCCAGGGAGTTACGGAGCGCTGGCGGTGGCCACGGTCGTTTCCGGCATCGTGGGTTATGCCTCCATCTGGTTTCTGCTGCGCTATCTGAGGACGCACTCGACGGGCGTCTTCATCGGATACCGGGTGATTGTGGGTGCCTTGATCCTTGTGGCGCTGGCGACGGGGTATATCTCCGGAAATATTTAGCCACAGATCTACACGGATGAAGACGGATTCGGTTACACTGTCGGAGCCCCTCCTCTGAAGTTCGACCCCCGGTAAAAGGCGGTGATTGTAATGAGTGATACCCAGCGGCCGCGCAGCCCGCGAGTTCCTGTCGAGTTTGATCTGAATCTGGAGGGAACAGACGCGTCGGGCAAATCCTTTTCGGCGAAGGCGAAGGCCGTAAAAATCAGCCGCGGCGGCGCAACGCTCCAGGTCGACGTTGATGTTGCGCTCGGTTCGCAGGTAAAGTTGGTGCCACCGTTTGGTGGCAAGCTCGAGGCCGAAGTGAACGGCTCATGGATTGACGACATCGACGGCAACAGGCGCATCGGAGTCAAACTCCTCGATGCCAATGGATGGTTCGCAGAGTGAGCCACAAAAGGCACAAGAAATATTAGCCACAAAAGGCACAAAAAGCACAAAAACTGCATTTTGAATTTAGGTCGGAGAATTCATCTCTCATTTTGTGCTTTTTGTGCCTTTTGTGGCTAATATGTATTGAATGAAAGCCAAACGCTGGATCGTGCGTGAGCATGATGCCGAAAGGGCCGCCTCACTGGCACGCGTTCTGGGTGTCTCACCAATCCTGGCTGCTCTTCTCCTCAATCGCGGCTATGCCGACGAACAGGCCGCGCGCGTCTTCCTCTCGCCAACTTACGATCAACTGCACGAGCCTTATTTAATGCTCGGTATGAAGGAAGCCGTGGCTCGCCTCGGGCGCGCGATCGAAACAGGCGAGCCGATCCTGATCTACGGCGATTACGACGTCGACGGAACCACCGGCACCGCCGTGCTGCTGCGCGCGCTCAAACTCCTCGGCGCTAACGCAGGCTTTCACATCCCACACCGCTTCACGGAAGGCTACGGCATTCAACAGGCAGCACTCGAGAAAGCCGTCGCTGACGGTTACAAACTCGTCGTCAGCATCGATTGCGGCATCCGCGCGCACGAGCCGCTCTACTGGGCGCGCGAACACGGTCTCGACGTGATCATCACCGATCACCATCTGCCCGACGAGAAGGAAGGCGCGCCGCCCGCGTTCGCCGTGCTCAATCCGAACCAGGCGGGCTGTACGTATCCCGACAAGAACCTCGCCGGCGTCGGCGTCGCGTTCAAACTCGTACACGCGCTCTATCGAGAACACGGCCGCGAAGCGCAAGTCCCGGCGTTTATGAAAGTTGTCGCGATTGGAACGGTGGCTGACGTCGCCAAACTAACCGGCGAAAACCGCACGATTGTGGCCATCGGGCTGAAGGATCTGGCCCGCGTCGCGAATCCCGGTTTGCGCGCGTTGATCAACGTAGCGGGTTGCGGAGACGGCAAGGGCATGACAGCATACGATCTCGGGTTCCGGCTTGGACCAAGAATCAACGCCGCCGGCCGCATGGATGCGGCGCGCGCGGTGGTCGAGCTGTTTGATACTCGCGACTCCGACGAAGCGCGCCGGCTCGCGAATCATCTCGACGCGCGTAACGAGGAGCGCAAGACGGTACAACAGCAGATCATCGATCTGGCTGTCGCCGAGTTGAAAGATCCGAATGATTGCTATGTCGCGGTGATTGCGGGCGAGGGCTGGCATCGCGGCGTCATCGGAATAGCGGCGTCGAAGATCGCGGAACGGTTGAATCGACCGTGCGTGGTGTTGTCAGTCGATGGCGACATGGCCCACGGGTCGGGACGAAGCATCGAGGCTTATCATCTTCTGAACGGATTGACTGCGTGTGCTGATCTGTTTGAGAAGTTTGGCGGCCACTCGCACGCGGCGGGGATAGCAATTAAGGCCGAGCGGATCGAAGAGCTGCGGCGACGTTTGAATGAGCATGCGGCGTCGTGTTTGACGGCGGACGATCTCGAGCCGCAGGTGCATATCGATCTCGAACTGGCGCCCGAGACGGTGACGTTTGGTCTGGCGCGTGAGCTGGATGCTTTGGAGCCTTTCGGAGCGGGGAATCCGCGTCCGGTTTTTGTGACGAGGAATTTGCGTTGTTTGTCTGAGCCGACTGTAATAAAGGATCGGCACCTGAAGTTGAGACTGGCTGGGCCACAAAACCGGCCGCTGGAAGCGGTTTGGTGGAATTGTGTTGAAGGGGAAACGCCGCAGTTGAACGGTAGCATCGAAGTCGCCTACACGCTGGAGACCAGTGCCTGGAATGGCGATTTTAGGATGCAACTGAACGTCGTGGATTTAAGAGTATCTTGATCCACAGATTACGCAGATTACACAGACAAAGAGCAAATCTGTGTAATCTGTGGATACTGAGCCGAGAATGCAGGAAGTAACCAGAAAACGGGCGATCGGGTTGGGGTTGCGCGCGAAGGTGCCGATGATTACGCGGCTTGTCGCGTTTGCGCTACTCGTGTCGGGCATCACCGTCGTTGGAATCTCGTATTACAAACTGCGGAATGTTGAAAAGTTCAAAGCGAAGTCGGAGAAGCCGGAGCTATCGAAAGAGGTCACCGGCGTCTTTGAGGGCGTCGAACAACGCTTCACCAATAAAGACGGTCGACTGTGGCTGCTCGTGAAAGCCTCACGTGATATCACTTTCTCGGATGCCCATCACGAGCTGGAAAACATCAGCATGGCTGTTTACCCGCCCGAAGGTGAAACTCCCGATCAGATCTCTGCCGCGCGCGCGATGTACCAGCCTGAGACCAATCTTATTTCCTTCAGCGGCAACGTCAGGATTGAGACAAAGGAAAAGCTGAAGGTCAATACTGAGGCGCTGTCGTTCGACCGGAACACCGGCGTGGCCCAAACCGATTCGCCGGTGTCTTTTGAGCGTGAAAACGTATCAGGCACGTCCATCGGCGCGGTCGTCGAGCAGAAAAACAAACGGCTCGAGTTAAAGAAAGAGGTGCAATTGACCATCGCGCCCACCGGGGCAATGAAAGCGAGTTCGCGTTCACGCCCGGTTTCGGTCAAGGCCGCGCATGGAACGTTCGAACAAAATTCGATGCAGCTCGCGTTTTCGGGCGGCGCAACTGTCGAACAGGAAAGCGACGTGCTCAGCGGCGATAACATCACCGCGTTTCTCAACCAACAGAAACGTCTCGAAAGGGCTGAGATCCGCGGGAACTCGTATTTGCGCGTCATCGATCCGGGCCGCGCTGCCGAAGTCCACTCGACCAACATGGACTTCTTCATGGACAAGGACCAGCGCCTCGAACGCGCCGTCGCCAATAACGATGTTTCCGCACGCACGCTCGAAGGTGATTCGGACGTTCAGATCAGCGGCAGCAACTCGCTCGAAGTGTTGTTTCAGGCGAACAACGACAACAGCCTGTTGAGGCAGATGAACGCGGGTGGGCGCTCGGTGATCACGATGAGCGCGCCCAAATCGAAGGCGAACGATCCACACGCGGCGAACAAGCGTTTGACAGCGAACGAAGTGAAACTCTTCTGGCGCATGACGGGCCGCGATCTCGAAAAAGCGCAAGCGAGTGGTGATGCCGAGTTGTTTGTTGAGCCAGTCGTCAGCAGCGCCCGCGCCGAACGCAAGAAACTGAACGCGCCACAGTTTGATTGTGACTTCTTCGAAGCGGGGAATCTCGCGCGCACCTGCAAAGCGACCGGCGGCGCGAAGGCCACGCTCGATCCGATGCAGCCCGCACAGGATCGCGGCACGCGCACGCTCACGTCACAGAACATGACCACGGTCTTTTTAAAAGACACGCAGGACGTCGAGCGTATGGACGCGCAGGGCGACAGCAAGTTCAACGAGAACGATCGCAATGGTGTCGCGGCGAATGCGTCGTACGTCGCTGCTGATCAAACTGTCAGACTACGCGGCGGCGATCCGACCGTGTGGGACTCGCGCGGTCGTACGAAGGCAGTCGAGCTCGACGCCGATCTCGCAAACGACGTCTCATACGCGCGCGGCAAGACCACTACAACTTACTACAGCCAGGAACAGACCAACGGCGCCACGCCCTTCTCGAAAGTGAAGAGCCCGGTTTACATCGTGAGCGATCGTGGCGAGTTTCGCCATCAAAGCGGACAGGCGATCTATTACGGCAATGCGAAAGCGTGGCAGGACGACAACTACGTGCGCGGTGACAAGCTCGTCATTTATATAAACGACAAGCGGATGGAAGCGAGCGGCAACGTCCAGACGACGATCTATAACGCGAAAGGTCGCGAAGAAAATAAAACCACCGTCGTGCCGGTCTTTGCGTCTGCTGATTCCATGTTCTATTCAGATCCCGATCGCACGATTCATTACGAAGGGAACGTCGATATCAAGCAGAGCACGGATCGACTCACGAGCGGCGTCGCGGATGTTTATCTCCAGAAAGAAAGCAACGAGATGGAGAAGACGATCGCGCAGCGAAACGTTGTGTTGACGCAGCCTAATCGAAAAGGAACGGGCGATTGGGTTGAATACACCTCTGCGAATGAAATCGCGATCCTGAAAGGCAATCCCGCGCGTGTCGAAGACATCGAGCAGGGCAACACGCAGGGTGGACGTTTGACGCTCTCCGTCCGGGACGGTAAAGTCACCGCCGACGATGCTCGTGGTCCACTTTCGCCAGGCCGCGTCCGATCAACCCACAAGATTCGAAAACCTTGAGCCACAAAAAGGCACAAACAAAGCGGACACAAATAAGCACAAAAAGATTTCTTCCATCTCATTCTCTGCTTTGTGCCCTTTTATGTCCGCTTTTGTGCCTTTTGTGATCTATTGAATGAACGCGCTACGCAGTGCACATCTCGTGAAACATTATGGACGCCGCCGTGTTGTCGATGATGTTAGTTTGCAAGTCGACAAAGGCGAGGTGGTTGGTCTGCTCGGCGCGAATGGCGCGGGCAAGACCACCACGTTCTACATGATCGTTGGTCTCGAACGTCCCGATTCCGGCAGCGTTCTGCTCGGCGACCAGGACCTCACCAAACTTCCCATGTACCTGCGCGCGCGACTCGGCATCGGCTACCTGCCACAGGAGCCGTCAGTGTTTCGAAAAATGACGACGGCGCAGAACATCCTCGCGGTGCTGGAAACTACCGGCTTGCGTAGACGCGAACAACTAAAACGTCTCGAAGAGCTGCTCGAAGAATTCGGTATCGGGCACGTGCGAAACACGCGCGGCGATGCCCTCTCAGGCGGCGAACGCCGGCGCACTGAGATAGCAAGAGCTCTGGCAACTGAGCCGCAGTACATTCTGCTCGACGAGCCTTTCGCGGGGATCGATCCAAAAGCAGTGGATGATATTCAAAATGTAATACTCTACCTGCGAAATCGTGGTATTGGGATACTCGTTACCGATCACAACGTACGCGAAACACTTGGCGTCACGGACCGCGCGTATATAATGGCGGAGGGCAAAATCTTTCGCTCCGGACACCCACGCGAACTGACTGAAGACTCGGAAGTACGCAGGCTTTACCTGGGCGAAAAGTTTCGCATGTGAAAGTTTCTTTAAAACTCTGTGCAACCTCTGTGTCCTCTGTGTCTCTGTGGTTGTTGGGCCTAAACAAATTTTCACGACAGAGGGCACAGAGATTGCACAGAGAAGGCCGCTGATCGGTTATAATCCTCCCGTGCGGCCACAAGCCGCGACAATCCGAAAAACGAAGCAGTGTAAAGGCAGTCTGATCTGAAGAATGTCTCTTAAGTTAACTACCAGTCTTTCCCAACGACTCGTACTGACGCCGCAGTTGCGCCAGCGGATCGAGATGTTGCAGATGACGTCGCTCGAGCTGACCGATCTCATTCAACAACAGTTGTTGGAGAATCCTGTACTCGAAGAAGTACCCACGCAGGAAGAGGTGCAGGAGATCGCTGAGAAGGTCCTCGATCATCTCGCCAACTCCGACTCAAATTCATTTGAAGAAAGTGCTCCTGAACCCGGCAGTCCCGCCACGAATGGCTCGGGCGACGCGGAGGTCTTGTCGACCCTGCCCGCAACCGACGGTGATATGGACGGCGCCGGTGAGGCTATTGCAACCGCGGAACACGAAGAAGGAATCGGCGAAGAAGGTGTCGCTGACGAGGCACCGCGCGACGCTTTTGAAGAGATCGATTTCGGACGCGAGTTTCAGGACTATCTCGATCCCGGTTACAAAACACAGGAAATCGAATACAAGGAAGACGCTCCCACCTTCGAACAATTTCTAACACGCCCACCATCACTGGCCGAACATCTCGAGTGGCAACTCAACATGACCACACTCGACAGCGATGTTCGCGATGCTGCGACTGCCGTGATCGGTAATCTAAATGCGGACGGACGCCTCGGCGCTACGAACGAAGAGATGGCCGCGATGGAGAAGGTCTCGGAAGAAATTGTCGAGCGCGCACGCCAGGAAGTGATGCGTCTCGATCCGGTCGGTTGCGGCGCGCGCGACGTGAAAGAATGTTTGCTGGTCCAGCTCGAAGTGTTGGGTGAGAGCGAGCGACTGGCGGCGAGGTTGATCAGCGAGCACTTTTCGGAGCTGCAACAACACAAGCTGCCGCACTTATCGAAACAGATCGGCGTCGATGTCGAGATCTTGCTCGAAGAGTTACAGTTTATCCGCACGCTCGATCCGTATCCGGGCCGCCGTTATTCATCGGACGAGCCGATCCTGATCAGTCCGGAAATCTATATCGAGAAGCTCGACGAAAACGACGAAGACTACATAATTTATTTTGCTGACGACGGCAGCCCGCGTTTGCGCGTGAGCCAGCAGTATCAACAGATGCTGGGCCAGGGCGTGAGCAACGAGACGAAGAGTTTTATTCGTGAGAAGATGCGTTCAGCCGTCGACCTGCTCCGCAACATCGAACACCGCCGGCAGACGATTTACAAAGTGGTCGAGTCGATAGTGGCACGTCAGAGAGATTTTTTGGACCACGGTGTCCAGCACATCAAGCCGATGATGTTGAAAGACATCGCGGAAGACATCGGTATGCATCTTTCGACTGTTTCGCGAGTGGTAAATCGAAAATA
>Ga0105247_10001691_pt1 | contig 15566 bp, 12 predicted proteins | sample KBSS24metaG_FD_81519 | JGI IMG/M metagenome (GOLD analysis project Ga0105247, IMG submission 81519) | Switchgrass rhizosphere microbial communities from Kellogg Biological Station, Michigan, USA - KBS S2-4 metaG | ecosystem: Host-associated > Plants > Roots > Rhizosphere > Soil | place...
TGTGTCACCTTATTGATAACGCCACCAGAAGGACGGATGAACTGGAACTCGTCCGCGTAGAGTTGTTCCAGCCGAGGTCGATCTCGTTTCGTTATGGCGTCGTTCAAATCGCTGAATAGTTTTTGTATCTCTTCCTTCGTTTTCTCTTCTTTGACCTGGTGGCCTTGTGCCTGGACCACGGCGGGTGTTGCCAATAAGAGAACCATCGCGACGTACATGACTATCCTCATAATGAGATCTCCTCTGTGAAAATCGGTGCTTTAGAGTTTCCCTACAGCACAGTGATACCAGTTTCACATTTCTGCGAACACTTCAGTGAGGAATTCGAACACGCGCTTTGCCACGACACGATTACCGTCAGGCGTAAGGTGCGCAAAGTCGCTGAACGTTTGTTCCGGTGACTGATCGAAAACATCGACCAGATTGAGAAAAAGAAATCCCTCCTTTTGCGCAGCTTCACTCATGCCCTGCGCAATTTCAAAATAGAGCTGACGGAAGAGATAGGAATATAAACGGCCTCCCTGCGCCCGTTCGTAATCCATCATCTCTTTCTCGGAATTAGTGAGCGGCTTGTGCGATAGGATCAAGATGGGCTGGAGCAGAAAAAGCACTTTAATCCCTTCAAGTTCCAAAATTCGATGAATCTGACGCGCGATATGAACATAGTAAGTAACGTATTGTAAGGCAGTGACTGCTCCGGAACGCTCCGCTGCACTAAGATCCAGAAGCTGTACCGGCTCCGCAAATGGGTCATTGCTACCGGTCTTGTGGGCCCACGGATCGCGAACCGCACCGGGCACATGATCCTGCATTACACGGTAAAACACGCTCGTGCTGCGAAGCCATGCATTGGCAAAGGTTGCGAGCGAGTGCAGTGACCGTGGATTAGCAAGTGCGTCGAATTCTTCGCCCCCCGGAGTGCTCTCATAGACGTCATACTCGGCAGCGGACCCTGCTTGAGCAAAATGGTAAAGTTCAATGAAATCGTTGTATCCATCCATCAGAATAATGAAGTCCGGTTGGTAGCGCAGAATCCTGGCCTGAATTAGGGCTAGCTGCTGATGAATGCGATAACCGCTGGTCGCCGAGTTGATGACTTCCCACCGCTTCGATGGAAAGGTCATGTTCAGTTTCTGCTCGAGAAACGTGTCGATGAGTTCATGATTGTGGATGCGAGAATAGCGGTTATCGATGCTGGTGAAGCTACCTGGCGCGCCATAGGCCGCCGAGCCGCCGAGAAAAAAAATACGCGCGCTTTCAAGTGGTTTTCTGATTGAAACATCAGTGCTGTGCCGAAAACCTTGCGCATTGTGCTGGATGTCACTGCGGCCGAAGCCGGGATTAAGACGCCAAGCCACAAATCTATCGCGCAACGCTTGTGATTCCCGGATTCCCACTCCATGCCGTTTAACCTGTAGTTTGCGAAATATCAACTCCAGCACAATAAAGAGCGCGATGACAAAGAGGATCGCTATTGCGATAAATGAGGTGACTTTCCCGATCACAGTTGTCATTACATGTCCGGCTCAATCAAATGACGATAATCACGCTTCAGGGAAGAATCCTGATCCTCTTTACGAAGAAAACAGCTTCCGATTGCCAGCCCTTCGATTTCTGTTCCCATGAAGCAGATGAAGGCATCCTCTGGAGTACAGACAATTGGCTCACCCCGTATATTGAAACTGGTGTTCACGAGAACCGGGCAACCAGTTCGTTGTTTGAAAGCCGAAATCAAGGCATGGAAGAGCGGGTTAGTTTCTCGATGGACCGTTTGAATGCGAGCGGAATAGTCCACGTGCGTCACGGCTGGGATATTCGAACGTAGCGCGTTAAGTTTTTCAATGCCGAATAGATGCTGCTGAGCCTCTGTCAGAGGGTGCCTGAGGTGCGCCGCCACATTGCCTACCAACAGCATGTAGGGACTGTCTTCGTTCAAATCAAACCAATCTGCCACTTCTTCGCGCAGGACGGCAGGGGCGAAAGGTCTAAAAGACTCTCGATACTTCACCTTTAGATTCAATTGAGATTGCATTTGTGGCCCTCGCGGGTCCGCCAGGATGGAGCGTGTGCCGAGCGCGCGCGGCCCAAACTCCATGCGCCCCTGGAACCAACCCAGAGCTTTTTGACTGACCAGTGCATCTACGCAAGCAGCGAGCAAATCCGTATCCGACAACACCTCGTAACGAGCACCGACGAGGCGTAGTCTCCGTTCGATTTCCTTCTGGTCAAAAGCCGGCCCAAGATACGCACCGTTCATCGAATCCTGTCCAGCACTTATGCTGCGCTCCTGACCTTGGTAGACGTAGAATGCCGCCAAGGCAGCGCCAAGGGCGCCGCCAGCATCACCTGCAGCTGGCTGAATCCAAATGTTCTGAAATTTTCCATCGCGCATCACTTTTCCGTTGGCTACACAGTTGAGAGCTACTCCTCCGGCCAAGCAAAGATTCTTGAGACCGCTTTCGGCCGCCAGTGAACGCGTGAGGCGCATCACCACATCTTCGAGCACCACCTGTATCGAGGCCGCGAGATCCATGTGGCGCCGGTTAATTAGCTGATCTGGCTTCCGCGCTGGCCCGCCGAATAGCTGCTCAAATTTGCTGTTAATCATGGTCGCGCCGGTGCAGTAGTCGAAATATTTCATGTTAAGCCGGAAGGAACCATCAGGCTTGAGGTCAATAAGATGGTCCAAGATCAAAGAGACGTATTTCGGTTCACCGTAAGGCGCCAGTCCCATAACCTTGTACTCACCCGAGTTCACCTTGAAGCCTAAGTAATAGGTCATCGCCGTGTACAAGAGTCCCAGCGAGTGCGGAAAATGGATCTCTTTTACGATTTCAAGGTGATTTCCACGTCCCACGGCGGTAGAAGTCGTGGCCCACTCTCCCACTCCGTCCATAGTCAATACCAGAGCTTCTTCGAATGGTGATGGGAAAAACGCGCTGGCAGCATGGCTGAAGTGGTGCTCAACGAAAAGCAACCGTTTCCAATCGAATTTCGAGCCGACGCGTTCCAGTTCCTTGCGAAGGAGATCTCTAAGGAACAACTTCTCGCGAAGCCAGATCGGCATTGCGGCTTGAAAAGAGCGAAGTCCTCTTGGCGTAAACTGCAAATAAGTTTCCAGCAGCCTTTCAAACTTAAGCAATGGCTCGTCGTAGAAAACGATATGGTCCACATCACTTAAGCGAATCCCCTCCTCTGCCAAACAGTACGAGATCGCATTCTGAGGAAAACCAGGATCGTGTTTCTTGCGTGAAAAACGCTCTTCCTGGGCAGCGGCGATAATCTCACCATTCGAAATCAGAGCTGCGGCGGAGTCGTGATAGTAGGCCGAAATACCAAGAATCCGCATTAGTCACCGAAGCCTTCAATGCAATGGGTAAATAAGCTGCGAGGGCGTTCTTTTGGTTGAACCCTTACGGACGATAATTCGGAGGAACATCATTAGAGCAATGATGAGTATCAACCACAATTTCTTCCTTTTTTTCAGGAAAGCAACAATCTCTACCACCAATGTGGTCCGCGGTGAGAAGCCAAGAGTCTGATGCTCGATCCAGTAGGTCTTGGCTTTTGCATCCAAGCGAAGACGCAGCGCATCCCTTCCAAGTAAGTGCTGAATTGCGCCCAGTGGTGCGAGCACCCCGTAAAATAAAAATCCTGAGATAATCAGATTTCCAATGCGCCCGAACAGCAATGTGCATTGCCGTAGCCCGATCCTCAGTTGTAGGAGCGTGGGACCAAACGATGCGGAGAAAAATGGCGCTAAGACGACAGTCAACCACGAGAGGATTGGTGTAGTGTTAAGGAGGATAGGACCAGCGAAACTTCTCTTCATGAGGATCCCTGTAGATAATTGAGGACAAATGGTGCCCAAAACTCAGCGCATCTTGCAAATTAGAGGAGTACAGTGAGTTCCTTGCACAATGAATATGGCGCGAAGCTCAGCCGCACGTGAATGCGCATGCGTGAGAAGCGATACTCTATTAGCAAGTAGCACGACTGTCAATGTTTCGAGTTGATTCATCGACGGTAGCGGCCGATATTCTTCGCAGGCTCTTTCTCCGATTCGACATGCCCACCACCGAGACAACGAAGCGAGCAAGAACGTTCCTCTCCAGCCCGGTCTGGCTCTTCGCGATCGGAGTCGCCGTGGCCGCCGCAATCGCGATCGCTTCCCAGCTCGGCACGAGCCCGGGAGACGAGGGGCTGCACCTGCTGGCGTCACAACTCCTGAAGCACGGGAAGTGGCCATACCTTGATTTCCTGTATCACCATCCACCCGTATACATCGCCTTGAACGCAGTCTGGATGTTCGCGTTCGGCGAAAGCTGGCGCAGCGCTCACGCTCTCTCGGCACTTCTGACGCTCGCGATGATCGCGGTGATCTGCGAGTTCACGTATACCCGCCTCCGGGGAACCGGGTGGGAAGTTCCCGCTACGGCGATGATCGCATTGCTCGTCGGACTGAACGTCCTCGTGCTGCAGAACGGCGTCTCCGCACAGCCTTTCCCGCTGACGTCACTCCTGAGCGTGGTTGCCTTCCGGCTGGCGGTCGCGTCGCCCCGGCGGCCGCATTCGTGGCTTCCTTTCTGGTCCGGTCTGTGCGCCGGCGCAGCGTGCCTCAGCTCGTTCCTCATCGTTACGGTTCCGCTCGTACTCTTCATCTGGCTAGTTCGGAATTGCGAGGCGAACCGGCGCAAACACGTGGCGATTCAGTTTCTCGCCGGGGCGGCCGTTCCCGCTGCGCTGATGGTTCCGCTCGTCGTGAAAGCATTTCATCAGGTCGTTTTCGACCTTCTGATCTTTCAGTTGCGCCACCGAACCCTCGACGGTCACTGGACCGCTCACGACGCCTGGAGGACGCACATTCACACGGTGACCGACTGGCTCGGGATGGGCCAGGGACTGCTCTTCGTGTTGCTCCCGCTGCTCGGCCTGGGTTACCTCCTGGGCCATAAGCCCTTTGACGCGATGAAGAGATCTGAGTTCTATCTCTGTGCGTGGCTCGGTGGAGCACTGTGCGCGTGGGTCTCGGTCCCGAACCCAACGTTTCCCTGGTATTACATGCCCGCCGTTCCGTTTGCGGGTGTGCTGACGGTTCTTGGATTGTTCGCGATCCATGAACACGTATTAAGAGGTGGGCGAACGGTCGCGCTGCTCCTCGTTACGTGCTTCGTCTTCAGCTATGACACTGCGAAATGGCTATCGATCTTCTTGAATGATCCTGCCGAGCACCAATGGCAGGAGGTCGACGCTATCGCGGAAGAGATCCGTGCGAAGGGTTGCGGCTCTCTTTACGCGTCTGACATGCGCGTCTACTTCGCGTCGCGCTGTCCGCCTCAACCCGGAATGGAGAGCTATGCGGCGAGCTGGTTGTCGTCCTTATCGCAGGAGAAAGCCGATTCTTTGCACATCGTGAGGCAGGACATGATCAACCGGAAGATCGAGGCTGGAGATTTCTCGATACTCGTCCTCAATAGCTACGACGCGCGGCTCGATAATCCGGCACTGCTCGCCAATTATGAAGAGTTGAGGCGGTTCGAGGTCCATACGCTTCTCGTCAGCAAGCGCCGCTGATCGAGCTCAGGTTCGGAACCATCTGTGCGGACGATAAGTGAGAGGGATTCTTCCTGAAGGAGAAGGGACATTTGCGCGAATTATTTTCCCTGTGAGCGCCAGGCCCGCCCGTAAAATGCCGCGCTGAGATGAGACGTTACTGACGTTGGTGATCATAAAAACTTTCTTTACGCCGTTTGCAGCAGCGATCTGGCACAGCTTACGAATAGCAAAAGGATAAATGCCTAGTCCTCGAAATTGCGGGAGCGTCACGCAGTGCGTAATCTCCGCCTCTCCGGATTTAAGGCTCAGGAAACTCCCGCGAGAATCACGTTCATGAGTAATCATCCACGAAATGTGTGCTAACTCCCCGTTGTAGTAGACTCCATAAGCTTCATTGAAACCGAGTCTTTTGAAACGCACAGCTTGCTCCGCTATTTCATCTTTATTTGAAAGACTGTTCAGAACTTCATCCGATAATTTTATTAGTTCAGCGCCGGTCAATTCAGTTGGACCAGTAACTGTCGCGGGATCGACTGAATAAACGTATAGCTGCTCGAGTCGAAGTATTTCATGGGCCAGTCCGGACGGATTATTTCGCAGCAGGTTATATGCTGTACCAAGTTTTTTCTTAGTGTTGCTGCCGAGGTAACAGCTCACTGACTCAAGGTGGATTGCAGTTGCGCCGAAACCCGACTTAAACCTGAACAGACCAGGGTTATCCTCAGACGCTCCACCAAGATTGAATAATTCTATGGAACGCTCCTTCAGCAGTTCTGCTACTTTCCTCACCAGGAACGGTGAGGCGCCGACCGCCATTCCCTCGGGACTTGTCCCTGCAGATTGATAATAAGCGCCTCGGTCAGACATCAAGACCATCAACGACGAAAGTATTTTTCCATTTAGTACGGATTGAAAAAGCTCACCGGCGCCGCTTTTCGTGAAAGCCAAAAACTCTTGATCAGACACTCCATCCGAAACTTTCTCGCCTCTGAATTTGCGTCGCCTCATCGACAACCCAATTAACTCCGCATGCTGTGAGCATGATTGCGCGTCGGACACCTGGCGTACTTGAACTCCAGCGGTTTCAGCTCTTTTTTGATTTCGCCGGTGATTGGACGAGAGGTGTTCCCATAAATTGTCCTTCGTCAAATCCAGCACGTATTCGCATCTTTGCTGACGGGCCATCTCTCCGGGCAAGGAAGGGATTTCCGTAGGACTGGACCCGAAAGTTCCGACTTCTAACCATGAAACTTTCGTACGCCGGCAGAAATCGATCAGTCCGTCCCAGAAGTCCTGACTATCCATCAGGGCTGGTAGCGATATGATTTCGAGACTCTTACTCAGGCGCCCACGCCGCAGAAATGCAGTGCAGCCCGACAGCAATGCGGTTGATGTTCTGAGCGTAAAGACAATAGACTCACAACCCGTTGTTTGTATCGCGGCGACGTACTGCGGCGTATAAAAAGGATTTGTTGGTGCAAGAGATACAAGCTGGGCGAGAAGTTCCTTAGGCGGGTTTGCCTCGACACAGAATTCGATAGCCATTTAGCTATCCTCGCTCATATCAAACTCAAAGAGATTTGAGTCGATAAAAAATTTGACCGCCCAGTTGGGGTATTCATAGCTGCAGTAATTGCCACTCACGGGAAAGGCGCCCTTAACCGCTCCTCGTGTCTCAGGTCGACCACGAATACTGATCGTGCGTCTGACATAGCTGTTAAGCGCGCGAGCTGCCGTGCGGTATCGATGATTCGCAGTGTGCTCAGCTAAAACGAATAAGCAATACGCAATTTGGAGACTCCCAGTTAGGCACGCCCAGTTAACTGTGCCACACCAATTAGCATCGAGACGTCCTGGAAGAAAGCCGCTCGGACTAATCGCCTCGATCAGCCCATCAGCGGTTCGACAACAAGCAGCCAACAGATCCGGATCTTTAGTGAAAAGGTAACCCTCTAATATTCCGCGTAGCGCGTATCCGATCGTATGGGTGAGAGGCTGAGCCGGATCGGACAAGCAACATTGCTGAAACCATCCGTTGGGTTGTTGAAATTTTAACGCCCACCGAATGTTAGCCAGCGCGGCCTCTGCATATTTCTGATTTCCGTCGACAGTTGCTGCTTCAAGCAGTCCCCATGCAACGTGAGTTTCATATACCTTTTCACCAGGTTCCGCAAACGGCGATGGGTGCTTTCTCCAGCAACCATCGGCATCCTGAGTTTCGACTAACCAATCTGCCGCACGGCGCATGGGTTCACGGTATTCGTCACTAACTAACCTTGCACCGCTTGCGAGTCCTAATAAAATCTGACCGGTATTGAAAGTAACGGGAACACGAGGCTGCGAGCCGATGACTCCCCCCTGAAATCCTCCCTCCGCAAACTGAATTGACACTAGCCAGTCGAGCATTTTTAGCGTGCGTTGTTTGATAGTTTCATCGTTTCGTCGAATGGAATACGCAAGCAGAGTAGGAATGATATATCCGGTAGTCTCCGGATAAGAATTGCTCCATCCATTAATCAAGCTGAAGTCGCGGGCCACTCCGCCATCGTGGGAAAGCGAATTGTCCTGGGCTCGTTCCAACCAGGCAATGGCTTCAGCTATTTCAGCTTCAATGCCATAGTCGGGACCCAGACCTTTTAGATCCTTTCGACGTTCGCTCTTGGCTGTGTTCGGCAGGTGATAATAAAAACGAGCGCGGTAGATCGGGGTTAGCGCCGACCGTAGATAACTCTTGAGGGGCACGACGAATCCTTTCTCCACGTGCTTGAGGTGTGGAGCAAATTGTGGGGTGGATATCGCTGGCGATGCCTCTACCCGCAGCGCGATTCTCCCGTTCGAGAGAAAGGAGTTACGAAGGAGTTGGAGGTACGAAATCCACTATGCGGGAGATGATAACGCAAGCGGACTGGTTTTACGAGATTCCGAACTCACCGCTTCTGCTGGGTTTGTAGGCATTCATAATGATGCCTGAGGGAAAAGCTTGACTACTGGCGAGCTCGAATGCGCGTGGCGGAGTCCCCTCTGCAAACAAGCGCTTTCCTTTGCCCAACAGGACTGGATAGACGAGCAGCAGAATCTCATCGGCAAGGCCGTGTTCGAGCAGCGTCGATGTCAGCGTTGAACTGCCCCAAACGATCAGGTCAGGGCCGTCGTGCGACTTGATACGGCGAACGTCCTCGACAATGTCCGGTCCAAGGCCCTCGAACGGCCCCCATTCAAGGCTTTCGGGCCGGTGGGTCACGACGTATTTCGTCGCCGCGTTGAGCGGGTCAGACATCGGACTGCTCGGCGCCTTCGGCCAGAATCCCGACCATAAATCATAGGTGCGCCGGCCCAGCAGCAGATCGAAGCCCTCGCCCTGCGCCGCCAGGAGTGCATCTCTGCCAGCCGGAGTGCGATAGGGTGCGGTCCAGTCGCTGTAGGCGAAATCGTCGTTATCGGCAGAGTGCTGGATCACGCCGTCCAGTGTGATGTGTTCGATGATTTTAAGCTTTCTCATTTGATCCTCCGTGTTCTGGTGCGTCCTTCACTATCACGACGAACGGCCGAACCGGAATTCTACAAGGCGTCGGGGAAATTTTATTTCTGGGAATTTTTTAGTTCTGGCCGCCGCTTCCTTATTTGTCCACAACTCGGCGAAACGTTTTTGATTCCAGTCCGCATAGAGCTTAGGGACAGCAAATATGAACTTAGGAAGGAAGAAAAGGTAATGAAACAATACGTTTACGCCGCGTTCGGACTCGCAGTTTTCAGCATCCTGCTCGTGCTGTACTGCTGCATAGTTAAAAAACCAACGCCTTCCGTGCAACCGAGCCTGGAATGTGTCGTTGCAGATTCTTCGGGCTCTTTTGGTTGCAAGGACGCAGGCAATTTCGACAGTACTTGTGCAACTGCCAAATGTCCTGCCGGATATACTCTCACGGGCGGAGGCGGCTCCTGCTCGGCGGGCGATAGGAAGATCAAGAGCCTCTTCCCGCGGTTTGCCACCGGCGAGTTTACAATCGCTTGCGAGCAGCAAGGCGTCGCTCCCAATGCTCAAGCGATTTGCTGCCGAGTCAAACTCTAGCACCTCGCCACCGACGTACGGACAAGAGCAATGTGTGTTTGCGCTCCGCGCTGACATGTTTGTGGTAAAGCAAAGAAGTACGCGGCGAAAGCAAGGAAGTTTTTTCTTACAGCGCAGAAGAGCCCGGCAAAGTTTAACGTGTTCGGTTTGAGACGTTCTCTGCTTGAGCCTGGGTTTGACGTGTATTTATCTTTGCAAGTTAAACCTCGTTGCATGTTTGACTGCGTGGCTTTTAGTTTTGACTTGCACAATCGCAATCACGTTAAGCCGCTCGAATTGCTTCTCAGCTTTTGCTTCAAGCTTCCTGGCATTCGCGGTTTACTTCTTAACCTCATTGATGATCACGTCAAACATGTGTTCGAACACGTCAAACTTTGCTCGGAACTTCCTTGCTTACGCGCGATCACGTCAAACATTGCCGGAAGCTTCCGTTCTCAGGCGCGATCGTGTTGTGCTTGGTCACGGACATAACAGAACCGAGCGCGGTAGCGCCGGGTCAATCTCTTCCCGCGTTCGTGTCGGGGAAATTGAACCGGCACCTACCGCGCTCGGTTCTGTTGAGTTCTGATTCGCTAGTTAATCAGCAACTCAGTTTCGATTGCGGCAATCTGCGCGTCAACCATGCCAAAGCAGTTCAGCTCACCGCAGCGAGTGAAGGCAATGTGCTTTACATGATTGGCCAGTACTTTCGGTTCGGTTGAATTTTCAAGTGTTGACATGAGAACGAGCAGGGCCGCCGATCTGGTTTCCGGCTGACCACCAACCTGGCAAATCATCGCGGCGAGCCGTTCGAGTTTTTCTTCTGTTGAGATCTCATCATCAGCTTCCAACATGTATGAATCATCGATGATCGCTTCACCCGCATCAGCGCGGCGCACGAGTTCAGAGAGCCCGGGAGCATCATTGGTTGCCAGCGCGTAACGAATAAAGGCGCGGTCGCTTTCATCGATGGTCTTATCTTTAATGAGCGACTGCGCTCGACGTTTAATTGCATCACTGATTGTGTTGTTAGTGGCGTGAGGTGTTGCCTGGCGCTCGGGTGCGCTACTACTATGCGTACTCATATCGTTAGCCTTTCTGTGGAAGGTTAATGGTTAGGGCTGGCTTTGTGTTGATACCACAAGGTCGGCCCGCTGCATTTTAAAGAGGGGTTGCGGCACTCTACCGCTGCGATTTTCGTCTGTCAATGAGAAAGTTTATCCAGGCTCGGTGCCTCAACGATCCAACCATCCTTCCCGTCTGAATTTGCTATTGCAAACTCCGGAGGTAGACCAGTTGCACCATCCATAACACATCCGCGGGCCGCAGTCTGAAAAACCACACGCCCGATTAATTCGCCGTCGCTCGTCCGCCAGAACCCGATAACGTTAGGACGTTCACAGATCGCAAGAATGTTTCCGCTGGAGCTAAAAGCGGCCCCGCGATCGTCGATCGTATGCGAAAGTTCTAGTCGCTCAAGTGTGCGGCCCCGGAAGCCACGCAATAGTATGCCGTGCTCTGAGTTGCCGCTGCGGATCCGTGCCGTTTCCACATCATCAAAGACCCCGTCAATCACAGCAAGTTGCTTACCGTTTTTACTGAGAGCCAGTGCTCGTAACACCGTGCTCGCTGAAATATAAAGATCACTTGTATCGTGCATTTGTTGGGTTAGTAAGACCTGTTGGGTTGTCTCGACCGTAACCTCAATGTCAAGTATCTCGATATAACCGTCTGCTGCCGACGATTGCATAAACGTAGGCTTCAGGCCCTCCGCGAGCTCCCCATTTTTCCAATCCAAACCAAGGCGCCACCCGTTACGGTCAAAGATCACATGACCAAGGTCGCCTCCAAGGTCTAACGTATTACTTAGCTCCAATAGCCATGAGGCTAGCTTTTCACTCGTTAGCTCAGGCTGGGCCAATGCCTGCACCGTCAAATTCTTTGGAGTAATGGCAATGAAACGGCCGTCGAAGAGAACGACGAGAAGTATTTCTTGATCACCACTAGTACACCAGATCCCGCCGAAGATATTTATGTAGTGTCGCGATATTTCAAAGTTGCTGTCAGAAAGATCCGCATCTCGAAAAGTCGAATCAACGAAGGTGGTATAGCGAAAATTGGCTCCCCGAAGTGAGGCGTGATCAAACGATACTCGACCAAAACTTTCTCCAAGCCATGATGAGCGGGAGAAATCGACGTTGCTTAGATTACACTTGCGGATACGACAGTCATTTAGGATCGCTCCTGCGAGATCAGCCCCGTGCAAATCTCCAGAAAATGCAGCCACCTCCAATGCTCGAGCTGCGACTTTGCCCTCAATCTCATCGGATGAAGTTTGGTTTTTGACGTAATGTAATAGAGCGCTCTGTCCACACATCAAGAGGATAAATTCACTTATCGCGTCGTCAAGTGCGACTTGCGCCCATGTCTTTTCGAGCTCTTCGGTTGACTCTTTAGCGAAGCGTGCGAGAGGTGCAAGAACTTGTCCTTCGCCGCCGGTGGCACGAAAGTAGACTGACCATTGCTGCTCAGCAGGCTGAAGACTTCTATTGACGTTTGCGTGTTTGCCGGCCGCTTCAACATATTCCTCTTTAAGTGCGCCAATCGCAGCCGCCAACTTGTACGCCGAAAAAAACTCAATGAGAGATTTGTGCGCCGGTCGGTAATATCCGTCATCGTCGCGAACGAGCATTGTTTGCGAGAGCAGATCGTGACGCCAGTGATCTTCTTCTGCCGTTGCCACGCGCGGTCCAAAGTACTCACGAATCCGATCGGGAATCTGCTTGTAATGGATCTTCAACTCCCGGGTCGACAGCATTTCCCATGAGATCTCGCACATGAAAAATATCTTGTCGGCCATCGATGTAAAGGTGCGCCCGAGGCTTATATCGCGCTCCATCTTGCGCTGCACAGCCTGGTAGTAAACCTTCGCCAGATCGGCGTTTTCTGCCTCGAGGCCCGGCATCGCTTCAATCAAGAGGTCGACCATCACCGGCCGCCGGCCAAGATCAATTAGTGTTTGATTCGACAGAACTGCCTCAATCAACTTTTCATCATTTGAACGCCTAGAAAGCACGGTTCTGAGTCGTGCTTCATCGAACATCTCGAGCGATGCAACCTGGAAACGCGTGGTTTCGAATAATTCTTTCATCGAGCTGCCGCGAAGATTACCGCTCAATACTTCGCGCGCCTGTTTAGCAAACTGAAAATATTCTGTCCGGCAGGTCAGGATGGCCTTGGAGCCGGGGCCGAGGACCGACGCCAGTGACCAGAAGTTATCAACCATTTTCTGCTGGTCCACGCGCGCCGCCATCTCGTCAAAGCCATCGAAGATAAAAAGCAATCTCCCCATCCGGTTGAGAGTTTTGAGAACAGCGAAACTGATCTTGAGTTCATGCTCTCGAAACACGAAGTCGGTCAACAACGCTCCGACGTCTTTGAACCCGCGCGCATATTCACGGAGCCGGATCACAAGTGGCACGCGCGGTCTCGTCAGGCCACGTTTTTGAGCCTCCCGATATTTCGCAACCATGTCGTGAGCATACTTGAAGGCGAACCACGACTTACCGGTCCCGAACTCTCCCAGTAAGCTCAGGTGTTCTCCATCGGTATCTTCCATCCATTGATCGACATAGTTGGAAATGTCGTCGTGAGTACTGTTCGATCGAAGAGTGCCGGAGGCGTCAATCTCATTGACCGTGACGGCTAAGGGAACATAAAAGCGATCGATGTCGGCGGCTTCAACCTCGGTGTCTAACCATTCGAAATAGCGATCAAAGTCAACGTCCTCTTCGATAAGCTCATCAAGCGTATACAAGAGCATATTGTCGTGTGTCTTAGCTGCTTCTCTCGCCGCCGGACTGACACGGCGAAGAGAAACTAACCATACTTCGTCCAAAGACTTTTCTTCGACAGCCTTTTGTGCGATGTCGACGTGCGGACTCTGAATCTCACCAGCTATGGCCCTAACCAGCGTCCGCGTGTATTGCTTCCGGCGTGCGGGAATGCGAACTATGAGGTCTGTATAGTCCGGTCCGGTTTCCGGTTCGACGTCGAGAGGATACTCGAGCGCCTCAAACCATTGTCGCAGTTGCCACGCCAGTAAGTCAGATGAATTACCGCTGGGCAGAGACTGGGTCGTACTGGCGGCTAACCGTTTCAGGCTGTCTTCGATTTTCCCTGTTCGCCGCGAAGACTCTGGCGACGCTGAGTGTTCGGCAGAGAGGCGCCGGTACTCTCTCACAAGCCATCCATTAACATCCTTCGCGACTTTCTCCGCGAGATCGACCGCATTCTGAAACGTGCTCCGACTCGGCACTCCACGAGGTCCCGACAGCTTATCGATGAAGCGCTGTAACTTTTCATCCGTAGTCGATCTGCCAAGTCGTTCATAAACCAGGCACGGCTTATTTAATTCTCGGGCCTTGTCGTATTCGCGCTCGGTAATCTCTCCATAGGATTCGCCAATCACCAACACGAAAACATCTGTTCGCTCTACTTCGAGCAGCGATACAGTCTCCGGATCGTCCGGGCGAGCGCCTAGTTCAACCTCATAAACAAATGCGTTGATCCTGAGATTCTTGAGCTCGCGGTGCAGGATGGCACGGAGATCCACGAGTTCGTGCATTCGCGAGCTGATGAAGACGTGAAGCTGGTCGGTTTGCGGTTGTAGGAGTTCTTTTTCGTTCATTTCACCTCGTAACGAAGCTCCACTATGCCACTCTTATAGGCCTTGACCTCTGCGAGATGGAGGGCAACGTCTCTGCCGAGCTTCTCGAAGAATGGAATGCCGTCGCCAATCAAGATCGGTAGGATCGAATAACGAATCTCGTCGGCCAGTCCACGACGAAGGCATTCACCGGAGACTGCACCGCCTCCAACAAACCAGATGCTGCCGAACTCTGGACGCAGACGCTCATTCACGAACTGCGCGAGATCGCCTGAGTAAAACTCGACGGTGTCGCGCGTTCGCGGCAGATTGCGACTGGTAAGGACGAAAGTAGGCTTGTCGCCGTATGACCAGCCTAACCCCTTCGCTTCGAAATTCAGTGCGGTCTCGTAAGTTCGCGAGCCCATGACGTAACAGTCGATCGTTTTGAGGAAGGCCTCGACAAACTCGGGATCCAGTGACTCACCACTTACGAACTCGTCTGATGTCTCGAGCCAATCGACGCGTCCGTCCTTTCGGGCAATGAAGCCGTCGAGGCTTGCGGCCATATGAATGGTTACACGCGAATTGAGGATTGCCATTGCTGAATAATACAATGAGTGGCGAGATCGAGTAGAGATTCGCCGTCAGAGATCCGTGAAACAACCATGACGCTCGCACCTTCTATAGTTCATGTGATAGTTGCCCCAGATTACGGCGAGCGGTTGCGTAGCCTGCCAGCCGGTGAGGCCGCATGGGTTGCCGACACATCCACGAATCATCCCATCATCAAGAGCATTCGAGCGTCAACTCCTGTCGAACCAAATCGCGGTTATCTCACCGGCATTACTTCGTTTCAGGTGGCCGCCGACAGGACGCCAGAAGATTGGTTGCTTGGCGTTATGAATTCAGTCGAGGATCATCACAGCGAGTATTCGCAGACGCCGCCATATTCCATCCTGCGTGTCATCGGCACAGCCTTGACGCCTCGCATTCGCGCGCAGCTCGAGAGTTATGACTTTGTTAAGTTTGAGGATTTACCAGACGGATTTGTTGCATACAAATCGGCCGAATAACAATGGTTCATCTACCGGCGCAGCACCTCGTCAATCGCATCACACGCTCGCTTCGTACCGTTCTCCTCTTCCACTTCTTTTCCGACCTTTTTTGCTTGTTCGAGGTAAGTACGATCATTCAACAGTTGTGATAACTCGTGGACCACACGAGGAGTTGCAAAACGAGCGTATCTCAGCGTCCGCGCGACGCCGAGTCGTTCGCACCTGCGCGCATTGTCCGGCTGATCTTGTCCGAAAGGAA
>Ga0105247_10001692_pt1 | contig 15563 bp, 12 predicted proteins | sample KBSS24metaG_FD_81519 | JGI IMG/M metagenome (GOLD analysis project Ga0105247, IMG submission 81519) | Switchgrass rhizosphere microbial communities from Kellogg Biological Station, Michigan, USA - KBS S2-4 metaG | ecosystem: Host-associated > Plants > Roots > Rhizosphere > Soil | place...
CATGCTTATCCCCATGATCCTCAGCGGCGGCAGCGGCACCCGCCTTTGGCCCGTGTCCCGGCGCAACCTGCCCAAGCAGTTCCTGTCGCTCGCCGGGCACGAAACGCTGTTCCAGCAGACCGTGCTACGCGCACTACGCCTACCGGACACGGCGTCACCGATCGTTGTCGCGGCGGACGAACACCGATTTCTTGCCGCCGAGCAGCTGCAGGAGCTGAATGTCGCCGACGCCAGCATCCTTCTCGAGCCGGTAGCTCGTAACACGGCGCCGGCCATTGCTGTGGGCGCGATGCGGGCTCTGGAAAAATCGCCAGATGCGATCGTGCTTGTCCTGCCGGCGGATCATCTGATCGGTGACGACCACTCGTTCTCCGAGGCAGTCGCCCGTGCGCTTCCGCTGGCACAGGAAGGCTGGCTGGTGACGTTTGGCATCCGTCCCGACCGGGCGGAAATCGGTTTCGGTTACATCCAGCGCGGTGACGCGCTCGCAGGCGACACGTTCAAAGTGCGTCAGTTCGTCGAGAAGCCAAAGCTCGACGTTGCCGAGGAGTACGTGGCCAGCGGTCAATATGACTGGAACTCGGGCATGTTCGTGTTCAAGGCGTCGCGTTACCTTGAAGAGCTTGGGCTGCACGCACCTGACATGCTTGCTGCCGCGAAGGCTGCGTTCAGTGGAGCCGATACCGATCTCGACTTCATTCGGCTCGACAGGACAGCGTTCGAGGCCGCATCAAGCGACTCCATCGACTACGCGGTGATGGAGAAGACCACCCGTGCGGCCGTCGTTCCTGTCACGTGTGGCTGGAGCGACATCGGATCGTGGGATGCCCTGTGGCTCTCCGCGGCCAAGGACGCCAGTGGCAACCACATCGAAGGTGACGCCATCACCATCGATACGACCGGCTCACTGATTCGCTCGCACAGCCGCCATCTCGTGGCCACCGTCGGCCTCGATGACGTCGTCGTTGTCACGACGCCCGACGCCACCCTGGTCGCGCGGCGCGACAGATCACAGGACGTCAAGAAGATCGTCGACGAACTCAAGGCGGCCGGACGGACAGAACACGACCTGCACCGCGTTGTACGACGCCCGTGGGGCAGCTACGACTCCCTTGAGTCGGGCGAACGCTTCCAGGTGAAGCGCATCGTGGTCAAGCCGGGTGCCGCCCTCAGCCTGCAGATGCACCATCATCGCGCGGAGCACTGGATCGTCGTGAAGGGCGTCGCCGAAGTGACCTGCGACGAGCGAGTCTTCCTTCTCGCGGAGAACCAGAGCACTTACCTTCCCCTGGGCAGCAAGCAGCGGCTCCGCATCCCGGGCAAGGTTCCCGTCGAGCTGTTCGTGGTTCAGTCCGGGAGCTATCTCGGCGAGGACGACATCGTCCGCTTCGATGACGTTTACGGCCGCGCGGGCACCGTCGGCTGACAATGACGGCGCCAGGTCGGATCGCGAGACGGGGCCAGCCTCGTCAGGCCGGCTCTGGCGCCACACGGCCCGGCATCAGGACACGTTTTCCGGGCAGTTCGATGAACCTGTAGGTAACCGCCGCAACGGCGATGACTACGGCGATAAACGCGACGAAGAACCACCGACTCCCGAAGGGAGGGACGACGCCGGTGCGAACCGATATCACGTGTATCAGCAGCTGCACCGGAAAATGAACGAGGTAGATCGAGTATGAGATCTCACCCAGGTAGACCAGCGGCCTGAGACGCAGCACCGACCGGACGGCACCGCTGCCGATCACGGAGAGCACCAGCGCAGGAAATCCAACGAAGCAGACCAGCATGTCACCGGCATTGGACCAGAGAGTCCTCGTCGCCAGGTAGATCATGCATGCCGCTAGAAGCGCTAAAGCCGCAAGATCGCATGCCCACGCTGGCAACCGCCATGACCACCGCGAGCGCGCGACAGCTGTGGCCACGCCGACGACGAACCCCGCCGCGGTACGAACCAGATCGTTGTCGACCACGCCGAATGCACGCGTGCCGTTGATCACGCCGCGGACTGCCATGGTACCGAGCGCCGCCGATCCGACGAGGAGCAGGCCGATGCGTGCAAACCGACGCGGCAAGGAAATCAAGCCGAGGAACACCAGGTTGACGAGGAATTCCGTCGATATGGACCATGCCGGCGCGTTGAACGAAAAGCCCTCCTGAAGGCCCGAGCCATTCAAAAGCAAGGCGTTCAGGACGAAATGGAAGGGGTCGTTATAGGTGTAGATGAACGGCGCCGCGTTCAGCCCCATAACCAGATACCACTGCAGCGTGGCGACGGTGACCAACATCGCCGCATGCAGTGGATACATCCTCGCGACACGCGCTCGCACGTTTGCCGCGAAGTGAGGCGCACGGTGATCTGTCCAGAAGGCGTTCGTAAGCACGAAGCCGGACAGAACAAAGAAAAAATCGACCATCAACAGCCCGCGCCCGTAAAAGGGAGCCAGCAGGTTCCCCAGCGGGGCCGCATCGAACGCATGGATGTAGTGCCAGCATATGACGCCTAACGCGGCAACCGCTCGCATGCTGTCCAGCTCATGAAGCCGAGCCGAGGTCGTGCCCCCTGCGGTAGAGACCATCGTGCGATTACACATTCCGAATCAAGGCGGAGATCTGCTCGGTACGCGCCAGCATGAGGTGGGAATCGCCTCGCGCTTCCACGTTCAGGCGAAGCAGCGGCTCCGTATTGGAGGAACGCAGGTTGAAACGCCAATCCGGAAATGTCGCGCTCACGCCGTCAATGTACTCCAGCTCCGGCCGCTCATCCTCGTAGAAGGCCAGTACACGGGCGACAGTCGCTTTGGCGTCCTCGACAATGAAATTGATCTCACCGCTGCACGGATAGGCGGCCATGCGCTCGAAGAGCATCTGCGCCAGGCTCACTCCCGTCCTGGAAACGCGCTCTGCAACCAGAAGCCACGGAATCATGCCTGAATCGCAATAGGCGAACTCGCGGAAATAGTGATGCGCACTCATCTCCCCGCCGTAGATCGCATCCTCGGCGCGCATGCGCTCCTTGATGAACGCATGGCCCGTCTTGCTCTCGATGGGTACCCCACCGGCCCGCTTGACCATATCGACGGTGTTCCACGTCAGGCGTGGATCGTGGATGATCTTCGCTCCCGGATGCTTCTCCAACATCTGGGCAGCGAGCAGCCCGACGATGTAATAGCCTTCGATGAAATTGCCCTGGGCATCGAACAGGAAGCAGCGATCGAAATCGCCGTCCCATGCGATACCGAAGTCGGCGCCATGGGCGATGACAGCGCTGGCCGTCGCATCCCTATTCTCGGGCAGCAGTGGATTCGGAATGCCGTTCGGAAAGCTGCCGTCGGGCTCATGATTCACGCGAACAAAGTCGAACGGAAGGTGCGACGCGAGCAGATCGACCACCGCCCCCGCACCCCCGTTACCGGCGTTGACAACGATCTTCAGCGGACGAAGCGCCGACGCATTCACGTAGCCGAGCAGATGTTCGATATAGGCGGCCTTGTCGTGATCATGAACGACCTTGCCAGCAACCGCGACCGGATTTCCGAAGTCGTTGTTCTCGACCAGACGTTCGATATCGCGCAGCCCGGTGTCGCCGCTGATGGGACGGGCGCCTTCGCGAACCAGCTTCATGCCGTTGTAGTCGATGGGATTGTGGCTGGCGGTGACCATGATGCCGCCGGCGACCCCGCGGTGGAAGGTCTGGAAGTAGACCTCCTCCGTGCCGCAGAGGCCGATGTCGATGGCGTCGCGTCCTTCATCGTTCAGGCCCTGGACGATGGCCCTGGCGAACGCAGGGCTGTCGCGGCGGATGTCGTAGCCGACGATCACTTCGCCCTCGCCCACCGTCCGGGCGAAAGCCCGACCGAGGCGATAGGCGATATCTTCGTTCAGTTCATCGGGCACGCGACCACGGATGTCGTAAGCTTTGAAGCACTTCATGGCGGCGTTCCTTCGAAAACGTCCATTTTCAGTCACTCCGGCGCGCGACTCAAGGAACCTGCCGATTGCAGCGCGTCAGGAGGGCACTTCGTTGACCGCGCCGATGACGCGCGCAGGATTGCCGACAACGATGGCGCGAGCCGGCACATCACGCGTCACCACCGCTCCGGCGCCCACCATCGCCCGCTCGCCTATCTCGATGCCCGGCAGGATCGTCGCCCCACCGCCGATCGAGGCCCCCCGCCGCACAACGGTCTGCAAGAACCCATCGGGATAAACCCGCGAGCGGGGCATCTTGTCATTGGTGAACGTTACGTTCGGGCCCACGAAAACGTCGTCTTCCAGCCTCAGCCCGTCCCACAACTGCACACCACTCTTCACCGTGACGCGATCACCCACGACCACGTCGTTCTCGATGAAGCAGTGCGAGCAGATGTTGCAGTCCTCGCCAATCGTCGCCTGCGGCAGGATGACGACGAACTGCCAGACCCGCGTCCGGGCGCCGATCTTCAGCGCCTGGACATCGGCCGTCGCATGGATGAACGATACGTCGCTCACTCGACGGTGACTGACTTGGCCAGATTTCGCGGCTGATCCACGTCCGTCCCCCGCTGCACGGCCACGTGATAGGCCAGCAGCTGCAGCGGAATCGTAAACACCGCCGGAGCGATCAGATCACCACCGCCGTCGACACGCACCATGGCCACGTGCTCGGTGCTTTCGTCCATTTCCGCGCGCTCGTCGGCGAAGACGATCAGCTCACCGCCGCGGGCCCGCACTTCCTGCAGGTTCGACTTGAGTTTGTCGAGGAGCGGTCCGTTCGGCGCCACGGCGACGATCGGCATGTTTTCATCGACCAGCGCCAAGGGGCCGTGCTTCAGCTCACCGGCAGGATAGGCCTCGGCGTGGATGTACGAGATTTCCTTGAGCTTGAGCGAGCCTTCCAGCGCCACGGGGAACTGGGCGCCGCGGCCGAGGAACAGCGCGTGCTGCTTGTTGATGAAGTGGTCGGCGATCCTGAGGATCTCCGGCTCGATCTTCAGCGCATTCTCGATGTAACGCGGCAGCGACTGCAGTTCCTTGCAGTGCTCGAGGTACTTCGCACCATCCAGGCCACGACGGCGTCCGAGGTCCAGCGCCAGCAGAGCAAAGGCGGCGAGCTGCGTGGTGAAGGCCTTGGTCGACGCGACGCCGATTTCCGGGCCGGCGCGGGTCATCAGGCGCAGGTCGGATTCGCGCACCACCGACGATTCCGGCACGTTGCAGATAGCGAACGTCGCAAGATAGCCCCGGCGACGCGATTCGCGCATGGCAGCGAGCGTGTCGGCCGTCTCGCCCGATTGCGACACGGCGACGAAAAGCGTGTTCTCCGGGACGACGACGTCACGGTAGCGATATTCACTGGCCACTTCGACAACGACCGGGATGCGAGCGAACTGTTCGATCCAGTACTTAGCCACCATGCCGGCGTGATAGCTGGTGCCGCAGGCGACGACGTGGATGGCACGGGTCTTTTCGAGGATCGGGTCGGCATCGATACCGAAGATGTTCGGCAGGATGCCATGCGGGCCGATGCGGCCTTCCAGCGTGTCGGCGACGGCGCGCGGTTGCTCGAAGATTTCCTTCTGCATGTAGTGGCGGTATTCGCCACGCTCGACGGAGTCGGCGCTGATCTCGCTTTCGTGCGCGGTGCGGTCGACACGCTGGCCATCGAGGCCGAACACTTCGACCGTGTCACGCGTGATCTCGACCACGTCGTCCTCTTCGAGATACATCATCCGGTTGGTGACCTTGATGAGCGCCTGCGCGTCAGACCCGAGGAAGTGCTCGCCGATACCGATGCCGACCAGCAGCGGGCAGCCCCGACGGGCACCGACGATGCGCTCCGGCTCGTCCAGGCTCATCACGGCGATGGCGTAGGCACCTTCCAGCTCGCGTACGGCGGCCGTGACGGCCTCGCGCAGCGACTTACCCGCCTGCACGTGCTCGTCGATCACCGCACCCATGACCTCGGTGTCGGTTTCCGAATGGAACGTACGGCCCTTGGCCCTCAGCGCGTCGCGGAGCGAGGCATAGTTCTCGATGATGCCGTTGTGCACGATGGCGATCCGCCCCTGCACGTGCGGATGCGCGTTGACCTCGCTGGGCACGCCGTGCGTGGCCCAGCGCGTGTGTGCGATACCCGTGCCGCCCGGCACCGGATCGGCGTCGTAGAGGGCTTCCATCTCGCGGACCTTGCCCTTCGCGCGGACGCGGCGGATCTCGCCGCCGTCGGCGATGGCCATGCCAGCGGAGTCGTAGCCGCGGTATTCGAGGGCCTTGAGGCCCGCGATGAGGATGGGCGCGATATCACGCTGCGCAACAGCGGCGACGATTCCACACATGACGCTTCCCCTTGATGCTTAGTTGACTTTGCGGCGCAGGTAATTGAGCAGGTCGATCCGGGTAATCAGGCCCAGGAACTGTTCGCCGTCGACCACGATAGCCACATGCCCCTTTTCGAACACGGGCAAGAGTGCCTCGATCGGCTCGCGGACCTGGAGCATTTCCGGCGAAGCGATCATGGCCGTAGAGACCGGATCGCGGAATCGGGTTTCGTCCGAATGCACGTGCAGCAGCACGTCGGATTCGTCGAGGATGCCAACGATACGATCGTTCTCCATCACCGGCAGCTGCGATACGTCGTACAGCTTCATGCGGTTGTAGGCGGTGACGAGCATGTCGTCTGGCTTGATCACGACCGTGTCGCGCTGCGCATACGGACGAAGGATCAGGTCGCGCAGGTCGCCGTAGCGCTCGCGCTCGAGGAAGCCGTTGTCGAGCATCCAGTAGTCGTTGTACATCTTCGACAGGTACTTGTTGCCCGTGTCGCAGACCAGGGTGACTACGCGCTTGGGCTCGGTCTGCTCGCGGCAGTACTTCAGCGCGGCGGCCAGCAGGGTGCCGGTGGACGAACCACCGAGGACGCCCTCCTTCGCCAACAGTTCGCGCGCAGCGAGGAAACTTTCCTTGTCACTGATGGCGAAGGCCTTCTCGACCATGGAGAAGTCACTGATGGAGGGAAGGAAATCTTCGCCGATGCCTTCGACCATCCAGCTGCCGGATTTCTCCGAGAGCGTGCCCTCGTTGATGTACTCAGCCAGGATGGAGCCAATGGGATCGGCCAGGACGATGCGCGTATGCGGCGAATGCTCGCGCAGGTAGGCCGTCAGGCCGCTCATCGTGCCGGACGACCCGCAACCGACCACGATGGCGTCGACCTTGCCGTCCATCTGCTCGAGGATTTCCGGGCCGGTGGTCTGCTGGTGGGCCAGCGGATTGTCCGGGTTGCCGAACTGGTTGATAAAGTAGGCCCCCGGCGTCTCGCGCGCGATGCGCTCGGCCATGTCCTGGTAGTACTCGGGGTGACCCTTGGCCACATCGGAGCGGGTGAGCACCACTTCGGCACCCATGGCCTTGAGGTTGAAGATCTTCTCGCGGCTCATCTTGTCGGGCACGACCAGCACCAGGCGGTAGCCCTTCTGCTGGGCGACAAGGGCAAGGCCCAACCCGGTATTGCCTGCCGTGCCTTCCACCAGGGTGTCACCGGGCTTGATCTTCCCGGCGCGCTCGGCCCCTTCGATCATCGACATGCCGATGCGATCCTTCACCGAGCCGCCCGGGTTGGCGCTTTCCAGCTTCAGGAAGAGCTCGCAACGGCCAGTATCCAGACGCTGGGCTCGCACCATGGGGGTGTGGCCGATCAGACCGAGGACGCTGTCATGAACACTCATTGGAACTCCGTCTTTGTTGCGGACGCGGTCCCTGCGACCTCGCCCCTCTGGGCGCACATGATAAAGGGTGGCGCGCTGAACCGATGCCCGGCTTATCGGCCGATCCATTCGGTGTAGGGAACGGACCATAAAAAAACGGGCACGTTCCCGTGCCCGTTTTCGTTAATTCGTGTACCCGATGACCGGGTCAGTTTCGCGATCGCTGCCAGCTGTCCCACATTCGCTGGAGCTTCTCCTTCGCCTGCAGCTTTTCTTTCTTGAGTCCCACCAGACTTTGATCGTCCATAGGCAGACAGCCGGTGTTGGCGTCATGCAGCTTGGTGTCGAGTTCCTGGTGGCGGTAGAAGAGACGACGGGTGTCAGGATCGGCGTGAATAAACGTTTCGACGTCGTCGCGCTGCTGGTTTTCGAACATAGCAAACTCCTCGCGTTGGGAGGGGCCGTCACGTGTTTTTCGCGTGACGGGAGTTCGAAGCTACTCCGCTCGGAGGGGTGCCGCAAGACCGATGTTTCTCAAAAAACGCACGTAAAAACGGTTGCGGGCGCAACGGTTTACGCCTCAAGTAAGGCCGCAGCCCCGCCAGATGGCGGGACCGGGGCCCAGGCCGCACGGCTCAGTTGCCGTTGCTGCTTTTCTTCGTTTTCTTCGGGGTGGGTGTCGGGTCGGCGGCACCGTCGGAAGAGCTGGCGTCACGCATAGCGCGCGCCGCCGCCTCGGCCAGGGCAGCCTGCTTCTTGGCTGCGTTGGCGACCTTGGCCTGGGCAGCCGCTACCTGACGGGCCTTGTCGCCCTCGGCCTTGGCCTGGTCCAGCGCCTGGGAGTACTCCACGCCCTGCTGCTGCAGGCGGGCGGCCTCTTCCTGGATCATCTGGTTCTGGGCGCGCTGCTGCTCGAGCTGTCGGCGGGCCATCTCGGCGTCGAGGCGACTGGCCTCGAGCAGGATGGAATCGTGTTCGCGGTCGAGCTGGGCCGACTTGCTCTGCGCGTCCTGGAACTGGGCCATCGCCTTGGCGATGTCCACGCGGCGCTCGGCGATGTACAGGTAGTGCGCGTGTTCCTTGTCCTTTGGCTTGAACTGGGCCATCTGGTTGATGGCTTCACGGGCGCGCGCCTGCTCGGCCTGGGCGTAGCCACCGAGGACCGGGTCCGCCGAGAGTTGATCCAGGCTCGAATTGAGCCGACGGATATCGAGGTCATCCGTGGCGGCCATGGCCGATCCTGCCGAAAAGACGGCAAGAACCAGGGCGGAAAGGAGGATAGTCGTGCGCTTCATCACTGGCCTCCCTGATGGTCGTTCAGCGGTTGGGTCTGACCGCCTACGGGCGGCGGTGTGGCGTCGGTCGCCTCGGGCAGGACGCTTTCGGTCTCCTGCACGTTGGTCGGAATCGGCACCGTGTCGTTCGCGTGGTTGTCGATCATCTCGACGCGCATACGCGAGTTTTCCTGGCTCTTGGTCTGGTTCTGGGCACGGGCGGCACCCAGGCGGGCCTTGGCCCTGGCCAGTTCGCTATCCGCACGTGACTCGTCGGCCAGTACGGCCGCCTCGTCGTACTTGCGGCTCGCCATGGCTGTTTGCGCCTGACGGAACTTACCCTGCGCGTAGTCGAGGTCGACTGGCGCATAATCGGCGGCACCAGCGTCGCGCGCCGCCTGGAGCTGGGCTAGTGCCTGGTTCATGGCACCATCCGGCGGCGGAGCGCTGGCACAGCCAGCGAGAGTAGCAATCGCCAGGCCAAGGGAGGCCAGGGCGAGGAGCCGGCGGCCCTTGGAAAGGGCTTTCGACGGCAAGATGTGCACCATCACTCGTTATCCTCTTACAGGTTTGCGAGATATTGTCGATATAAGAAGGTCTAGGGAGACCTCGTCTCGATTGTAATGCGAACGCCCGGGGGTTTAGGTGGATATTGGTTATTTCCTGAAGCTAATGGTGGACAAGGGTGCGTCGGACATGTTCCTGACGACCGGAGCCCCCGTGAACATCAAGGTGGAAGGCAAGCTCTACCCGTTAGGAAACACGGGCCTGCCTAGCGGCATGGTCAAGAAAATCGCCTATTCGCTCATGGACGAGGGCCAGGTGCCCCAGTTCGAGCGCGATCTCGAGCTCAACATGGCCCTGGCCGTGAAGGAGGCGGGGCGCTTCCGCATCAACGTGTTCAAGCAGCGCGGCGAGATCGGCATGGTCATCCGCGCCATCAAGAGCGAGATTCCGTCGCTCGAAGAGCTGCGCCTGCCCACGATCTTCCGTGACCTGATCATGGAGCCACGGGGGCTGATCCTCTGCGTGGGTGCCACCGGGTCGGGCAAGTCGACCACGCTGGCGGCCATGCTGGACCATCGCAACAACAACAGCTCGGGCCACATCCTCACCATCGAGGATCCCATCGAGTACCTGCACCGGCACAAGCGCTCGATCATCAACCAGCGCGAAGTGGGCCTGGACACGCACAGCTACCACGAGGCGTTGAAGAACGCGATGCGTGAGGCGCCGGACGTGATCATGATCGGCGAGATCCGCGACACGGAGACCATGGAGGCCGCCATCGCCTTCTCGGAAACCGGTCACCTGTGCCTGGCTACCCTGCATTCGAACAATGCGGACCAGACGCTCGAGCGCATCCTGAACTTCTTCCACGAGTCGGCGCACAAGAACGTGCTGATGAACCTCGCCCTGAACCTGCGCGCGGTGATCAGCCAGCGCCTGGTGATCGGCAAGGACGGCCGTCGCATGCCGGCAACCGAGGTGCTCCTGAACACCCCGCTGATCCGCGACATGATCCGTCGCGGCCAGATCCACGAGGTGAAGGACGCCATGGACCGCAGCCTGCAGGAAGGCATGCAGACTTTCGACCAGTCGCTGTACCGGCTGTACAAGGACGGCCACATCACCCTCGAGGAAACCCTGAACAAGGCCGACTCGCGCGATGGCCTGGCCTTGAAGATTCGCCTGTCCGAGGGTTCGACGAGCAACGAGTTCGCCTCGAGCGACCCGTACGGCATCGGGGTCTGACAACCATCGCCTTTTTGTAGGAGCCGATTCATTGGCGAAGGGGTGCTCGCGGCAGCGATGACTGCCGCGGCACCCTTGCCCGCTGCGCGGGATCGCCGATAAATCGGCTCCTACATCAGGAGATCTGCTCCTACAGCGAGAGCTACCTTGGCTTTAGGGGGCGTCCGGTTGCGCCTCGGGCGCCGCCTTCTGGAAGGCCTCCAGCGCCTGGCACGCCTCGACCACCCGCCGGATCGTCGGGTATGGGGCGAGGTCTACGCTCCAGCGCACCGCGTTGTAGAACTGTGGCACCAGACAGCAATCGGCCAGGGTCGGCGTGTCGCCGAAGCTGAAACGGCCGGCCGATCCCCGCGCCAGTAACGCCTCGATCCCGTCGAAACCCTGCTTGATCCACCGCCGCGACCACGCCTCCTTGACCGCCTGGTCCGCACCGAACTCCGCCTCGATCGCCCTCAGCACCCGCAGGTTGCCCAGCGGATGGATATCCGTGCCCACGGCCTGCATCAGCTCGCGCACGCGCGCCCTGCCCGGCGCATCGGCCGGCATGAGGGGCACCTCGGGACGGGTCTCGTCCAGATACTCCAGGATGGCCATGGACTGCCGAATCGTGCGGTCGCCATCGAGCAGGGTCGGCAGTTGCGCCTGCGGGGAGATCTCCCGGTAGGCCGGCTTCAGGTGCTCGCCGCCCTCGTTGAGCAGATGGACCGGGCGGGCTTCGTAGGGCAGGCCCTTGAGGTTCAGGGCGATCCGGACGCGGTAGGCGGCGCTGGAGCGCCAGTAGGTGTAGAGGACGAGGGGCATGGGCCTTCCTTGTGAGGACGGGCGGATTCTAGCGGGAGGGATTGAGGAAGCCTTGCCGCGCTGCCGCGCGGATCGCCAATGAATCGGCTCCTACATTGGCTCTGCGTGAGAGCCGATGGCTCTGTGTGAGAGCCGATGAGTCTCCGTGAGAACCGCCGGCGCTGTGTGGAAGCCGATTCATCGGCGATTCCAGGCCGCGATTTGCCTGCTACAGGGCGGGGCATCGACAATGGGCGTTTCTCCGAACCGAACCTGGAGTCCAACGTGTCCGTCATCCGCATGCAAGACCTCGACCTGCGCGGCAAGCGCGTGCTGATCCGCGAGGACCTCAACGTCCCGGTGGAAAACGGGAAGATCACCTCCACCCAGCGCCTGGACGCCTCGCTGCCGACCATCGTCGCCGCGCGCGATGCCGGGGCGAAGGTCATGGTCATTTCGCACCTGGGCCGCCCAAAGGAAGGCGAGTTCGACGAAGCTTCCTCGCTCAAGCCGGTCGCCGAGTGGCTCGGCAAGAAGCTCGGCAAGGAGGTACGCCTGGTGCGCGACTACCTCGACGGTGTCGACGTGGCCGAGGGCGAGGTAGTGGTGCTCGAGAACTGCCGCATGAACGTCGGCGAGGGCAAGGACGACGAGGCGCTGTCGAAGAAATACGCGGCGCTGTGCGACGTGTTCGTCATGGATGCTTTCGGTACCGCGCATCGCGCCCAGGCCTCCACGCACGGCGTGATCCGCTTTGCGCCGATCGCTGCGGCCGGTCCGCTACTGGCGAAAGAGCTCGACGCCCTGGGCAAGGCCCTGGAAAACCCGGACAAGCCACTGCTCGCCATCGTCGCCGGATCGAAGGTGTCGACCAAGCTCGAACTGCTGCAGAACCTCGTGGGCCGCGTGGACCAGCTGATCGTCGGTGGCGGTATCGCCAACACCTTCATCCTCGCCGAAGGCCATAAGGTCGGTAAGTCGCTGGTCGAAGCCGATCTTCTCGACATCGCGAAGAAAATCATCGCCGACGCCAAGTCGCGCGGCGCCGACGTACCGGTGCCGACCGATGTCGTCGTCGCGACCGAGTTCGCTGCCACCGCCAAGGCCACCGTCAAGAACGTGAGCGACGTCGCCGACGACGAGATGATCGTCGACATCGGCCCGGAGACCGCCAGCCGCTATGCCCAGCTGATCGCTAAGGCCGGCACTGTGGTCTGGAACGGCCCGGTCGGCGTGTTCGAGTTCGACGCGTTCGGCAAGGGTACCGAGACGCTCGCGCGCGCCATTGCCGCGTCGAAAGCCTTCTCGATCGCCGGCGGCGGCGACACGCTGGCCGCCGTAGACAAGTACGGTATCGAAGACGGCGTTTCGTATATCTCCACCGGTGGTGGCGCCTTCCTCGAATTCCTCGAGGGCAAGGAGCTGCCGGCGGTTGCGGCGCTCAAAGCACGCGCGGACAAGAAGTAATGCTCTACCTCTTCGACCTCGACGGCACCCTCATCGATTCCGAGATCGGCATCTTCGCCGGCGTTCGCCATTCCCTGGCAGCCGTCGGCGCAGAGGCCCCGGATGACGCCGCTCTGCGGGCCTGGGTCGGCCCCCCGCTGCGCGTAAGCTACGCCGGCATTCTCGGCGACGATAACGACCGCATCGAAGCGGCCGTGGCGGCGTACGGTGATCGATTCCGCGATGTGGGCTGGTCCGAACACACGGTGTACGAAGGCATTCCCGAACTGATCGCCTCGCTGTCTGCAGCCGGCCATCGCCTCGCCGTCGTGACCAGCAAACCGCTCCCGCATGCGGGCCCGATCATCGCCCACCTGCCCTTCGGCCATCTGTTCGAGCGCGTCTACGCGCCTGATCTGTCGACCTCGCACAGTGAGAAAGCCACGATGATCGCCGCCGCTCTCGCCGACTTCGGCCAGCCGGCGGAAGACACGATCATGATTGGCGATCGTCTTTACGACATGGAAGGCGCCGTCGCCAATGGCGTGCGAGGCATTGGCGTGCTGTGGGGTTTCGGCGATCGCGACGAGTTGGAAGCTGCCGGTGCCTGGAAGATCGCCGGCACGCCAGCGGATATCGCAACACTCACTGCGGCGGTCATGGCCGACTGATCGGCGCGGGTCTAGTCGGCAGTCGCCGCCGACGCTGAAGGCGCGACGGCGGATTGAAGCTGCCGGGTCGCCTGCGTGAACGACGGCAACAGGAGATGATTGGCAAAGCCGCTGAGATGATCGCCATCGAAGAACAGCGGCTTGCCATCGAGAAAACCATTGCATTCCCCGCCCGCGGGGCAAAGCACCGGGAAAGGATCCCAGACGTATGAGCCGGGCACCTGACTGGCCAGCGAATGGATCGAGCCGAGCATGGGCGCGCGCAGGTGCTCGAACTCGGCACGGTTGACTACGGTGCCTTCGGCGCAGACGGGGTTGCTTGTCGTCCACACATCGGCACAGCGAAACAGTGGCGCTTTCATCACCAGGTCCGGCGCTTCGAGCATCGTGCGCGCGCCGGTGGCCTGGATGCGCTGGAGCAGTTGCGCTCCGGCAAGCACGGCGGCGTCACGCTCCTTCGCCGCGGCGTCACTGAAGACACGCGCGGGGATGTCGTCCTGCGGCAGACGATCCCACTGGTCGACAAAGCGCGGTACGCGCAACGACGGCATGAAAACCACGTCGCCAGCGCCCAGCTTCGGCAGCATATGTTCGAGTGCCTGTCCCGCCACCTTGACGCAACGCGGCGTTTGCTCGCGCCACGGCTGCAGGCTCAGGAAGGGGCAGCCCCCATTGTTGTAAAGGACCACGCGGGCCCCGGTATCCAACGCGTAGTCGCTGAACATCGTTCCGTAGGCCATGGCGTGCGAATCGCCGATCACGAACACATTCGGCGCCGTTACCGGAGCGGTACAGGCTTTGCGCTCGAAGACCACCCGGAAGCCATCGCCCACAGGCTCGCGAATCGGCGTCACGGAACATCCCGCCGCACTCGTGACGGTGGCCTTCCGTGACGGATACCAATCCTCTGCGTGGCGCGAAACAGAACTGATCGAAAGCACCGGCTGGCGTCGATCCACCCAGCCGCTGATCCACATGCCTGCGTAAAGCGCGACGACGCCGCAGGCGACCACCGCGATGCGCGGCATGGTCTTGAATCGGGGCGCGCGTCGAACGGCGGTTTCAATGTATCGCCAGGACAGCACGGCGAGGATCACGGCGATCGCCAGGGCGGCGATACGCGTGGCGAGCGAACCTGTGCCGACCGTCCAGCGAAACAGGACGAATACCGGCCAATGCCACAGGTAAAGCGAATAGGACAGCCGACCGATCCTGAGCATCGGGTGCCAGGTCAGGGCGCGCACCAACGGGAAGCTCATCGGCCGTCCGTGCAACAAGCCGAGCAAGGCTGCCGTGGCCAGCACCGGTAACACAGCGCCCGGCGCGGGGAACGTGTTCGGCCGGGACGTGGCAAGGCTTATAAACAGGGCGATCGATGCGAGGCCGGCCGCAGGAAGCAACCAGCGCGGCGTTACCGGATCGGACGTATCAAACCGTCGCCCCGCCATGGACATACCCAGGTACAGCAATACGCCGACCGCCAATTCCCAGAACCGGCTGGCAAGCAGGTAGAACGCCGCGGCATGGTCGACCGGTCCCATGCCCGTGGCATGAACGAACGACCATAGACCACCCGCCACGAACAGACCGACGACGACGCCGCGCCAGCGCCCACGAAAACTCCAGACCCAGAACAACAACGGGAACAGCAGGTAGAACTGCTCTTCCACGCCCAGTGACCAGGTATGCGTATACGGGTTGTACTCGGATATCGGCGAAAAATAGTCGTTGCCGAAGCGCGCCAGCATCAGGTTGCCGAAGCCGAAGAACGCGTACTTCCCGGTGCGCTGGTTACTCTCGCTCAACCAGGCGTCGGGGATGAACACCGCCGCGACCAACCCGGTGACCAGCAGGCAGACGATCAGCGCGGGGGCGATGCGCAGCATGCGCCGCGACAGGAAGTAGGTAATGAACGAAGGAAGCGACGTGCGCTCGCGCTCACCCACCGAAGC
>Ga0105247_10001694_pt1 | contig 15558 bp, 15 predicted proteins | sample KBSS24metaG_FD_81519 | JGI IMG/M metagenome (GOLD analysis project Ga0105247, IMG submission 81519) | Switchgrass rhizosphere microbial communities from Kellogg Biological Station, Michigan, USA - KBS S2-4 metaG | ecosystem: Host-associated > Plants > Roots > Rhizosphere > Soil | place...
CCAGTCCGACGTCTTCGCCGGCGCGCTGTCGCCCGACGGCCGCCACCTCGAGGGCGTCGAGCGCCTCACGCTCTCGGACGGGAACGAGCGCCCCTCGAGCTGGTCACAGGACTCGCGCGACATCCTGATCGTGTCCGACGTCGGACACCGGAGGAGCGTCTCGGCGCTGTCGCGCGAGGCGCGCTACGCCGTGCCGCTCGCCGGCGCCGACGGGCCGGGCACGTGGCCGGTGCTCGGGCCGAACGGGCGCGGCGTCGTCTACTGGCGGATGCCGGTCGACGACGTCCCGAGCGCCCGGCTCGATCTGATGATCGTCGAGCCGGGGCAGACGGCGCGCCGCGTCTACACGACGCCGCGCGAGGTGTACCTCCCGGGGCGCGGGCGCCCGCCGCCGCGGCGGTGGAACGTGCGCTGCGCGCGCGCGAGCGACGCCTGCTTCCTCGCTCACCCCGCCGACGGCGACAAGGAGGAGACCGCGCTCGACGCGCTCGACATCGAGCGCGGCACGACGACGCCGGTCGCGCGGTTCGACGGGCTCTGGGACTTCGGCTTCGATCTGTCCCCCGACGCGAAGAGCATCGTCGTGCCGACGACGAACCGGCGGTCGATCGACGTCTACGGTCTCGACGGGGCGCGCCGGCGGCGCTTCTCGGCGGAGCGCGCGTTCTTCGTGTCGGCCACCTGGATGCACGACGGCGGCGGCGTGATCGCGCTCGGCAAGGTGGGCGACGACGCGTGGGGATCGTGGGAGATCATCGCGTTCGGCTTCGACGGGAGCGTCTCCCATCTGTGGTCGACGCACGAAGGCGACCTCGGCAACCTGACGATCTCGCCCGACGGGAGCCACCTCGCGTTCACCGTGGCGCCGCTCCACGCCAACGTGTGGCTCCGCGGCGATTGACGGCGGCGCGCCCGGCGGACGATCCGTGCGCGAGGCGAGCTCGCCGCGCCGCGAGCAGCCGACGGTGGCCGCCGTACGGCCCCCTCGGCGTTCGCGCCGCCCCCAGCGAGGGACGGCGCGAAGCGCGCCCGGGCGAGGTCGACGTGTCACAGCCAGCTGGTGTCGCAGCCCGTTCCATGCGTTGGGCACCCGAGCGAGTCGAGCGGTACGTCGACCTTCGGCGCGATCTTGAATCCCGTCTTTATCCCTGCCTTGACGCGGAGGCACCTCACGCGCTCGCGCCGTAACGTCAGCTCTCCAGGGCGAGAGGCGCCCTCGGCGCTCCGAGCCCACGAGTCGATCCCCAAATCGTTCGATGTGCTCATTCTGCCTCCATGATTCGAGAGTCCCAGGATGCCGTTTGCATCCCGGCGCAGCTCACGCATTGCAACTCGTGCCCGTGCTGGGGTCGACGTTCTGGGGCGCGGCGTTGACCGCCGTGCGGAGGGCCGATCGGACCCGCAGAGACATCACCCGCTCACGTCGCAGCGTGAGCTTGGGCATGCGCGGATCGACCTGCTTCGCGTCGTTCTCAAGTCATTCAGGCTTGAGCCCATGTACCTTCGGAGCAGCCCGTGCCGGTGCTGATGATGTCGGGCACGTTGACCTTCAGCCCGGTGCGCAGACCGGACCTGACCCGAAAGAACCGCACGGTCTCGCGACGCAACGCGAGCCCCTTCGTGCGAGGATCTTCTGCCGGCTCGCCGGTAGCGCCGCCCGCGCCGTGGCTCTTCCGAAGATCATTTGATGAGCTCATCTTCCACCTCAACTACGGGAAAGGAACGTTGCACCGTGTCGACTACGAAATTCGACACACACTCTTTCACATGAGCCGGCTCCGTGGGAAGCCCCAGCCGTAATTTGCGGAAGGCAAGCGGGGTGTTGCGTCCCGTCAAGCGGTGGCCGCGCAGGATGACGCACCTTCTCGCCCATGACGTAAGACGTCTCGTCGCGCCTCGAATAGGCTTCGATGACGGCGTGAAACAACGTTTTCGAGCGCTCGACGCCGCGCCCCATCGAAATGTGCGCTCATGTACGGAATACCGGCGCGAATTGCGGGGCGATTTGCCCTAAACGATTGACCCATTACTTCAGCTAGGTACCGTCTATCGCATGAAGCGTACGCACACTCTCGTTCTCGCCGGCATCACGACCGTCCTCTTCGCGTGTGGAGGGGCGAGCACGCCCGCTCCCACGACGGCGAGCTCTTCGCCCACGCCCCACGTCGCCCCGACGGGCGATTCACCGTCGTCCTCGTCGAGCGGAGCCTCGCCGACCGAGACCGCGCAGCGCGACGCGACGCCGGCGCCCGCGTCGACGGGCCCCGTCAAGGACTCGGATTGGGCGGACACGATCGAAGCGCCGGGCGGCGTCACGACCCCGACGCCGCTCTTCGCGAAGGGGATGGCCAAATCGAAGTTTCCGAAGAAGACGATCGGCGACAAGGAGTGTTGGGAGGGGAGCGCCGTCTCGGGCGACCACCGAAAAGACTACGAGATGCTCATCAAAAAATGCGGCGCGCCGACCGGGCTCCTCGAGTACGTGAAGCCGATCGTCGGCAAGCTCCATCACAAGCACGACAAGCGCGACACGGTGAAGCTCAAACTGTACGGCGGCATGTGCTACCGCTACTTCGCCGTGTCGGACTCGGGGATCAAGGACCTCGATATCCTCGTGATGAAGCCGAGCGGGGCGCTCGTCGCCGACGACAAGACGACGCACCCCATCGCCATCATCGAGTTCGACAAGAGCTGGTGCATGGATGAAGACGCCGAATACGACTTCCACATCGAGGTCGACGGCGAAGGGACCGGGAGCTACACGTTCGGCGTCTGGGCGAAGCCCGCCGGGACGTGACCGGACGCGCGCGCCGTCGCGCCGCACGACCCTCTCGCCGGCCGGTCGCTTCGATCGGGCCCGGCGGGAGGCGCTACGAGCTGGGCGCCGATGCGAGGATGCTCGGCGCCGGGTCGCCGTCGAACCACGCCTCGCTGATCGTCAGCGGGGGATCGGTCGTGGGGTCCGACTGGTACGAGAACGTCTCCGAGAACTCGAACTGGAAGACGCGCCGGTCGCCGCGCCGGACGGGGAACGTCGCGACGATGAGGGACGAGTCGGCGTCGACCGTGAACTCCGCCGAGTCGCCCGCGACGAGCGAGCCGGAGTGGACCGCCCCGAAGCACTTCACCCGCATCCACTCGCGGACGAGCAGCGCGTCGCACGGCGAGCTCAGTCGGAGGTTCACGCTCTCCGCGCTCTCCCACTCCGCTTCGAGGGGCCTCGCGGTGCGCGTCTCGGGCGGCGGCGCGGCCCGCAGATCGCGCGACGGCTTCTTCGCCGCCGTCCTGTTCGCGGCAAAGGCGGCGGCGTCTTCGCCTTCGGCCGACGCGGCTTTGGCGCCGTCGGACGCGTCGAGCGCGGCGACGGCCTGCGGCGGCGGCGCGACGGGGCTCGGCGGCGGCGCGCGATGCCGCGCCGAGAAGATCGCGGCGGCGACGACCGCCGTCCCGACGATCGCGAGGCCGACGCGGGCGCGGTCCTGCGCGCTCACAGCGTCCTCAGGAACGCGACGAGCGCTCTTTGGTCGGCCGGCGAGAGCTGCTTGGTCTTCCCCATACGATCCTTGTTGTCGAGGACGAGGCGCTCGAGCGAGGGCGCGCTCCCGTCGTGGTAGTAGGGCGCCGTCCCGCCCACGAAGAGGAGCGAGGGCGCGCGGAACGGCGCCTCGTCGGCGTCGAACCCGGGCGAGCTCCACGGCTTGAGCGGGTGCGGCGCGCGGTCGGTGTAGTCGTTGTCCGGCGTGTGGCAGAACGAGCACTGCGCCTCGCGGCTCGTGAAGATCGCCTGCCCGCGCTGCTCTTCGTCGCTCAACGGGCGCGCCTCCTTGGGCGGCGGGACCAGGCCGGTGCGGAGGTACGCCGCGAGCGCCGGCGCGACCTTGCCCGCGATCGACGGATCGCGCGGCGGCGCGTTCCACCGATGGAGGTGGATGCCCTCCTCGACGCGGCTCTCCAGATCGGGGTTCTCGGCGTGCCACCCGAACGGGCCGTCCGAGCGCACGCGGCCCGCGAGCATCGGCGTCTGCCGCGCGAGGCCGAGGGTCCCCGCCACCGCCGGCCCGCCGACGAAGACGCGCGGCTCGACGCCCGGCGGCACGGTGAACGTCGCGTGCCGCGTCTCGATCTCGTGCCACACGTGCCCGTCGTCGCGCCCCTCCGGGTGGCACCCGGCGCACGCGAGCCCGCCGCTGATCGACCCGTTCCGCGCGTCGAAGAAGGAGCGGCGGCCCTGCGCCGCGAGCTCGGGGAGCGGGTCGTCGGCGACGCGATGGCGCCGGATCTTCATCTTGTCGAAGTCGAGGACCGCGAGCTCGTTCGACGCGCGGCAGTACACGTACCCGACGCGCTCGTCCTCGGAGAGCGCGATCCCCGACGCGCCGTCGCAGTCGAGGTCGTAGCGCGCGCGGACCGACAGCCCCGGATCGAGCGCGAGCGCCTCGTGCTCGGTGACCGTCGCGCTCCCCTCCCCGATCACGACGACGGTCCCCTCGCCCCGCCGGAACACGGCCGCGCGCGGCTGAACGAACGGCGTGAGCGCCCCGATCGCGAGCGCGCCCGAGTCGCGGATCGAGAGCCGATCGAGCGGCGACTCGTCCTCGCCGACGCGCGCCGACACCGGCTTCGTCACGCGCGGCGGGGCCAGCGGCTCGTCCTTCGCGGTCGAGAGCGCGTCGACCGTGGCCGCGCCGAACCACGCCAGGTTGCCCGCCGCGCCGAGCGCGTGGCGCGGCGCGAAGAGGCGCGAGCCGTCGGGCGAGAGCAAAAGCGCGTAGCCGAGCGACGCGTCGAGCGGCGTGGCCGTCGGGTTCCGGAGCGGCGCGGGCGCGAGCGCGATCGTGCGCGCGGCGGGGCTCGCGCCGTCGATCGCGTCGACGCGCGAGATCCCGCTCGACGTCAGGTGGCTCACGTACGCGACCGGCCTGTCGGGGAGGATCGCGATCCCGCGCGGCTCGCGCGGCAGATCGATCGTCCACCGCGCGCGCGCCGCGCCGACGTCGACCGCCGTCAGCTTGTGCGTCCACGCCGACGTGACGAGCGCGGTGCTCGCGTCGGGCGTGAGCGCGAGCCCCCACGCGTCGGCCGGGAGATCGACGCGCGCGACCTCGACCGCCCCCTGCGCCGGGTCGAGGCGGAGCACGAGGAGCAGGCCCGGATCGCGGATCGTCACGAAGAGGCGATCGCCCGACACCGCCACGTTGGCGGGACGGCCGGGGAGCGGCACGCCGCGCTGCACGAGGTGCGCGCCGCCGTCGATCCTCTTCGTCGCCGGCTTCTCGCCGGGGACGGGGAGGATCCGGAGCATCTTCGCGTCCTCGTCGGCGAAGACGAGCTGCGCGCCGGCGCGCGCGATCGATCCGCCCTGGATGGCCTGCGGCGCCACGGCCGCGCCCCCTTCGCCGTCGCCCGCGTCGCCCGCGTCGGCGCGCTCGTCCTCGGCCTCCGCCGCGTCGAGCGGCGGCTCGATCGCCGTCTCCTCGCTCGCGGCGTCGCCCCCGTCGGCTCCCGGCGCGCGATCGCTCACGCCGTGGCACGCGCCGAGCGACGCCGCGGCGCACGCGGCGAGCCACGCGGCGACGGCCGACGACAGCGCGGCGCGTCGAGGAGAGAGGAAGCGCCCGCCGCCCGAGGCCCCGCGAACGAAGATGGATCGAAGTCGAATGCGCATGGAGCCCCGCCAGGATGCCGAAGTTCGCCCTAGAACGCCCGAACGAACGGAGCTCGTCCTCGCGCGGCGCTCCTCGAAGCGCCGCTCGCCCGGGCCGTCGCTCCCCGGGGACCTGACGCGCCCGCCGCGTTTCCCGTACGCTGCCCCGATGGTCTTCGGCCGCGCGCCCTTCGCCCTCGCCCGCTTCGTCCGCGCCTCGTCCCTCGCGCTCGCCGCCTCGGCGGTCGCGGCGTGCGGCGGGGCGGCGCCCAACGCCGCGGCGCCGTCGTCCGCCGAGCCGGTCCGCGAGCCGACGACCATCGAAGAGGCGGAGTCGCAGATCGCCGCGGCGAACCGCGAGCTCGGCGGCGACACCGGCTCGAGCGAGTCGTCCGCGGCGCCCTCCACGCCGCCAGCCGCACGGCCGGAGGAGCGCCCGTCGCTCTCCGCCGAGGCGCCGACCTCGACGTCGTCGGGCGGCGACGCGGCGCGATCGGCGTGCGACACGCCGTGCCGCGCGCTCCGCTCGATGCGCGTCGCGGTCGCCGCGCTCTGCCGGATGACGGGCGACGCCGACGGCCGCTGCGACGGCGCGCGGAAGAAGCTCGCCGCGAGCGAGGCGCGCGCGTCGGGCTGTAGCTGCTGACGGCTCGTTGTCAGCGCCGCCCGCCGTACTTAGGTTCGAGCGCCCCATGCCCTGGCTGACATCGCTCCGCGGGAGCTTCGAGCACACGCCGAGGACGCTGGGCCTCGTTTGGAAGTCCTCCAAGGGCGGCACCGTCGCCATCGGCGCGCTCACCTTCGCGGCGGCGCTCCTCCCCCTCGCGATGGCGTACGCCGGCAAGCGGATCGTCGACGCGGTGGTCCTGCGCGACGGCGACCTCACGCTGCGGTGGGTCGGGCTCGAGCTCGCGCTGGTCGCGGCGCTCGCCGGCACGTCGCAGGGGCTCGCCCTGGTCCGGCAGGTGGTCGGCGGCCGCCTCGGGCTCGACATCAACGTCGCGATCCTCGAGAAGGCGATCACGCTCGACCTCCGGCATTTCGAAGATCCGGAGTTCTACGATCAGCTCACGAAGGCGCGGCGCGAGGCGTCCTCGCGCCCGCTGTCGGTGGTGACGCGGAGCTTCCAGCTCGTGCAGAGCCTCATCGGCCTCCTCGGGTACGTCGCCCTCCTCGTCCGCTTCAGCGGGTGGGCCGTCGGCGCGCTCCTCGTCGCCGCGATCCCGGCCACCGTCGCGGAGATGCGCTTCTCGAACCAGGCGTTCCGCCTCCGGAACTGGCGCTCGCCCGAGTCGCGGAAGCTGATGTACCTCGAGTACGTCCTCGCGAACGACGACCACGCCAAGGAGGTGAAGCTGCTCTCGCTCGGGCCGCTCTTCCTCGGGCGGTACAAGGAGCTCGGCGAGATGTTCTACGGCGAGGACACGGCGCTCGCGCGGCGGCGCGCGCGCTGGGCGTACCTCCTCTCGCTGGTGGCGACGTTCACGTTCTACGGGTGCTACGCGGCGATGGCGCTGGGCGCGGCGCGCGGCGCGCTCTCCCTCGGCGACATGACGCTCTACATGGTCGCGTTCCGCCAGGGGCAGCAGGCGTTCCAGACGCTCCTCGGCGCGCTCGGCGGCATGTACGAAGACAACCTGTACATGTCGAACCTGTTTCAATACCTCGGTATCGCGACCGCCCCCGCGCTCGCGGCCACCGACGGAGCGCGCGGCGGAGCGACCGCCGAGGCGCCGCGCGAGGCGGCGAACGGACGCGCGACGCTCGGCGCCCCCGAGGCCGAGCACGCCGCGGCCGGCGCCCTCACGAACGGGAGCGGGCACGGGGGCGAGATCGCGGAGAGCGAAGCCGCGAATGGCGAGCTCGCAAAGAGCGAAGCCAAGGACGGAGCGCCGAAGAGCGGCAAAGAGGGCCACGGCGAAGACGGGATTCGCTTCGACGACGTCGGGTTCCAATATCCGGGGCGCAAGGACTGGGCGCTCCGTCACGTCGACCTCTTCATCCCGCGCGGGGAGAGCCTGGCGCTCGTCGGGCAGAACGGCGCGGGCAAGACGACGTTCATCAAGCTCCTCACGCGCCTCTACGATCCGACCGAGGGGCGGATCCTCCTCGACGGCAAGGACCTCCGCGCGTGGGAGCCCGAGGCGCTCCGCCGGCGCGTGGGCGTCGTCTTCCAGGACTTCGCTCAATACCAGCTCAAGGTGCGGGAGAACGTCGGCATCGGGAGCGTCGACTCGATGGAGGACGACGATCAGATCCGGCGCGCGATCGCGAAGGGCGGCGCGGAGGAGGTCGTGGCGTCGCTCGGCGAAGGGCTCGAGACGCCGCTCGGCCGCTGGTTCTTGAAGGGGGTCGAGCTGTCGGGCGGGCAGTGGCAGAAGATCGCGCTCTCCCGCGCGTTCATGCGCGAGGGGGCCGACGTCCTCGTCCTCGACGAGCCGACCGCCGCGCTCGACGCCGAGGCGGAGCACGCCGTCTTCGAGCGCTTCCGCGAGCTCACCCGCGGGCGCACCAGCATCCTGATCTCGCACCGCTTCCCCACGGTGCGGATGGCCGATCGGATCGTCGTCATCGAGCACGGCAAGGTGCTCGAGCAGGGGACGCACGCGGAGCTCGTCGCCGAGGACGGGCGCTACGCGCACCTCTTCGCGCTGCAGGCGGCCGGGTACTTGTAGCCGAGCCCCGTTCTCCCGCAGGCCGCCGCCCCCCCCCGTGGCATGAAAACTTTGCGTAGACTACGCAAAGTTTGCTGATGTTTTCATGGCGTGACGCCCTCCAAAGAGGAGATCACGCCGTGTTTGGAGGAGATGATCCCCTCCCAAGAGCGCGTGACGCGCTGTTTACGTCGCGTGGTCGGCTCTTGGGAGGGCGACGTCCCTCGTCGGCAGCGCGACGTCCCTCGTCGAGAGGGCGACGCCTCCTCTTCGGGTCGCGTCACGCCCTCCGGAGAGCTCGTCAACGCGCTCGTCCGAGCCTCTCCAGGACAACCCGAGCACCCCTACGCGATGCCAGGTTCCGTCGGCCCCGGCTGACCGGCGTTCGTCCGGAAGACGCGCGGATCGGCGGCGTGAAGTGATAGATCCTCTCGGGTGACGCTGGAGCGGAGCCTTCGATGCTGAAGTGGTTGAAACTGCATCATTTCCGGCATGTGCAGCCCGGGACGACGCTGACGCTGACGTTCAACGACGGCTTCAACGTCCTTCTGGGCCGAAACGGCACCGGGAAGACGCGCCTCCTCGATCTCATATCGATCGTCCTTCGCTCGGACTTCGCGTCGCTGCGCGACGAGGCGTTCGATATTGAGTACGAGATCGCGCACGAGCACGGGACGGCGGTCGTTCGCGTCGACAACACGCTCCGGCCGGCGCCCGACGTCGTGGACCAACCGCGCAGGCGGCGGCAGCAGCAGGCGCCAAAGCCGCGATACGACCTTCGTGGCGTCATCCAATTGCGCCTCGATCGCCTCGAAGCAGGCGAGCAGGACTTCGTGATCAAGTTCGACGGCGCCGAGATGTGGTGGAGGACGGGAGGAGGGACGTGGGAGGGGCCCGCGGCCATCGACGCCTCCAATGATTCGTTGCTCTACGAGCTCGGGAGCACCTTGCCTTGGGAACGCGTGCCGAGTCGCCTGCTCGAGTCGAGCGTCATCCCCCTTATGGAGTTCTCGTGGTCGGCCGCGTGGGCGTACCGGTTTGATGAGTCGCTCGGCGTCTTCGACAGCATCACCCGGGAAGGTGGGGGCGGACTCGCGGACTCGCGGGCAACCCCGCCCATCGGCATCGAGTACCGCTTCGAGCGCTCCGAGCGCCCACCGTCGGATTATGCTGCGCGGCCGACCTTCGTGCCCGCACACTACGTGCCGGAGCCGCCGGCATCCGGGCAATCGAGTACGAAAGTGAAGCTGGACGCGTCGTCGGCGCTAAAAAGATTTCCAGAGTTAATAGGTGTCCGCGACATGACGATGTCCTTCGCGATCAAGCGGAGCTGGCGCGAGGCGGACGAACAGTGGTGGGAGTTCGGCCACGCCGAGTTCTTGTTTTCGCATGGTGGCGCAACGTTCGGCCACGGTGGCCTCAGCTACGGCCAGAAGCGCCTGCTGGCGTTTCTCTACTACCTCGATGCGAATCGCCGCTTCGTCGTGGCCGACGAGCTCGTCAACGGGATGCACTACGATTGGATCCGTGAGTGCGTCGCACGAATCCCTCGCCCTTCTCCGGCGAGCCAGCACGATCCTGACCCTCTGCCGTCGTGGATGCGACGCCAAGCCTTCCTCACGAGCCAAAACCCGCTCCTCTTCGACCATCTCTCGATCGCGTCGGCGGACGACTTTCGCAAGACCTTCATCCAGTGCCGCACGGAAGGCACCAGCGAATCGACCTCCGTCACCTGGTCGAACCTGAGCGAAGAGGACGCCGCGGAGTTGTTCGCCGATTACCAGGTAGGAATCCAGCCGATCGGCGAGCTCCTTCGCGCGCGAGGCCTCTGGTAATGAAGCCTCTCCGGCTGGGATCGCTCCTCGTCCTCACCGAAGACAGCGGCCGCGACGGGCACGCCACGATCGTCGCGATCGTGAAGCGGATGCTCCAGCTGGTCGTCCCCGACTATCAAACCCACCGCCTCGGTTTCGAGCCGAAGAACGAGGACGCGCAGCGCGCGGTCCGCGGCACGGGATGGAAGAGGGACCCCCAGCCCGACGACGTTCGCCTGGCCCTCCGCACGATCGCGACCGCGCTCGGCCGCGACGACGGATACGTCCTCTTCCACGTCGACGGCGATCGCCCGTGGCGCGATCGCGCGTTGAGCGAGAACCGGCAGAAGTTCGACGTCCGCGTCCGAGCGCGCGTGGGCCAGGCCCTCATGAACCGCCGCCCGAAGCCGACAAAGGAGGACACCGAGGCGCGCCTCCAGCGACTCTTCTTGTTGATGCCGTTCTACAGCGTCGAAGCGTGGCTCTACCAACACACCGCGGTCGCCGTCCGGATCTGCCACGAGAAGTACGACGCCCGCGACATCGACACCTTCGAACGATGGCAGCGCGATCGCGCAGCGCTCGACGACGTCGAGAAGCCGAAAGAATCCGTCTGCCTCGCCGCGACGCACAACCTCGAGTGCGCCGGCCCGGGCTATCCGGCCGAGGACGTCCTCGCTGCCGGCCGCTCCTACGCCGACTGCGTCGCCCAGCTCCGAGCGAACGACGAGCTCCGAGCCCTCCTCGAGAAGACCAAGGAGCTCTAACCGCCCGCCCCCTCCTCCGCAGGCCGAGCCGGCACATCGGTGGGTGTCGAGTAGCCCCGGCCAGCTCCAAGCGCTCCTCTACGGCATGATCTGCATTCAGCCGGTGGTCTACGAGCTCCCGAGCTTCCGCGCTCGGCCGGCGGTCACCGCTTTTTTGCCGTGACGTCCGCCGGCGCGCCGGCCGCCGGTCCCTGCGACGATCCCGCGTCCTCGTCGCGCAGGCGGATCGGCCCGACGTTCTCGGGCACGAGGCCGCGCGGGTTCACGCGGGCGTAGAAGGCGCGAATGGCGTCCATGTCCGCCTTCACGTCGCCGGTCAGGTGGATCGCCGCGCCGAGGCCGGCCCGCTTGCGACGGTAATCGAGATATCCCGGTACGACGGGGACGCCGGCGCCGCGCGCGATATGATAAAAGCCAGAGCGCCACGCCTCGGCGCGGCGGCGCGTCCCCTCGGGTGGGATCACCAGGACGAGCTCGTCGGCGCGCCGGAACGCGTCGATCATGTCGTGCACCACGTTGTGCGAGGCGGCTCGATCGATGGCGACCGCGCCGAGCCGGCGCAGCGCCGCGCCCATCGGCCCTTTGATCCAGTCGTCCTTGATCATCCAAGACATCGACAGGCCGATGCTCTTTGTGAGCGCGATCAAGAGGAGCCCGTCCCAGTTGCTCGTGTGAGGCCAGGCCAGGCACACGTATTTCTTCTCGAGCGGCTTCTCGCCTTCGAATTTCCAGCCCGCCAGCGTCAGCGGCAACGAGACGAGCCGCCTCTCCATGGAGCGATTCTACCACATCGACACCTCCCTCACGCGCGACGGCGCTGGTCACCGTCCTGTCCATGAAACATCGCGATCCGGGCGCCGATAACTTCTATTTCGTGAGGGAGAGAATGCGCACGGCCTCACGTACTAACCGCTGTTCCGCTGCCAAGACCCCGCGCCCTGCGGTGCCGGAGTCTGGAGAGAGCGGAGCGCTCCCCCCCTATCACCACGAGGTTTCCCACGATGCTGAACATGAAGCCAATCACTCTCTCGTCGCTCGCGATCCTCGCCGTCCTCGCTGGCTGCAGCTCGGGGGACGCCGCCACCGACCAGGCCGCGACGGATGAGGGCGCCATCTCCACCCAGGGTCAGCGCGAGGTCGAAGTGCCGGGGACCGGCGTGGCGGGCATCCACTGGACCCGCGAGGAGAACGCTGCGCGTGAGGCGAAGGCCGCAGCAGGCGGCACCCGTACGGGGAACATGGTCTACCACAACGGGAAGATCATGCCGACCGCCGTGACCAAGGCGATCTTCTGGGGTCCGAGCTGGTCGAACTCGACCTTCGCGGGCGACAAGATCACCGGCATCGACTCGTTTTACAGCGGCCACTCGGGCAGCAACTACGCCAAGACGGTCGACGAGTACACGGGCCTCGGGGTGCAGGTCGGAGCGACGACGACCCACCAAGGCCACGTCATCGACACCTCGACCGCGTCGGGCGGCGGCAGCACCTCGGCGATCCTCGCGGAGGTCTGCAAGATGATCACGAGCCCCGATCCGGGCGGCAACGGCTTCTACCCGGTCTACACCGACGTGCCGCGCGGCAACGCGGGCTACTGCGCATACCACGCGTCGGGCACCTGCCCGGCGACCGGGAGCACGGTCCTGCAGTTCGCCTTCTTCTGGAGCCTCGACGGCGACCCCGGGTGCGATCCGCAGGACACGACGACGGGCCACTCCCAGGGCCTCGCCGCCCTCGCGAACGTCTCGGCGCACGAGCTGAGCGAGGCGCGCAGCGTTCCGTCGACGACGACGGCGACCGGCCCGGGCGCCTGGTGGGACGGCTCGGGGGCGGAGAACGGCGACAAGTGCGCGTGGACGTTCAACGTGCCGAGCGTCAAGTTCTCGAACGGCAGCTCGTGGAAGCTCCAGGGTGAGTGGTCGAACGCCGCGTTCACCGCGAGCACCGGCTACCCGAACTCGAGCGGCCAGAAGGGCTGCCTCGACGGGCACTGATCGGCGGGCTCTGCCCCGCGGCGTCCGACGTTCCCCGCGCGCGTTCGCGACGCGCGCGGGGGCTGCGGTGCGCGACGCCGCCGGTGCAGCGATTGGCGAGGCGTGATCGGATGTAGCCGGCACGACCTGGTTCACGGACGGCGATGCCGGTAGGAACGGAGCGAGGCGGCGTTCGGCGCCGCGCTGCTCCGCGCGACGCCGCCCTGCACGACGATCTACGGCTGGACGACGCAGCCGACCTACTTGGTCAAGGCTTCCGTGAAGCGCGGCTTCGTACACCGGCACAGCAAGGAGGCAGCCACCGAGGTTTTCGGCGCGAATTCACGGTAGGTTCGAGAGCGCGCCGCAGGACCGCCCCGCCGAAGAGCCCGGTGCGGCGATCGTGCGCGACGGGCTCGAGGCCCTCGAGATGCACGCCGCCGATCGGGCCGACATCATCGTCTCGGCCTGGACGACGATGCCGCACGCGGCCCGGTTCGAGCGCGTGATGGACGAGCTCCATCCAACACCCCGGTCGTACTCTTCGGTCCCCGGGCTCGTCACTTCGACGACCACCTTCGGATTCGTCACGTGACGCCCTCGGCGCGACCTGACGAGTCGTCGCTCCGTGCTGGCTGGCTGGCATCCAGCTTCTTCACGGTCTCACCATAATGAAACGGCCCCATTGCTGGTCTGCCGTAGTGGAGAAATTCCTCGCCCACTCCTTTACGATCTCGGCATCAGTAGTCGTACGGAAAGGCACCTTGACCGGCCTGATCGAAAACCAGCAATCGACGATTATCGAGGGTGTAGAGCTGTCCCTCACTCGTCCGGGTGCGACAACTTGAGTCCCGCCGCCGCCGCCTCGCCCCTTGCCGTCGCTCACGCCGCGTGGCTGCGTCGACTCCCGCCGCTCACGCCGCGTGGCTGCCGCGCGCTGAACCTCGTAGCGCGCGGCACCCCCCCCAGGTCGAGGGCGGTGCGCCGCTGTCTTGTTCAAATGGGACGGCACGGGCTCACCGGCGGCGACCACCCAACACGCCGCCCGTTACTTCAACAGCGCCGCGAGCTGTTCTTCCGAAGCGTCTTCCGGAAGGGTCAGTAAGCGCACGACGATTCCGCTGATACGTTCGAAGATCGATGACGAGGACCCCACGAGGCCGTGTGCCGCCCAGCGGAACCGCAAGGATGCCCTCGATGGCGCTCCCAGCGTCTCCGCGATTTTCGAGACGCCATCGATGACTGCGTTGGCGTACTCGTCCGGAAGGCCGACCTTCGCTTCGTCAGGTTGCAAGGCAAGAGACGGCTGAAACGGAAAGCCCAACGTATTGACGGAGACGACCACCTCAAGACGGTCCTCGTTCGCCTCGACTAACTCGGCGCCAAGGAGGCCGTACGAAGCACGAGGTCCGTGGTGAATATTCAACTCCACCGCAGCTATTCGCCGCGCCGCGGGGAGCACCAGTCTCGGCTGCACCCCACGTGTTACGAAGGATGTGGCGGTGAAGTCTGCGGGTGGCGCTTCGTCCAGCCACACATTCGCTCGTCGCGGCGGTGACGGTTCGAGGTACTTCTTCATCACAGTCCCCAGAACGCGCGCCACGCGTTGCCAAACTGGCTGGGCATTGTCTGAATAACGTCGGGATGGTAGACGCTGTAGGGCGATACGCCGTACTTCTGTAGCGCTGCCGCATGCGCGGCGTCGTACCCAATTCCCTGCGCTCGGAAAGTCCCTTCCGAGATTTCGTGCAAGTAGAAGTTCGCGTCTGCTCCAGTCACGCGCTCGCCAGCCGACATGGCTGATCGCAGCCGAACGAGCATAGCGTCGTTCCCCGCGAAAGCTTCGAACTCCGGGCGGGCGAGGTTCGCTTCGAGCAGCTGCATGCCCTTTTCGGTCACACGTATCCCCCGCGCGGCTCCCCTCTCCGCGGCGCTGCCCCCGATGCGCAGCGCGCCGCGGGTATCGGCGGCGAGCGTCCGTAGCCCCGCGGACAAGCTCTCCATGCTGAACGCGCCCGCGATGCGCGACACCGCACCGAAGGCGACGCGACCGACGCCATCGAGCGCCAGGTTCTGCCCGAGCTGCCGGCCGACCTCATGGGCCCCATCGTAGTGCGGATCGATGTCGAATCGCCGACCGATGAGGCCAAAGCTCCCGTCGTAGAGGCCCTTGCCGAACTGCGCGACGAATTTTCCATCCGGCGAGAACTTTAGAATTCTCGAATCGGCGCCGCCGGCGCCGCCGATCCACACGTTGCCCTCGGGGTCGATACCAAGACCATGATTCGTCTCGGGCCAATCGTAGCCGGTTCCAGGTCCGCCCCAGTGTCCGACAAGCTGACCCGATGCATCGTATTCCAGCACGTTCGGTGCAGGGAAGCAGCACTCGCCGATCGGCGGGTTCGCATTCGCGCCGGTCTCTGTGCGCGCGGTGAAGCTGTCCGTGAGGTTCACGACCCAGACGTGGTCGCGCGAATCGACCGCGAGGCCGACCGCCGATCCGAGGATCCACCGATTGGGCATTGGCTTCGGCCACATCGGGTCGACTTCGAACTTCGGTGCCTGCTGGGCGCGCGCGCCTGCCGGTGGCGTCGCGGCTTTCGCGCCCTTTGTGGCCTGCGCCGGCAACGCTGAACCGAGTGCACACAGGATGAGCGCGCCCCCAACCCGCCCCTGCCCCCCGAAACTCCGATGCATCATGAACTC
>Ga0105247_10001698_pt1 | contig 15544 bp, 14 predicted proteins | sample KBSS24metaG_FD_81519 | JGI IMG/M metagenome (GOLD analysis project Ga0105247, IMG submission 81519) | Switchgrass rhizosphere microbial communities from Kellogg Biological Station, Michigan, USA - KBS S2-4 metaG | ecosystem: Host-associated > Plants > Roots > Rhizosphere > Soil | place...
AGTCTAACGATGCGCCGCGGGGTTGTCTAGTCGCGCTAATAGGTCCTATAGGACCTATATTTCGCGGGCGTGATGCTTGGCACAGAGAAAGGCGGCCTCCCGAAATCGCTTCCAGAAAGACCGCCCTTTTTGAGGAGCCCACCTACCTCGGTTATAGAAACGCAATTGACCGTTAATAGTTCCCAAGACTTACGCGGCGCGGGCGCGCGGGACGCGGCGCAAACGGGCGAGGCGCTCGAGCCATTTCTGCGACTGCTCGTAGTACGGAAATTTGCGCTCGTCCTGCCGAAATGCGCTCGTGTGGTAATAGCGGCGACCATTGATCAAACGTGCCGGGTGCTTGATGTGCAGCATCTCGTGATAGAGGATGTACTCCACGAACCACTCCGGAATTTCCTTCGAATCCAGGGTCTTGCTGATCGTGATGCTGTCGTAGATGTGATCGTGATGACCGAGGATGCTCCTGGTCCGGCGCTGTGACCACGTGATCGTAGGTTTTGGAATCGCACCATCAAAATATCGTCGATTCAACTTGGTAAACATTCGATCAAGATCGTAAACCTCACCGTGCGCCGTCGAGATCATCTTTCGCCCGCGACCACGACGCGCCAGATCAGACGAGCGCATCACCGACGGTGTAAGCGAATAATCTCGATAAACTCGATCGTGAATCGTCGGCACTCGCTTGCCGAGCAGCCGCGCTACAAGGATCCACGCAAGCGCGCGCAACACTTCAGGGGGTGAGTCTTTACAAATATCCGAGAGCCGCACGTACACACGCCCCGACCGCAAACGAATGGTGTGTCGCAGTCCGGCGTAGGGATAAAAGCGGACTTCAATCGCGGGCACACCACGATTCCCGCCCATATGTCGAAATGCGTCGGCGAAATATTTTCTAACTTCATTCATTGCGGTTAACTCGGAGGCAAACAGCGGTTCGGGTGACTAATCTTAAGGATGGGAGATGCAGCCCGTCAACCTTTGGCGGGAGAGTTTCATAAGCTCCTTAATGTCAGCGGTTTACGTCTCTCCACGGATTGCCCGGATCCCGCCGAAAGGGGCTAATCTGTGCAATCTGTGGATAAGTTTGTATACTGCCAGCAATGCCCCGGAGAGCCTCAAATCTGCAAACTACTGAGAAGGCCGGCCTGGACTCCCGCGCGGAGGTGCTACTCGCCGCCCTGATCAAAGAACACCTCGTCACTGGCGAGGCGGTGGGCTCGCGTGTGCTTTCTGATCGCTTTTCGCATGGCTTCGGCTGGAGCCCGGCGACGATTCGCAACGTCATGGCCGATCTCGAAGAGGCAGGATTCGTCGAACAGCCACACACTTCCGCCGGGCGTGTGCCGACGGACAAGGGTTATCGTTACTACGTCGACAACGTTCTCGGTGAAGCACGTTTGTCGCGCACCGATTTGAAAGCGATCGAGCACCTCTTCTCGTCGGTCGACGCGGGCTCGTCGCCTGATCGCCTGATGGAAACAGCGTCGCACGTGCTCTCGGCGCTCTCGCAGAACGTCGGCATCGTTGTGTCGCCGTCGCTTGCGGACAATCGGCTTAATCACATCGAGTTTGTGCTGTTGCCGGATAAGCGCATTCTCGTGGTGCTCGTCTCAACGGCGAACATCATTCACAACAAGGTGATTCGCGTCGCCGATGATTTAAACCAGGGTGACCTGGATCACACCGCGCGTTATTTGAATACGGAGTTCAGCGGCAAGAGTCTGATCGCGATCCGGACCGAGATTGTCGAGCTGATGAAAGAGGAGAAGGCGCTTTACGATCGACTGCTGCAAAACGCGATTTTGTTGTGCGAGCGAAGTCTCGAAGGCGAGGAAACGAGCGCCGGAGTTTACGTCGACGGCACTTCAAACATGCTGACGAAACCGGAATTTGTCGACATCGAGCGCATGCGCGAGCTGTTCCGGACGTTTGAAGAGAAGTCGCGCCTGATCAAGATACTCAACGAGTGCGTTCACGACGCGGCGAGCTACCCGGGCGACGTACACGTCGTCATCGGTCGCGAGCATCCCGCCAGCTCGATGCGCGACTGCACGCTGATCACGGCGCCTTATCGCGTCGGATCGAACGACAACATCGGCACGCTCAGTGTGGTTGGCCCGATGAGAATAGAATATGCGCGGATAATGGCTATGGTAAACTACATGGCGCGGTTAATTGAACATCGACTGGGCGAACAAACTGCACGTTAGTCCGAGAATCGATCCTACCTAATGACATCAGACAGACGCGATAAGGGTTCGCACCGCATCCCGATCAAGTTCACCGACGCTGACGACGATATGGCGCGCGAAGATCTCGACAACGAAGCCGAGGAGATTGACCTTTCCGACGAGAGTCTCACTGAAGAAGACCTCTTTGGGGCGGGCGACGTCGAGCCGGAGGGTGGTGGACCCGAGAAGGCCGAGCTGATTGCGACGCGCTCGGAGCTGAAGCGGGTTGAGACTGAAAACGCTGAGCTCAAGGATCTCGTGGCGCGACGCCAGGCAGACTTCGAGAATTATCGAAAGCGCGTCGAGAGGGAACGGGCCGAGACGTACAATCGCGTGGTTGCCGATGTGGCGGCAAAACTCCTGCCTGTGGTGGACAATCTCAAGCGAGCATTGGAGGCTGAGGCGTCGGTTGAAGCTGCGGAGTCAGACGAGTTTCGTCATTTTCTCAGCGGCGTGGATCTCATCAACAAGCAGCTCAATGGCGTGCTCGACGCGCTCGGCATCAAGCCGGTTGCGGCGGTTGGTGAACAGTTCAATCCCCATGTTCACGAGGCTGTGGTAACTGAACCGACTGACGACTACGCGCCCGACACAGTGATGCAGGAGTTAGTCACCGGCTACCGTCTCGGCGACAAACTCATTCGACCCGCGCTCGTGAAGGTTGCAACGCGCAAGTGATGCAGGATTTACTGTTAATCCTGAAAATCTTGTAAATCCTGTCCAAGACTGACTCATGGGAAAAGCGATCGGAATTGATTTAGGGACGACCAATTGCTGTGTCGCCGTGCTTGAAGGCGGCACGGTGCAGATTGTCCCGAACAAAGAAGGCGGGCGCACGACTCCGACCGTCGTTGGTTTCACTGAAAAGGGCGAGCGGCTCGTGGGCCAGATCGCGAAACGCCAGGCAGTCACAAACGCCGCCAACACTGTTCATGCCGTCAAGCGACTCATCGGCCGAAAGTTCAGCTCGCCGGAAGTCGCGAAGATGCGGGAGAGCGCGCCATTCGAGATCGTTGATTCTCCAAACGGAGACGCGCGCGTGCGCGTGCAGGGCCGCAACTACAGCCCGCCCGAGTTGCAGGGAATAGTCCTGCAACGTCTCAAAGCAGCCGCTGAAGATTTTCTCGGTGAATCGGTGACTGACGCGATCATCACTGTTCCCGCTTATTTCGACGACACGCAGCGACAGGCGACCAAAGACGCCGGCAAGATCGCTGGCCTGAAGATCGAGCGCATCATCAACGAGCCGACGGCAGCGGCGCTCGCATACGGTCTCGGCAAGTCAGACGTCGAGCGGATAGCGGTTTACGACCTCGGCGGCGGCACTTTCGATATCTCGATCCTTGAAATGAACGACGGTGTGTTCGAGGTGCTCTCGACTTCGGGAAACACGTTTCTCGGCGGCGAGGATTTCGACGAGCGCATCATGAGCTGGATGGCGGGACAGTTTCTCTCCGACACCGGAATCGACCTGCGGCAGGATCGCCTCGCCTTGCAGCGACTGAAAGAAGTCGCCGAGCGCGCCAAGTGCGATCTTTCGACCACAAACGAAACAGTGATCAACCTGCCGTTCATCGCTGCTGACGCGACCGGCCCGAAGCACTTCAACCAGACGCTCACGCGAGCGCAGTTTGAGACGCTCGTTTCCGATCTCGTCGACCAGACGATCGAGCCGTGCCAGACAGCGCTGAAAGACGCGAAGCTACAGGCGTCAGACATTCACAAAGTGATCCTCGTCGGTGGCCAAACGAGATCTCCGATCGTTGAGCGAACAGTCGAAAAGATCTTCGGACGTAAGCCGTCCTCGGAGATCAATCCCGACGAAGTGGTGGGGATGGGCGCGGCGATCCAGGGCGGCGTGTTGAGTGGCGACGTGAAAGACATCGTGCTGCTCGACGTGTTGCCGCTGAGTCTCGGTCTTGCGACGCGTGGCGGTTTGTTCACGAAGATCATCGAGCGCAACTCGACGATTCCTTTGCGCGAGAGCCGGACGTTTACGACAGTCGTCGATAACCAGTCGTCAGTCGAGATTCACGTGTTGCAAGGCGAGCGCGAAGTCGCGGAAGGCAATCGCTCGCTCGGAAAATTCGAGCTCGTTGGGATTCCGCCGAACCCGCGCGGCGTGCCGCAGATCGAGGTTTCGTTTGAAGTGGACGCAAATGGTATCGTGTCAGTTTCCGCGCAGGACAAAGCGACCGGACGTGAGCAGCAGATGCGGATCATCCCGACGTCGGGCCTGACGCCGGAAGAGATCGACAAGCTGATCCACGAAGCCGAGAAGTTCGCCGAGACTGATAAGATTACGAAAGAGATACTGGTGTTGCGGACCAGGCTCGACTCGTTGCTGCGAAACACGGAGAAGTCGTTTGCGAAGTTTGGGGGCTTGCTGCCGGAGATCGAGCAGGAGGCCGCTGAGAAGGTGTTCACGGAAGCCGAGGCTGTGCTTAAGTCAGACAAAATGGATGAAATTAAAATAGCTACAAGCAGGGTGGAGCGCGTCGCTGGGCAACTCACATCCGCAATGTTGGATCCAGAAGCAGACGCAGTTAATAGTGAATCCTGACAACCCTCTAAATCCTGAAATCCTGAGAGAGTTAGACACGATTTCAAGATTTACAGAATTAACAAGATATTAAAATTATGAGCAAGAGAGATTATTACGAAATTTTAGCCGTAACCCGCACCGCTACGGATCAGGAAATCAAGAGCGCCTACCGGCGTCTCGCAGTCAAGTATCACCCGGATAAAAATCCGAACGACGCCGGCGCGGAAGAGAAGTTCAAGGAAGCAGCCGAAGCCTACAGCGTTCTTTCCAATCCCGAGCAGCGCCAGCGTTACGACCGTTTTGGTCATGCAGGTGTTTCGAGCGGCGCGGCGGGCGCAGGCTCTTGGGGCGCGCCGGGGTTTGGTGGAATCGAAGACATTCTCGGCGACCTGTTTGGTTTTGGAGATGTGTTTGGCGGGCGCGGTGGAGCGCGTCGGAGCTCGGCGCAACGCGGCGCCGATCTGCGTTACGACCTCGAGATCACGCTCGAAGAAGCCGCGAACGGAATGACGGCACAACTGCGTATTCCGCGGCTCGAGTCGTGCGAGACGTGTAAAGGTTCGGGCGCGGCGGCGGGAAGTCATGCGGAAAACTGTACGACCTGCTCCGGTACGGGCCAGGTGCGATACCAGCAGGGATTTTTCTCGGTTGCTCGGACGTGCCACGTTTGCCGCGGGACCGGGAAGGTCATCAAGAACCCTTGTAACGATTGCAACGGCACGGGCCGAGTCGAACGCGAGAAACAGTTGGAAGTAAAAGTTCCGGCAGGGGTCGAAACCGGCTCTCGTTTACGCGTATCTGGTGAAGGGGAAGCAGGGACGCAGGGTGGCGCGACTGGTGACCTCTACGTGGTTATCCACGTAGCCGAGCACGAGCAGTTTGAGCGACAAGGTAGCAACCTGTATGAGGCGGTCCCGATCACCTTCGCGCAGGCCGCGTTGGGCGCCGACATTATGGTCAAGACGCTCGACGCAGAAGAGAAGTTGAAAATCCCGATGGGCACTCAAACCGGCACCGTCTTCCGACTACGAGGAAAGGGCATGCCTGCACTCGGCGGTCGTGGTCGCGGCGACCTGTTTGTTTCAGTGACCGTCATCACGCCGACCACGCTGACGCGCGAACAGCGTCGCCTGCTCGAACAGTTGGCAGAAGTTGAGAACAAGGATTTAGAGAGCAAAGGATTGGTCGATAAGGTCAGAGATATTTTTGGTTGAGGTAAAACTCAATGATTAACTCCCGGCACGTGTTACTCCTCACATTTATCGCCCTGATGTCCATCAACGTGTTCGCCCAGGACCCGATGGACCCACTGAAAGATCTCGATTTCAGCAAGACCTCGCTCAAACAGGTCCAGATTCAAAAACTGGAAATGTACGAGCTCAAGCTGCTGCGCGGGATCATCTTCGGCCGCCACGGTCGCGTTTTCAAAGACAGCGAGATCAAGAGCTACCTCGACGAACAGCCGTGGTACAAGGCCAACCCCGATTTCAAAAACTCCATGCTCAACGACATGGAGCGCCGCAATCTCGATCTGATCCGCATCGCAGAGGCTTCCAAACACGAAACCATCCAACCCGGCGACATGCGTTACTGGCGCGATCGACAGATCACGCCCCGCAAACTCGGCAAGCACAGCGGCGCTGAGTGGAAAGTGTTGGTAGCGGAAGTCGAAGCGATTCACGGCAAGCGTTTCGACGACGAGCCGTGGCTACAGCAATATTTCGAAGAGCGTTACTGGTACTTTCCGAGCGACAAGTACGACGCGAAAAAGCTCTCGGCAATCGAGCAAAAGAACCTCCAGATGCTGAGCGACGCACAGAGGAAGCAGCGCAACGTGGCTCTCTTGCCGGGCGATATGGAGCTTTTCGAAGACCGCACGGTCACCGAGCAGATGTTGCACGGATTGAGCCTGCACGAGCTGCGCCTGCTGCGCAACGAGGTTTATGCCCGACATGGCCGGATGTTCAAGGCCGAGTGGTTGCAGCAGTATTTCTTCACTCAACCGTGGTATGCGCCTGACGAGAACTTCAAAGACGAACAGCTTTCAGGCAACGACAAGCTGAACGTCGAGACGATCGTCAAAACTGAGAACCAGATTCACCAGGATCTGAGCACCAAGCCGATCACGCGCGCGATTCTCGAAGGCTTGTTCCTCGAAGACGCGAGCCAGATGCGACAGGAGATCTACGCGCGTCACGGCAAGGTCTTCAAAGAGCCGTGGCTCCAGAAATACTTCTCGAGTTTCGACTGGTACAAGGCCGATCCGAACTTCACTGAGGCGTCTTTGACGGATGTTGAGAAGAAGAACATCGCCACCATTGCGGCGTACGAAAAGCGCGCCGTAACGGCGATGAGTACGATAGAGGGTTGATAAGGCCCACCTGAGACCTCGCGTGACGAGGTCAAGACAAAGAAAAGAAAAAACTCAGAGCAGAGTCGCCTTGTTTGAGGATTCGAGTGCGCCGAAGATTGTCGATAGTGTCAGGCAGCTCGGTTTTGTGATGATGCTCGGCGATCACGAGCGTGTTGTTGCCGAGTAGCTGAAGTGTTTTGAGATAGTCCTCTTTATAAGGCGGATCGAAGTAGACGATGTCCCAGCGCTCGTTTTTAGATTGCCGTAAAAACTCATTCGCCTCAGAACAATAAATATCCCACTGCTCCTCCGGAATCCGGCACAGCTCCAGATTCGCTTCGATCAACTTACACATCCGCCGCGACCGATCGACAAACGTCGCATGGCTCGCACCGCGCGACAGCGCCTCGATCCCAACCGCGCCCGATCCCGCACAAAGATCTAAAAATCGCGCATCTTCAATGCGCGGCGCGATCACATTGAAGAGCGTCTCGCGCAACCGATCAGACGTCGGCCGCACATTCATCGATGGCGGGCTCTTCAGATTTCGTCCCTTATATAACCCTGCAATGATGCGCATCTCATTAAGCAGCGGGGGCAAGCCCCTCTTCCTGACTTGTTCTATTCTCAGTTGCTCAATTCATCTGGAATTGAAAATAGAATTTGAATTGAAAAATAGAACAAGTCAGGAAGAGGGGCTTGCCCCTGCTTTTACCCAATCGCTGCGAGGCCGAAGCGTGGATCTTGTTTGATCCGTGCAACCATCTTTGCCGTCACCACTGTCTTCGGTTTCGCCAGATAAAACTCAGCTTCCTGTTTCGCCTTCTCGAGTATCCCCTGATCACGCACGATGTTTCCGATGCGAAACTCCGGCAATCCGGATTGCTTCGTCCCCAACAACTCGCCCGGCCCGCGCAGCTCGAGATCCTTCTCGGCGATCCTGAATCCGTCACTTGTTTGCGCCATGATGCCCAGACGTTCTTCGGCAACCGCGGTTTTCTTGTCGCTCGTCAGCAGTATGCAATAACTCTTCTCTGCTCCACGACCGACACGCCCGCGTAACTGGTGCAACTGCGACAGACCAAAACGCTCCGCATGTTCCACGATCATCACGGACGCATTCGGAACGTCAACACCGACCTCGATCACCGTCGTCGAAACCAGAATCTTTGTCTCGCCCGCGACAAACGCACTCATTACCTTCTCTTTCTCAGCCGGTTTCATCTTGCCATGCAGCAAACCGACGGAGAGTCGCGGGAAAACCGTGTCGCGCAGGTACTCGTAACGACGCGTCGCATCCTTGAGATCCATCTTCTCCGACTCTTCAACGAGCGGGTAAACGACATAAACCTGCCGGCCCGCTTTGACCTCGCGCGAGATCAAGCGTTTGACTTCCTGTCGCTGATCTTCACCAAAGACCATCGTCTCAACCGGCGTGCGTCCGGGCGGCAGCTCGTCGATGATCGAGACGTCGAGATCGCCGTAAACAGTCATCGCGAGTGAACGCGGGATCGGCGTTGCAGTCATGACGAGCACGTCGGGATTGAGCCCGCGCGCGCGTAGCTCCGCTCGCTGCATCACGCCGAAGCGATGCTGTTCGTCGATCACTACGAGTCCGAGCTTTTCAAACCCAACCGCCTCCTGGATCAGCGCCTGCGTGCCGATGCACGCGTGAACCTCGCCTACCTTCAGTGCATTTTGCAGGTGCCGTTTTTCTGCGGCGCGCAGTGATCCGGTCAGGAGCTCGATGCGATACGGCGTCTTCGCCAGCAGGCGCTTGATGCTGCGCGCGTGTTGCTCGGCGAGGATTTCGGTCGGCGCCATGAGCGCAGCCTGCAGGTCGTTTTCCATCGCCGCGATCATCGCGATCACGGCGACGATCGTTTTGCCGCTGCCGACGTCGCCTTGCAGCAGACGATTCATCGGCGCTGACGACTGCATGTCGTTGAAGATCTGCGCGGTGACTTTCCGTTGTGCGCTCGTGAGTTTGAACGGCATCACCGACGCGATGTGATCTTTGACACTCTTATCGATACGCAACGGCGCCGCTTTCACTTCCTTCTCGCGCTGGCCGCGCTTCAAGCCGATCGCGAACGTCACCCAGAAGAAGTCTTCGAAGATCATCCGCAGGTGCGCCGGGCTCTTCGACTGTTCGTAGTCGAGCATCGATAGGTCTGGCGGCGGAAAATGTATTTCGCGCAACGCCTGCGCGCGGCCGATCAACTTTGCGCGGTGTCGCAAATCTGGCGGAAGTGTTTCCTCGATCGCTTTGTTGTTGAGGAGCGAGAGCACGGCGTGGACGATTTCTCGCACGCGTTTCGAGTTAAACTCACCGAGTTTGCGATAGACGGGCACGCGGCGTCCGACGTGAATTGCCGCGAGCGAAGGATCGGGCTGGTTTTCTTCTGACTGTTCGAGATCGTCTGTAGGCATTTCTGAAGGGGGCGAAAGTATTTCGAGCTCGTCGGCAGCGCTGTTCAGTCGGAGCTTGAACGTGGTGCGGCGTCCTTCCCACTCCCAGCGTCCGAACGTGATGAAGCGTGTGCCGCGCGTGAGCTTTGCGTTGTAATACTTGACGATGTCGTAAGCGCGGCGACCGGAGACAAACCACCAGACGATCACTTCGCGCCCGGTCATTGGACCATCGATGCCGTAGACTTCGAAGATGTAAAGTTGTGCACGGCCATAACCGCGTGGATTTCTCACCGCGTAGCCGTTTGTTTTGGTGACGGTGAGATCGAGCGAGGCTTCCACGCCGTCGTGCAGGTCTTTGATCAAAGCCGGATGGGATCTATCCTCGTAGCGCATCGGGAAGTAGTTGAGCAGATCTTCGACCGTGACATCAGCGGAATTTTTCTTGTGCGTTTGCGTGGCGAGTGCTTTGGCGAGTTTTTGAGAGAGAATCGGACCTAAGCGAGCGATCTTGAAACTGTGAAGATCCTCAATCGGAGTGTTGAGGGAGATGGCGCCAGGCATCGGCGGGATCATAACATAGCGAGCTGAGAGGGAAGGTTATGGACAACGAACGAGCATCGGATGAGACGCGGGATAATTTGAAGGTGTTGCGGACCGGATTGTTGCGTTTGCACAAGACGCTGCTGGATCTCGAGCGCCGGGATTACGAGCGCGCGCGCGGGCGGATTGGGAATAGTTATGAGTTTCTGCAGCTAGTGTTGAAGGATCCGTGGTTCGACTGGTTGCACCGGCTTTCCGAGTTGATCGTGCAGATCGATGAGACACTGGATCCGCACGCGGAAACAGCCGCGACTGAAGGCGATACGAAGGCGTTGATCGAGAGGGCGAAAACGTTGCTGACGCCGTCGGAAAGCGGGAGTGAGTTTCAGAAGAATTACTTTCTCGCGTTGCAGCAGTCACCGGATGTGGTGCTGCTGCACTCCGAGGTGATCAAATTGTTGGGACGCTAGTTTTAGACAGGATTACAGGATTTTCAGGATTGACAAGATGCATCCTGCAAATCCTGTGAATCCTGAAATCCTGTCTAACAGTACTCTTCAAACGCGCGCGTTAACTCTCCCGCGATCTGCTGCGCGTCGCGTCCTTCGATCTGGTATCGCTCGAGCATGTAAACGAGCTTCCCATCTTTCAACAACGCGATGGACGGTGATGATGGTCCGTAACCCGTGAAGTAGCTGCGCGCTCTTTCGGTCGCCTCGATATCCGCTCCCGCGAAGACGGTCGCGACTTTGTCTGGCTTGACCTCATTTTGCAGCGCGAGCGCGACACCGGGCCGCGCCTTTCCCGCCGCACAACCACAGATCGAATTCACGACGACCATCAGCGTTCCCTGACTATTCTGAATCGTCTCATCGACTGCTTCCACAGTCCTCAGTTCCTCAGCTCCGAGGCGCGTCAAATCCTCGCGCATCGGACGTATCATGATTTCCGGATATGGCATTCCTTAATTCTCCTTTTTTTAAGCCCACTGATTATACATCAGCGGTCGCCAAGTGGGTCGATAGCGCGGATGGCGTCCGTGAAGTGTTCGCGGATGTCGGAGGCGAGCATGGCGCGCATGCCTAGTCTTTTTGCGGCGAAATCACCTGCGAGGCCGCCGACGTAGAGTGCGGCCACGACCGTTGTGATTGCGTCTGCGCGATCTTTGAGCGTTCCGTAAGCTTGCGCGAGGAAGCCGGAGATTAGACCCGTGAGAGTGTCGCCTGCGCCTCCTGTGCCGAGCCCGGCATTGCCGGTCGGGTCGATGAACACGCGGCCGTCAGGCGTGGCGACGAGTGGGCGCGCGCCTTTGAGAACAAGGACGACGTGATTGGCCACGGCAAACTCCCGCGCCGCCGCGACACGATCTTCAAGCGCCGACTTATCTTTCGCGCCCATCAGTCGCAGCATCTCGCCGGGATGCGGAGTCAGGATTAACGGATGCTGGTCCGAGCCTCTCAATGTGGCGGGCCAGGGAGCGAGCGAGTTCAAGCCATCGGCGTCGATCACGCATGGCGTAGTGCGCTGCTCGACGATGGCGCGAACAAAGCGGCGCGTCCGTTCATCATCGGAGGTCAGCCCTGGGCCAACTGCAACTACGGTTGCTTTTTCGGCGAGAGTTAAAAAGTGATTCGTCGCCTCATCACTGACAGCGCCACGATCTGTTTCGGCCAATATGGTCGTGATCACTTCCGGCATCGCGCTACTCGCGACAGACACTTGCGCCGAAGCAGGCGTCGCAATCGTCACCAGTCCGGCGCCGGATCGCATCGCCGCGTTGCCACAGAGCGCGGCCGCGCCGGAGTAGCCACGCGAGCCGGCGGCGATCAAAACGTGCCCGTGCGTGTTTTTGTAAGAGTCTGGAGTGTAACGAGTGCTCACCAGCCACGCGCGTGCGTCTTCAGCCTCGGTGACAAAAACCTGTGGCCGAGCAGCTTCGATCAGCGAAGATGGCGAGCCGATGTCAGACACGATCAACTCGCCGCCAAACTCGCACGCCGGCGGGAGCACGTTCGCCGCTTTGGCTGCCGTGAAAGTGACCGTCAGATCGGCCTGGACTGCTGGGCCAATCGGCGTTGCTTTGTCGGCATTGAGTCCGGAAGGAATGTCGATCGAGAAGAAGAGCGGGCACACGCCGGATGCACGTTCACGCGCCTCACGCAGCATTGACAAATGCTCAATGACTTTCAGATAAACGCCTTCCAGCGGTCGTGTTAATCCCGTTCCGAAAAGCGCGTCAACGATGACGTCGTAGGCCCGACGCGGTTTCGCAATCTGTTCCCACGCCGCGACGCTCTCACACTCGATGAACGTCATTGGCGGCGGTGCTTCCGGTGACCCGGCCTCGAAACTTGCCAGGCGGGCGACCGCATCGAAGTTTGTCCGCGCGTCGCCGGAAGTCTCAGAAAGCTTGCCGAAGAGTACGACGCTACAGTGCATGCCGGCGCGTGACATGGATCGCGCGAGGGCCGCACCGTCGCCGCCGTTATTGCCTTTGCCACAAAGAATCAGGGATTTGCGGTCTGTGAGGTCGCCGTCGAGGCGTGTGCGGATGGCTTCCATGCACGCGCCGCTTGCGGCTTCCATCAGTAGCAGGGAAGGCGTTTGGTAGTTCTCAACGGTAAGGCGGTCGATCTCGCGGATCTGTTCGGCGGAGAGTACTGGCTGCACAAGTGGGATAATAACAGGAACCCCGCCCCGCCTGCCTGCCGCTGCTCCAACCGTCCGTTTTTTCCAGGATGTCTAAGATATATTTTCAATACTCCGGCATCTCCAGAAAAGTTTTAAAAAAAGATTCTGGAACAAACCGCGGTCTGTTCCAGAATCGGTAAGCCTTGTTTTGCCTGCTTATTCGTTAGCCTAGATCGTGATCGCAGCGCGAACGTTGCTGCGGGTAGTAGCCTGCGTGTTTTCCCTCGCGGGCGACAAGCCGGCGCTCATCATGTACATCAGGGTCTCGCATACTTCGCGCGAGCCGGTGCCTACAACCTGACCTTTTTCATCCTCGAGCACGTAAATCCGCCCGGTCCAGTCAAGGGGAAGAATGATGGGGGCACTATACATCGCTTCTTAGTCTCCTGTTTAAGGAATCGGTTAGTCCTGCTGTTTCTGTCTTTTTAGACGGCGGCGAAGCGCACCTGCGGAACCGACGAGTCCGCTACCGAGCAGGAAAAGGCTGGCTGGTTCGGGGACGTTGTTGGTGGCGGGGGCAAATCCACCGAGTCGCCATTGATTAATATCCTGAAACGTCGTTCCGTTCAAGCCCTGGACCGTCACACTGTTGATAACCGCGCCTTCCGCGGCCTCGATACCGAAGAAATTTTGACCGTTCGTGTCGACAGAGAAGACCTGGTTGAACACCTGGCCGCCCGCGAGCGTGTAGTTGACGGTGAACTGGACCGACGTCGGCGGTGGCAGACCGTTCGTGACGTCGATGTTCAAAATGAGCTTGGTGAACGTGGCGCCGTTTTCGAGTTGAACCGTGGCGTTGGAAAACGGAATGTTGCCGATGCCACCAACGAGCACGGCCTGGCCGCCGCTGACGCCGAGGTTGCCGTTGCCGGAAGCTGACGTGAAATCAACGATAAAACCCGCGCCGGAGCCGTTGAAGTCGCCCTGTACGAGAGTCCCTGAATGGACCAGACTGCCATTGTTGAATAGGACGTTGTCGGTGTCTTGATTGCCGGGATTACCTACCGTAATCGTGATGGGATCGGCCCACGCGTTGGACGACGCGAGCGCCATGATGGCAAACGCCGCGGACGCGAGTACGAGGCGTTTCAGGTTTGGGATCTGGGGCATTTGTTAAGGAGACTCCTCCGGTTCGATTTGACTACCGTAGAGAGGAGAGTGGTAATTCGACGGGATTTTCAGGATTTACAGGATATCTTTGAGCTTACTGAGAAGGGTTTTGTAGCTGACGCCCAGATCCTCGGCGGTCCGGCTCTTGTTGCCCTGGTTGGCTTCGAGCGCCGCGAGGATTTTCCTGCGCTCGACGACACGGAGGGCGCGATGGGCCACCTCGGAGAGTGTTCCCGAAAGATCGAGTTGTTCCAGGGTTTCGTTCGCGTCAGCGCGTGAGGGCAGCAATCCGAGGTCGCCCGGTTGTAGTACGAGTGAATCCGAGATGATGCAGGCGCGCTCGATCGCATTCTCGAGCTCACGAACATTGCCGGGCCAGTGATGCTGTTGCAGCGCCGTGATTGCTTCCGGACTGAGCTGAGCTTCACGCCCGCGCAGCTCGCGCCCAATCTCCGACGCAAAGTGACGCGCCAGCAGCAGAATATCGTCACCACGCTCGCGCAATGGCGGCACTTCGATCGGAAAGACTGCGAGCCGGAAGAATAAATCACCGCGAAACTGCCCGTTATCAACAGCCGCTTTCAAGTCTTTATTCGTCGCAGCGACCACGCGCACGTCCACCGCAACCGGCGCGCGTCCGCCGATGCGATCGACCATCTTCTCCTCGATGGCCCGCAGCAGTTTCCCCTGCACGGCGAGCGGCAACTCACCGATCTCGTCGAGAAACACCGTCCCGCCTGACGCTAGCTCAAACTTTCCCTGCCGTCGATCGCTCGCGCCTGTAAAAGCGCCCCGTTCGTGACCGAAGAGCTCGTTCTCGATCAGCGTTTCCGGAATCGCAGCGCAATTAATCGCCACAAAAGGATGGTCGCGGCGGGTTGAAAGATGATGGACCGCGCGTGCGAAAAGCTCCTTGCCGGTGCCTGATTCGCCGAGCAGCAAGACGGTGGCTTCCGTTTGCGCGACGCGCTGAGTTTCGCCGACGGCGCGCTTGAGCGTTTCTGACTCGCCGAGTATTCGTGGAAAGCCGTAACGACGCGACCACTCTTCACGCAGCAGCACATTCTCAGTTCGCAGTCGCGCCTGTTCGAGCGCGCGCTCGACGAGCAGCAAAAGATGATTTGAATCGACCGGTTTCTGGAGGAAGTCGTGCGCGCCGTCTTTCATCGCCTGCACGGCCTCGTCGATCGAGCCGAAGGCAGTCATGACGATCACCGGCACGTCGGCGTCGGCGGCACGCGCGGCACGCAGCACGTCGAGGCCCGAGCCGTTTGGCATGCGCAGGTCTGTGAGCACGAGACGATGTCTGCCGTTTGCGATTTCGTTCAGGGCCGCGCGGGCGTCGCTCGCTTCGGCTACGGTGTATCCGGCATTTTCGAGGGTCAATCGCAGTACGCGACGGAGGCTGTCTTTATCTTCGACGAGTAGGATATCGGCCACTGCGTGCATGATCGATTTTTCGATTAGTGGGTGTCAAGAAATATCCTATAGAACCGACTCGACCTATAGGAAGTTCGTTTCCCAAGCCTGTCACTAAAGGTAACAGCTTGCTGCTCATTCTCCTCGCGTAGATCGAGAAACCAGCCATTTCTCTCGGCTAAATCATAGGAACAGCGCTTGCCAAAGATGGACCAGGGATTGGCCTGTCGGAGGTAA
>Ga0105247_10001705_pt1 | contig 15493 bp, 12 predicted proteins | sample KBSS24metaG_FD_81519 | JGI IMG/M metagenome (GOLD analysis project Ga0105247, IMG submission 81519) | Switchgrass rhizosphere microbial communities from Kellogg Biological Station, Michigan, USA - KBS S2-4 metaG | ecosystem: Host-associated > Plants > Roots > Rhizosphere > Soil | place...
GCTTCTTCGATTGCCTGGCGGCGTTCGAAGTCTTCTTCCGGCGCATCGACAAAGAAGCCGTCGGCGTTACTCTTGTGATACTCGTTATCGCGAACCATCGAGCGGCTTTGACCCCGCAAGGTGTTTCGCGCCACGTTAAGAGTCACGCGCAGCAGCCACGCCCGGAGCAATTCCTCGCCCGGGGTGGAGTTGAGATTGCGATAAAGTCGTAGAAACACTTCCTGCGTCACGTCTTCAGCCAGGGCTGAGTCGCGAACGACAGCTCTTGCCGTCCTGAAAACGGCGCGGTGATGGAGGGTAAACGCCTCGTCGAAACTGAGCGGACCTACCGCCTCAGTTCCGATGTCGTTAGACATGGAATCGATCAAAGCTCTAGCTTGTCCGTTCATCTATCACCGCTCTCTCAACGATGCAAACACCGCAAACCGGGGAGTTGTGGCAAATATCTGCCCGGCCGACAAACTGCGGCATTTGGGCGGGTATTCTAGACCCGAACCCTGCTTTGCACCAAATTTCGAGCGATGACCTCTTGTTAGTGACCGTACGGGGAGATCCGTTGCGGTTAACGTGGAGACGTTGGGAAATGTTCGAGTGTTAACAGTTAGGTGGTATTCTGTGTACTTATTGTCGGCATAATCTCACGGACACATTCTCTTGCTCACGTTAATGTTCAAAAGAATCTTCGGCATGCGAGTGGTAGAGTGCCTGCAGTGCCACCGGATTACGCTGCCCGGGACTAGCGAGTGTCCGCATTGCAAAGCGAGTTTAGCCAGGAACTCCGTCGTCCGTAGAATAAAACTGCAAAATCCCGATGAGATGGTACATGCGTCCGTTTCGTGCCCCGGATGCAGCCGCCTCCTCAAGATGGGCACGGAGACGTGTCCGGAGTGCGGGACGTTCATCGGGCGCGAGCACGCAGCTCGAAGCATAAAAGCGAATGTGACTATTGCGCAGGCTTACGTTTCAGCCCAACGCATCGAAGGTTTTAAGCCGGCCTTCTGGATTATGCTAGCGTTGTCCGCAGGTATTCACGCCTTCGGGTCGATGTTTTTCCGCTGGTTCCTCCTCTTGCCACTGGCTTGCACCACGCTATGCCTATTAGAAATCATACGGTGGTTCCGTCGGTTCGGTGGCTACGGGTCAGACGACGAGAACTTTGCTACGGCGCGACACAAGGTAAAGAGCACACTCCGGCTCCTGCTGGTCATCATCGCCGCCCAGGTTATTGATCTCATCGTGTTGTGGTCGTTGCGATGAGCAACAACCAGCAGATTTAGCAACACAACCGAATATTTTTGTGCTATGGTCCTTGGACCCCTCCATACAAAGAAGCGGGCCGACTTGTGACGCCATCACAAAGCCGACCCTAGATCCTCAACCTTCAATAGAAAGGATGAAGACCATGGTCACTCATAGTAGCCCAACATCTCACGCAAACCGAACAACCAGAACCGCAACTATCATTAATGCTCTTAAACAAAGAGCGCAGGAAACCTTAAACGATCCATCACTCGACGAGCAGAGCCGCGCGACTCTTCGTCACGCTTTAGAAACAAACGATCCGTGGCTGGCAGATCTTGTGCGCCGCGAGGAGGCAGACAAAAACGATTCAGGCAGAAGAAAGGTCGAAGCACTGGCAGAGATAATTTGTGGGGCTGGCGATCAATCTGCGGCAGCTCTATTCGTGCTCATGGGAACGATGCAAAACTCCAACGAACCCGAAGCACTCGCGAACACGGTGAAGCACTTTGCATTTACTCGCTGCGGTGAGTTGAACGTCTTTGGAATGGTCGACGCTCAGATTGCGATAGTAGAGGGCGAGTTGTTGGCCCATATGTTCTAACTTATTAGCCGCGGATTCTCGCGGATTAACGCAGATCCGATCCGCGCATCCGCGAAAATCCGCGGCTAAAAACTTACCGGTTTTCAGATGTGTTGATGAGCTTGTAGAGTTGTTGGTACTGGAACTTTCTCAAAAGGGGAAGGCGTTTCAGGAATCAGTCTTCGCTTTACAGGCGCAAAAAGTAGCCACGGATTGGCGGGTTGAAAGATATTCCGCGTAACTCAACTCAGAGCATTTTAGCGACACAACCCGGAATTTGTGCTATGGTCGTCGCTCGCCTCGAACAAAGAAGTCGACCCCCAAAATCCTCAACCCTCCAGGAAAGGTTATTACTGCAGAATAAGGAGAAAACCTCGATGGACATAGAACTCACTCTGGACTGTTCGGACTTTATCAAAGAATACGTCGAACAGCACAAGCAGGAACTAGAAGAACTGAGAGCAAAGGCGAATGCGCTGGCCTTCATGGGACAGTGGTTCATCATCGGCGATGTCGAGTACACAGAGAAAAGACAGCAGTACGCCACCACCTCATTCCCAGAACCGGACGTTTCTCCTCGTATTATTCTGTATGCGCTGAATGAAGAGGATATTCAGAAAGCGATTGGACTGTGTCGCGAACTCAAGATGGCAATCGCCGTGCGCACCGGAGGCCATCAATACTGCGGATACTCATCGACCGCACCAGTCAATATGCAGCTCGACTTGAGCGAGACTTTTACGGAGTACCATTATGATTCTGATAAAAACGTGCTGCGCTGCGGAGTCAGCCACGCCTTAGGTGATTGGGCCGGGCAAAACAACAAGAACGGGATCTACCTGCCGATGGGAATGTGCGCACACGTGCACCTCGGCGGACATGTACACACCGGCGGGTGGGGAATAGTGGCGCGCAGCCATGGCATCCTCGCGGATCACGTACTCGGCTTCGACATCATTCTGGCCAGCGGCCAAAAAGAACACATCGTGCGGCCAGAAGCAGGCAAGACGACGCAGCACAACGACGATGTCTATTACGCCGTGTTGGGAGGCGGAAGAGGAGGAGACTTTGGGATCGTAACGCATTGGGAATTCCGTCCAATACGCGACGAGAATCCCCCTAAATCCATGTGCTACTCGTTCCTGTGGCTTTGGTCGAAGGAGAAGATGGAAGCAGCGGTGCGCCGGATGGAAGAGCTGTCCAAACTCTGTGCAAACGGGATGGTCCCATCCGACTACGAGTTTATGCTCACCATCACGGGTTACGGGTGGATGAACGTGTTCTCCGACGAGATGAAGACTGCGATAACTATGCGGGCAGTCCGCGACGGCATGCGAGCCCACGACGGTATTTCGCTTCCCCTTCCGCCTATGATTCAAATGTGGATGTGTTATACGCACAAAGACCCGAACAAACAGTTCGACGACCAGTGGTTCGAGTCGTTCGTATCGGCAGTTGGAGAGCCACTGGTGGCCCATCGACAGAACATGTCTGTCTCCGAAGGAATCACGAAGTATTTCATTATGAGACAGGATCGCGAGATGAATTATCCGTTCGTGAAGCGTGCTCGAGTGACGATGGATCTACCCGCTGGATTTGCCGAGAAGTATACCGAGCGTATGTACGAGATCATGTCCTTCCCCACGTCTCTCTGCCAGCACCTCGTCTCGCAAATGCAGATCTACGCGGGTGGCGCAGTGGCGGAGAACGACAAAGCGGGAATCACGGCGTATTCGTGGCGCAAACAAGCTTTTGCTATGGGCCACGACAATTTCTATTCGGATGATTGGTTCTGCGGCGACGAACGCGCGAATGCGGAGCAGTGGCAAAAGCAGAACGACGAGGTGTTCATCGGGCAGAAGGCGTTTGCCGATGCGGATATGCGGATGTTTGCATACACGTTTGGTGAGCGCGAGCTGGAGAAAGTGTGGCCCTACTTCTACGACAGCCAGGAAAAGTATGACCGGTTGCGAAGAATCAAAGGGGAGCTTGATCCGGATGGCCTCTTCTCTGCCGATGAGTTTTCATTGAAGCCGTTGTAGAACTCAGATCACTTAGCCGCGGATTTCCGGATGAACGCCGATCAGATCCGCGTTCACCCACGAAAACCCGCGGCTTACTATATAATCTCCTTCCTTGACTCAATCACTACACGACAGTCCATTCATGCGAGCGTGCCGGAGGGAGCCCACGCCTTATACGCCCGTCTGGCTCATGCGGCAGGCAGGGCGATATATGCACGAGTATCGAGAGGTGCGCGAGAGGACGACGTTTCTTGAGCTATGTAAGAATCCGGCGTTGGCGGCTGAGGTGACGGTTACGGCGGTCGAGAGGCTCGGTGTGGATGCGGCGATTATTTTTGCCGATATTCTGCTGATACTGGAGCCGCTTGGAATCGAGTTGGAGTTTGCGAAGGGTGAAGGGCCGGTTATTCATAATCCGATTCGAAGGCCTGCTGATGTGGAGCGGCTTAGGGAGTTGCAGGATCCCGGAGAGCTCGGATTTGTTTATGAAGCGATCAGGCAGACGCGGAGTGCGCTCAAGCCGGATATTCCGTTGATTGGTTTTTGTGGGGCGCCGTTTACGCTCGCGTCATACATGACTGAGGGTGGTGGGTCGAAGAATTATGTGCACACGAAGCGACTGATGTATGACGATCCGGGGGCGTGGCACGAGATGATGGCGTTGATTTCGAGAGCGCTCGTGAAGTATCTCAACGCGCAGATCGAGGCGGGCGCGCAGGCGGTGCAGTTGTTTGATTCGTGGGTGGGTAGTTTGAGTCCTGATGATTACCGAGAGTTTGTACTACCGCATACGCAGAGTGTTATCCGTGGCGTCACGAAAGGTGTTCCGGTTATTCATTTTGGGACAGGGACGGCGGCGCTGTTGGAGTTGATGCGCGAGGCTGGTGGGGATGTGATCGGATTGGATTGGAGGGTGCGATTGGATGAGGGGTGGAAGCGCGTCGGGCATGATGTGGCGGTGATGGGGAATTTGGATCCGGTGGTGTTGTTTGCGAAGCAGGATGTGCTCCGGGAACAGACGAAGCGGATACTAAATCAGGCTGAGGGAAGAGCGGGGCATATTTTCAATTTAGGGCATGGGATTCTGCCTGAGACGCCGGTGGAAAATGTGATCGCGCTGGTTGAGATGGTACATGACGGATTTTGATGCGTTGTTGGTAGTGTCGTTTGGTGGGCCTGAGGGGATGGATGATGTGATTCCGTTCCTCGAGAATGTCCTGCGTGGGAGGAATGTGCCGCGCGAGCGGATGCTCAGCGTCGCTAAGCACTATGAGTTGTTTGGGGGTGTGAGTCCGATCAATCAGCAGAATCGAGATTTGATTGCGGCGTTGGGCAAAGAATTAGAGCAGCATGGGCCGAGGCTGCCGATCTACTGGGGTAATCGAAACTGGCATCCGCTTTTGCCGGATACATTGCGGCGAATGGCGGAGGATGGAATCAAGAATGCGCTGGCGTTTGTGACGTCGGCGTATAGCTCGTATTCGAGTTGCCGGCAGTATCTTCAAAACATTAGCGATGCGCAGGCGGCAGTTGGACCAGAAGCGCCGCGTGTTGAAAAGTTGCGCGTGTTCTACAAGCACCCGTTGTTTATTGAAGCGAATGTCGACCATATTCGAGTGGCGTTGGACCAGCTGGGAGAGCCGGCGCATCTTGTATTTACGGCCCACAGCATTCCGGAGTCGATGGCCGAGAACTGTGATTATGCGTCGCAGCTCGGGCACACGGGCGCGTTGATAGCGCGGGAGCTTCCGATCGAGAAGTGGCATATGGTTTATCAGAGCCGGAGTGGGTCGCCGACGCAGCCGTGGCTTGGGCCGGATGTTTGCGAGCATTTGCGGATGTTGCGTGATGAAGGTGTGACGAGCGTTGTTCTCGCGCCGATCGGGTTTGTTTCGGATCATATGGAGGTTGTTTACGATCTGGATGTTGAGGCGCGACGGGTGGCGGATGAGATTGGGATGAAGACGGTGCGTGCCGCAACGGCCGGAACGCATCCGGCGTTCGTAAGGATGATCAGGGAGTTGATTGTCGAGAGAGTTAATGGCGAAGTGCCGGCTAATATTTGCGCGCCCGATTGTTGTCGCATCAGTTAGAGACAGGATTACAAGATTTGCAGGATGAACAGGATTGTCATCATTGGTGGCGGTATTTCGGGACTGGCGGCGGCGCATCGGGTTATAGAGCTTAATAAAGAAGCACAGGTCACAGTCCTGGAAGCGTCGGAGCGACTCGGTGGGACGATCCAGACCGAGCATCGCGATGGATTTCTACTCGAGCGTGGTCCAGATTCGTTCATTTCTGAAAAGCCTCACGCAATCGCCCTCGCCAAACGATTAGGTCTTGAGTCGCAACTGATCCAAACAAACGAAGAATACCGGCGCAGTTTTATCGTTCGAGATGGTCGTCTGCGTGCGGTGCCGGAAGGGTTTCAGTTAATGGCCCCGTCGCGCATGTGGCCGTTCATCACGAGCGATATTTTCAGTGTCGCCGGTAAAGCGCGGATGGCGGCTGATCTTTTGCTGCCGCGCAGGAGCATAAATGGTTCGACAGACGAAAGCCTGGCGAGCTTTGTGCGACGCAGGCTCGGTAAAGAGGCGCTCGCACGTATGGCCCAACCGATGGTGGGCGGTATTTATACTGCCGATCCGGAGACGCTGAGCCTTCGCGCAACGCTGCCGCGCTTTCTCGATATGGAGCAAAAGCATCGCAGCCTGATACTCGCAATGTTGCGGCAAGGCCGGGAGCAGAAAACGGGTACGAGCGGGGCACGTTACAGTTTGTTTGTGTCGTTCGAGCGAGGAATGCAAACGCTGGTCGAGCCGTTAACACGGCTTAATGCGGATCTACGCGTGAACACGCGCCCGCAAAGACTCACCTTTGACCATGGGTGGACGATTACCACGGATAAAGACGAGCAGATCAAGGCGGATGCGGTGTGTTTGGCGGTGCCGGCTTATGTTGCGGCGTCACTCCTGGGGGGACGGCTCGCGGAGAAACTGAGAGAGATCAAATACGCGTCGACGGCGACGATCAACTTTGGTTACAGGCGCTCGGCGATCAAGCATCCGTTGAATGGGTTTGGGTTTGTGGTGCCGTTCATTGAAAAGAGAGCGTTGATTGCTTGTACGTTTAGTAATGTGAAGTTTGCCCGGCGTGCGCCGGATGGCCACGTGCTGTTGAGGGCGTTTGCCGGTGGCGCGTTGCAGCCGGAGGTCTTCGCGCTTGATGAAGCGGAGATGGCGCGGAGGGTTGAGATTGATTTGCGGGAGTTGTTGGGCATTAGTGAAGATCCACTTTTTGTCGAGGTCGCGAAGTGGGAGAGATCGATGCCGCAGTACGAAGTGGGCCATCTGGATCGAGTGAATGAGATTGAAAGGCTGGCTGGCGAACTGCCGGGACTGACATTGGCAGGGAATGCTTATCGCGGGGCTGGAATTCCGGATTGTGTTCGTAGCGGTGAAGCAGCAGCGGAAGCGTTAATCGCTCATTGTGCGAGGGCCTGAATCCAGCCGGCGTTGGTTTGCATTGACGGACGAAATGCTTCGCGTGGCACGGTCATCTCGATGTGCATGTTGTCGTCGGTGTTGATCTTCGCGCCCGCGACTGCTGGTCCAAGCTTCGACTCATCGCAAAGATACCAGCCTCGAACATCCGCTTCCGACTTCAAATCGACGCGCGCCAGCTCGGTTGCCATGCGCGGATCCCGAAAGCGCTCGGATAAATGATCGAGATTCAAAGACCGGTTGCTGCCAATCAGCAATAAATCCTTGCCGTTGCTCAAACCACCCACACGAAACACCAGCACGTGCGGAAACACCTTGTGATACGTCGCGAGTACGGAGCGCAAACTCTCAGTTGATAATTGATAGATCTGCACCCACTGCACCCAGATTCCATCGTCGCTCAATCGCGCACGCCCGAGCTCAAAAAACTCCTGCGTGAACAAGTTCGCCACGCCCGGCACCCACGGATGACTCGGCTCACTCACGATCATGTCGTACCGATTCGGCGTCACACGCAGAAACGTTCTCGCGTCATCGATGATCAGCGTCGTGCGCGGATCGTCGAGCGGACGATTGTTCACATGATTGAAAAACTGCGAGCCCGCGATCGTGCCCGGCTCGAGCTCAACACACGTCACTGACTGCACCGGCGACTGCAACATCGCGCCGACCGTCACGCCAGTAGCGTAACCGATGATCAATCCGTGATCGATCTTCGGCGCGACCAGCAGCGGAAGCTGCCCGAGCATCACCTGCGTCGGCATGTCGTAAATACTGTCAGACGCGTTGGTGCGCCCGTTGATCGCCATCGAAACCGTGTTCTGATCTCGACGAACAGACACCGTCGCCGTCGGACCTTCTTCGTACATCAGCAGCTCGTGTATGTTTGGCCCTGTTTCAGCTTCTTTCACGCCTTCGCGCGTTTGGGCCAACACGCGCACCAGACTGTCGTACGCACCAATCGAGAGATCAGCGAGATTCATCGGCGGCGCGATGAGGAAAAGCACGATCACGAACACCGGTATCAATCCGATCGCGAGGCTGCGCTTCAGGGCCGGATCACGCCCGGATGGTTTATATGCAACCGTGGCGACGATAAGGCAACAGATCGCAGCAAACAATAATGTGAAGCGCGTGCTGGTTTTAGGAATGAGGATGAAGCCAGTAATAAATGCTCCGGCGATTGCGCCGATCGTGTTCACTGCGTAACTGCGCCCCACCTGCGCGACTGCCCTCGCGCGATCGCTGCTGGCCCAAACGAGCACGAGCGGCATGACCATACCCATCAGGACTGCCGGCACGAGTATCAGCAAGGTCGCTGAAAGAATCTGGAGCGCGAGTAGTCCGGTCCATGAAGAAATATGCAGGCGCAAGCCGAGATTGATCAGAAGAGCGGGGATCTTATTCAGAACATAGAGGCTGAGTAATAGGCTGAGCGCGGTTAGTGCTTCGACTTTCAGGATCGCAGAACGCAATTTCTGCAAGCGATCTTTTCGCGCAACTAACCAGGCGCCGATTGCGAGTCCGATCAGGAACAATGCGACGACGATGCTGAAGGCATACGTGCTCGAACCGATGATCATCGTGAGCGTGCGCGTCCACGAGACTTGTGAGCTGATTGTCACAAAGCCGGATGCGAGCGCGGCGAAGTACCAGAAGCTGTTTACAGGATTTGCAGGATTTTCAGGATTTACAGGATGTTCGGCGAGCGCCTGTGTTTGACGCTGTAAAGAGATCGCGATGATGCCGACGATAACGTTCAGGATTGCCGCAACGGCGATCGTCGTGCGAACGCCGAGCGCCGGCAGCAACACAAAGCCGGCCGCGAGTGTTCCGAGGATCGCGCCTGCTAGATTGCACGCGTAGAGCTTCGTGACTGAGTTCGAATCCGACGAACGCACGAGAGCTGCTGTGAGCACCGGAAGCGTTGCACCCATCAATGTCGTCGGTACAAGCAGCACGAGACCGGAAAGTAGGAAGCGCCAGAGACTGAACGTGAAGTATCCGGGATGCAGTTGCTGCCAGATCAGCGCGTACAGATGATCGATCCAACGAAACAGAAGCGGCACGAGCAGCGCATAAACTGCGATGCCGATCTCCATCACGCCGTACGTGCTCAGCGGCTTGCTGATTTTCGGAGCCAGCTTCCCTGCTAATGCACTGCCAAGCGCAAGCCCGCCCATAAACGCTGCGAGCACGGTGCTGACAGCAAGCGTCGTCGCGCCAAAGACGAGACCGAGCATCCGCGCCCAGAGGACTTCGTAGATCAGTCCCGTCGCGCCAGAGAGGATGAAACAGAGACCGATCAGTCTGAGAGATTTAGGCACGCAGTGTTTTGAAGAAGAGTTTTCACGCAGCGGCGCAACGGCGCAATGTGCCTTTCGCTGTGCCGTTGCGCCGCTGCGTGAGAAATCTTTTACGTCATAAGTAGATCACGTGGCTCGTGCGCCAGATGTTTGCAGGTATTGAGCCCGGCGCTGCGGCAGTCAATAAGATCGAGTAATCCTGCTCAACCAAATTCCAACTGACATCCGCCAACCCCTCGCTGTCCGACGGAGCCACCAGAGCAAGCCGGCGCAAACAGCGATAAAGCTGCTCCGTCCCCGAACCAAATGGTCCAACATCATCACCTAACACAAGCCGGACTTCCGCGCGCTCGTCAATAAAGTGCTTGATCAACGACGCCGCCTGGACCACACCACGCTCAAACCGCTCCGGCAGATCACCACCAGCACCGCGCGACAACCGTGTATCCAACACGATCGTGATGCGCCGCTCATCCTCCGAAGTAAACTCGCGCACCGTCAGTCGTCTCGATCGTGCAGTCGCTTTCCAGTCGATGTGACGCAGATCATCCTGCGGCTGGTAGTCACGCATCGAAAACAGATCGTGCCCAGCGCCACGACGCATCGCCGGCATCCGGCCCGCATACATCGGCAACAAGTGCAACTCGTCGCTGATCACTTCCGGCTTCGGATAGACGATGATGTCTACGTTCCGCGCGCGCAAACGCCGTCGCCGTCGAAAAAACCCAAACGGAAAACGAGTCGAGAGCTCAAACCCATCGATCAGCACGTGCCCGCGCGTCGGAAACAGTTGCTCCACTCGCTGTTCCGCAGCCGCACGATGTGGAACGTAACTGAAATACGCGAGCAACCGTTTCACATGACGCCGCCGCCGTTTCGGATCCACTTCATTAACTGGACCACGCGCCTCAACCAGGATCGAAAACGACGGCAGCAAACGCTTCGTGTTCCTGAGCGTCACGATTACTGGCGCCGCTTCCGCCGCAAAGATGTGATCCGGAAAACGCGCCGAGACAGTCAGGTCACGCAAAGAAGTGCCTGCATGTATCCAGCCCACGAAGAGCGTCGAACACAGTAACGAAAACACTAGAAACAGCAGATTGTTCCCGGTGTTCCACGCCGCAAACCCGACGACGATGATGATCACCAGAAACACACCACCGCCACTCGTCGGCTCAAAAGGAAAATCGATGTTTGCAACTTCAACGCGCGCCGAACGCGCGAGGGGCGGAACGATAAAGATCGTCAAGAGCAACGCGATCACCAGCGACAAGATCGCCGCCGCACCCGCGAGACCATTGTCACCATTGCTCCGCGCCAGCACCGTCACGAGCGCAGACGCAAGCCCCGCGAGAACCAACAGCGTTCCGAGAATCACGCGCAGCAACGACGCTTTCTGAGGAGCCGCGCGATCGATCTTTGCCTCAGACTTCACAGCGGAACACTAACAGTTTTCAGGATTTCGTTAAGGACGGCTTCGGCCTCTTCACTGCGTCGCAGCGACGATGAGAATCGCGAGCTGACCACAATGCGGTGCGCAAACACGGGCACGACGAGTCGCTTGATATCGTCGGGAATGCAGTAGGTGCGATCTTCGGTGAGCGCGAGAGCCTGTGCGGCGCGGAAAAGCGCGAGCGTTCCGCGAGGACTGACGCCGAGATCCAGCATTTCCGAAGTACGCGTCGCAGCTACGATTCGCATCAGGTACTGAACGAGTGCGTCGTCAACTACAACACTCGCGACTGTCTGTTGCAGTTCGACGACTTCACGCGCGCCCATTACCGGCCCGAGATCGTTCAGCGGATCTGTAAACTCCCGATCGCGCAGGATCTTCTGTTCGTCAGCCGGCGCCGGATAGCCGATGCGCAAACGCAACATAAACCGATCGAGCTGCGATTCCGGCAGCGGGTACGTTCCGTGATGCTCGATGGGATTCTGCGTCGCGAGCACGATAAACGGCGCGGGCAAATCATGCGTCATGCCTTCCACGGTCACGTGCCGCTCGGCCATCGCTTCCAGTAACGCAGACTGCGTTTTAGGTGTCGTGCGATTGATCTCATCGGCCAGCACGACGTTGGCAAACACCGGCCCTGGTTTCCAATCAAAAAGGCCGGTATGTTGGTTAAAGACGGAAAGGCCGATCACATCCGACGGCAGCAGGTCAGAAGTAAACTGGATACGTTGGAAAATGCAATCGAGCGCGCGGGCGAGCGCGTGGGCCAGCGTCGTTTTGCCCACTCCCGGCACGTCTTCGACGAGCAGGTGACCTCCGGCAATCAGCGTCACAATGGCCAGTCGAATCGCCTCCGGCTTGCCTTTGATAACGGTTTCGACAGCCGCCTGGAGCCGCTCGATCTGCTCGACCGCATTGGCGCTGGCTATCTGTTCGCTGCTGATTGGCTCGAGGTTCCGCATGAATTGGCCTAATTCTACATGCTAAGAGCACGCGTCGCACGGAAAAGTTGGCCGTGTGACCCCAATGTGATCTCGGCACGTTCCTGTAGTAGACTAAGCCGCGTACGGAGGCCGGGCAAGCGTAAGCAGAATTCGGAACGGAAATTTGAAAGCTTCGTGTAAGTGCCCGAGGAGAACCTATGAAACCCCTGAATAATACCAAAAACAACCAGCGCGGCTTTTCGCTGATCGAGTTGATGATCGTTATCGCCATTATCGGCATCCTCATCGGGGTCGGAATCGCGGGTTATCGTTCGGCTATCAAAGCGGCAAATGAGGCGGCGGCGGTGAAGACGCTGCGCTCGATCGCCGAGCAGCAGATGCTCTTTTTCAACGCTCACCAGCGCAGCACGTTTGGCACATTTGAGGAGATGCGTAAGGAGAATTTGCTCGACAGCCGGTTCGACGGCAGCACGCCCGTGGTCGATGGCTACGTTTACACGATGAAGGTTATTCCGAAGTCGACCTCGTCGCAGGCCGGGTATACGATCAACGCCGACCCGCAAGTACCGACCGGGGTTTCAGCGACAGGAAAGAACTTCTACTACGTCGACTCTGATACAAACACGATTCACGTCAACGCGAACCAGCAAGCGACAGCGACGGACCCACCAATCGGCCAATAAACATTAGACAGGATTTACAAGATTTTTCAGGATTAACATGTAAATCCTGTCTAAATCTTGTAAATCCTGTCTAAAAAGTCTTCTTCCCTTCCAAACGCTCAATCCTCTGATCAGGTACGGCTTTGACGTGAATGAACTGGACATCCTGCACGTCATTCAACCAGAAAGCTGGCCGTAGATCAGGACTCAGGAAACTCACGTCAACATCGCGGATCTGCAAGCCCTTCACGTGTCTGATGAAGAACCCGTACGCCGGTAACTCACCAAACATCGTCGGCTCGGGATAGAGAGCTTCTCGCTCGGGCGGATCGAGCGCCGCTTGCTCTTTCGTTCCACCACCTTTCGCATAAATACGGATGTTGCTGAGCTGCACGTCTTCGATCAGGTAGCCGGGTATGCCGCTGATGATCGACGAGTACTTCGGATCGGCGTTGTAAACAACAACATTACTGATGATCACGCGACGCAGCGCGCCGGTCCTGGTCGTCTCCTTCGGTCCGCGATTGCGTGCGCCGAGTCGCAGGAAGATTGGCGAGTTGCTGATGTCGCGCATCGTGATGTTTGAGATCGTCACGTCTTCGAGCAGCGCACCATCGACGGCTTCGAGCGCGAGCCCACGCGAATAATCAAAGACACAGTTCGAGACAGTGATGTTTTTGAAGCCGCCGTTCGACTCGGTGCCAAACTTGATGCGTCCCGTCGGGCTGAACGTGCCGTTTGCGTTGCGGAAATCACGCTTGTAAGTGCCGTCGAGAAGTGTGCCTTCGTCGTAACCGCTGACCTGGCAGTTAGTGATCGTCACGTTCTCAGTGACGCGCGCGTAGCCGAGCGCGTACGAGCTCTTTGGGCAGATCCCATCGTCGAACGGCGAGTTGATGGTGCAGTTTGAGATACGAACGTTCTTGCACGCATCGACGTCGATGCCGTCGCGATTTGTGTCGATCTTTACGTTGTCGATGGTGAGGTTGTCGACGCCGGTCGCGAGTATGGCGAAGTGTCCGCCGTGCAGGATGCTGATGTCGCGGATGATGACGTTGCGCGAGAGCTTCAAACTGATCGCCTTGTTGGCCCAACCGGGCTCGACTGCATCGCGCGCATTTGGATAACCAAACGGGCCGGCTTTTGGATCGGGTCCCTGTTTCTCGAGTGCGTCGTTCTGCTCTTTCGTGCGCGATTGGCTGCCGCTCCGCACGAGTCCTTTTCCCCAGATGCGACCGGGGCCAAGGATCGAGACGTTCTCCAGGTTCTCGCCCCAGATCAAACTGTTGCGCCAGTGACTGTGACCGAAGTCCTGATACTGGTCCCACTGGTTCGGCTCCGGCAGATCATATTTGCCGTCACCGTCGCGCGGATCGGCAGCGAGGATCGTTGCGCCCTGATCGATGTAAAGAGCGACGTTGCTCTTCAGGCGAATCGAGAAGGAGCGATACGTCCCTGCCGGGAACAGGACAGTGCCGCCGCCCGCAGCCGCCGCAGCATCGATCGCTTTGTTGATGGCGGGACTGTCGAGAGCTTTTCCGTCACCCTTTGCCCCATACTTTCTGACATCGAAGGCGACGGCTTTTTGCGCAACGACGATTGTGGCGGTCGAATGAACTGTCTGGCTGGAAGTGAATGCGCTGGCAGCCAGCGCTAGAATTAGTAGGGAGAACGTAAATGGTCTGATCATGGAGCGGGAGTTTCTCACGAATTGGCGGATGCGTGAAACTTTACTCAGTTTTTTTGACGACTGTAGCCGGCACGGCGAGCAAACCGCCGTGGCACACGAGGCGGGAGTGCGGCTGTCACGCTGGTCCTACGCGCGTATTGCTTCGTCTGCGTTTCAGTTCGCGCGCGAGCTCGACGCGCGCGGCATCGATAAGGGTGATCGGGTGCTCTTCTGGGGCGAGAACCGTCCGGAGTGGATCGCGTGCTTTTACGGCTGTTTGCTGCACGGCGTCGTCGTGGTCCCTCTGGATCTAAAGTCAGCGCCTGACTTCGTCGCGCGAGTGCAGCAACAAGTCTCAGCGAAACTCCTCCTTGCAGACGAGCCGCAACCGCAACTCAACGTCCCTCACCTCGCATTCGACAGCCTTCCACAACATTCGGACCAACCATATCCGAGCGAGGCAAAACCTGATGACCTGGTCCAGATCGTCTTCACTTCCGGCACGACGGCCGAACCGAAAGGCGTCTGTCTCACGCATCGAAATCTCCTCGCGAACATCGCGCCGATTGAAAAAGAATTTAACTACTACAAGCGCTGGGAAAGAATTTTTCACCCGCTACGTTTTCTGTGCCTGCTGCCTTTGAGCCACGTGTTCGGACAGTTGATGGGCATCTTCGTACCGCAGCTACTCGGCGCCGAAGTCTACTTCAGCGAATCATACAAACCCTCGCAAATCATCAGCACCGTAAAGAAGCGACGCATCAACGTCGTCGTCACGGTGCCGCGCGTGCTCGAGACGCTGCGCGAAAGAGTGAAAGCTGAAGTTTCAGATGATCAAATCCGCGCAGCCAGGGGACGTCACTTTCTTAGAAACTGGTGGGCGTTCCGAAACATCCACCGGCAGTTTGGCTGGCGCTTCTGGGCCTTCATAACAGGCGGGGCGACTCTCGAAACCGAAACGGAAAATTTCTGGCTTCGACTCGGCTACGGAGTGATTCAGGGGTACGGCATGACCGAGACGGCTTCGCTCACGAGTCTTTCACATCCGTTTCGGATGAGACACGGCTCGATCGGAAAACCCGTCGCGGGGCAGGAAGTGAAGCTGAGCGA
>Ga0105247_10001709_pt1 | contig 15475 bp, 11 predicted proteins | sample KBSS24metaG_FD_81519 | JGI IMG/M metagenome (GOLD analysis project Ga0105247, IMG submission 81519) | Switchgrass rhizosphere microbial communities from Kellogg Biological Station, Michigan, USA - KBS S2-4 metaG | ecosystem: Host-associated > Plants > Roots > Rhizosphere > Soil | place...
ACATAAGCAATGATAATACCCATAAAAAAAGATGGAGCAGATATGCCCACAATACTGCCGAAGACTGATGAAGTGTGAAACCAGGTATTTTGTTGTACTGCAGCTATCACACCTAACGGAATGCCGATCATCACAGCAATAAACATGGCTGCAATTGCTAATAACAATGTTCCGGGCAATGCCTGTAGTAATATGCTCCATACTTCTCTCTTACTTTGGTATGATCGGCGTAGATAAGGAATTTTTACCCCAAACCTATTATCGCTACCCACAAAAATTCCCTTTAAATGCTTTCTTTCTATTTCTTCTTTACTATGAAAAGACAGAGGTGAAACATCATTGAGGTAATATAAAAATTGTTTCCATTTTGGCTGATCAAGGTAGAGCTCCTTGCGAATATTTGCCTGTGTGGTTGAATCACCTGTTTGTCCCATTACCAACCGGGAAGGATCGCCAAAACCCTGGAAAAGAAAAAAGACAAGTATTACTACTCCTATCAATACAAGGAGACTATATAATAGTTTTTTGACGATATACCGTATCACTATTTTATTTTACTTGTATCAGTTGGAGGTGGTAAACTATCTGTAATAACTTCTTTTGCTTTTTGGGGCACAACAAGAGTTTGTAATTTTTTTACTACTTCATTGGATCCGTGATAACTCCATTTGCCAATCACTGTTCCTTCATTTAATAAATAAATGCAGGGATTGGTTCTTGCTGCTGTCCGGATAGGAGTATAATCACATTTTAAAATTGGAATGTCTTTGAAATCAGTGGAAGCAATTGCCTTCACAGCTTCATCAGGCTGTTTTGTTATTAAATAAACAGGTATGCTCTTTTCTTTAGCAGCAGCATAAATTTTTGAAAACTTATCCTTCCATTTTGAAAGTGGAACTGTTGGAATAGGATCATCGGAAGAAAAATTCTCACAGAATAATAAAACTGTGTTAGGTTGACTGAGCACTGTTTGAATCAGGTCTTCATCACCAGCTCCTTTTAAAGCAAACCCTTTAATCGGTGCTACGTTGTTTTTTCCTTTTTTTAATACTTTATCGTACCGTGAAATAAATTTATAATCGTTGGCATTAAAGTCGTCGGGAAATTTATCAGCGGTGAACTCTACTTTTTTCCCCGCTTTTTCATATACAAATGTGATCACTGTGCTGTCAGGAATGGCATTAGCCGGCAATTTCATTTTCTCACTGATATTATTTCCTTTTTTAAAAGGCAAACAGTCGATAGGCGGCAGATATTTTAAAGCATACCATTGCAATCCAAAACTAAAGATGGTTGTAAGCAACATTAATGATGTACCGGCTGCCGGCCGAAAAACCGACTTTATATATCTCCTTGCGAAAAGAATGATGAGAATTAATATGGAAAGAAGAACATCTTTATAAAACGAATACTCAGGAGTTATTTTTATGCAATCGCCAAAGCAGCCACAGTTAGTAGGTCTGCCTGTTTTATATGTATAGCCTGTAAGAATAGTGAAGAAGATCATTAACAACAATAGCAGCCAGCTAAATAATTTCATCCTCCAGCCGAGAAGTAATGCAGCACCGGCAATAATTTCAAAAGCATTCATAACTACAGAAAGCAGTAGTGTATGATCATTTAAAAAATGAAATAAACTGAGTAACGCATTTTTCAGAAAAAAACTGCTTGTGCCGAGATCAGTGCTCCATACTTCAAAATATTCCTGCATTTTATAGGCAGTACCTAAGGGATCATTTGCTTTTACTAGTCCTGAAAAAATGAAAAGGATCCCAACGAGGATTCTTATTATATTGATAGTTGGTTTCATTTGGTTTAATCTAAATTATTATGAGTTCAAATGTCATATTGGTCAAATGAGTCATCCCCCATTATCTTTGATTTCGTTTTCGATTCACAGATTTGCATGACTTCAAAAATAACGAACAAAGCCAAATGTTTACACTTAATTGTAAGGGACGAATTTTGATTATTGATAAGCCGCTTGTAATGGGCATCATCAATACAACTCCTGATTCGTTATTTGCAGGCAGCCGGCATGAAGGAGTTGATGCAGTGGTAAAGCAAGCGGAAATAATGCTAAACGATGGCGCCAATATTCTTGACATCGGAGGACAGAGCACAAGGCCTGGTAGCGAAAAAAAAATTGCCAAAGAAGAATTAGAAAGAGTAATTGATCCCATAAAAGCAGTACATAAAAAGTTTCCCAAAGCTATTATCTCTATTGATACATATTATTCAACAGTTGCTGCCGAAGCTGTCGCTGCAGGAGCTTCTATCGTAAATGACATAAGCGCCGGCAATATGGATGCAGATATGATTGCAACGGTTGCTTCTTTACAAATTCCTTATATATGCATGCACATGCAGGGCACTCCGCAGGATATGCAGGTAAATCCGCAATATGAAAATATAACCAGGGAAGTGCTTGACTTCTTCATTAATCGAATTGATACACTTTGCAAAGCAGGAATAAAAGATATAATTATCGATCCGGGTTTTGGCTTTGGTAAGACAATCGCTCACAATTTCGAGCTACTTCGCAACCTATCCGTATTTAAAATGCTGGATCGGCCTATCCTTTTTGGAATTTCACGCAAATCAACGATCTATAAAACTCTTGGGACAACTGTAGAAGAATCTCTTAATGGTACAACTGTTCTTAATGCAATCGGATTACTTAATGGTGCAAATATTTTGCGGGTGCATGATGTAAAAGAAGCTGTTGAAACAGTAAAACTATTCCAGGCTTATAACAAATAAAAAGAGACTGCCTCGATTAGAAACAGTCTCCCTTCATCAAGATCTTTTAGCCTTAATGATTCGTTTTCACCAATTCAACCTTGTGGTATAAATTGTTTACGGTATTAAATAATGAGGACCGGATTCTAATTACGCATTCAAAGGATGAAGGAGGTTTTATGAATGGATCGTGGACTAAAAACGGGGCCTATCAAAAGAAACACCCATCTCATTCGATAAGATGGGTGCAAGTTGCAATTTTATTTAATGCAAATCTTTTTTTACAATTGAGTTACGTCAATTTTCAGGTTTATATAACAATTCAATGACATTATTGAATAGGTGTATCCGAAACCTGCAACATTTCAACATCAAACTTTAATGGCTCGAAAATCTTGAAAGGTGAATTTGGCGGTGGATTTTTGCCATAGGCCAGGAATCCCGGAATATATAAAGTACCCTTGCCTCCCTGCTTAAATAACTGCAACCCTTCATCCCATCCACGGATAACATCGTGCACTCCTAATTGAAATGCGTATTCATTAGATTGAAAAACACTATCCGTTTCCAAATGATAACCGGTATATTTAACTTTTACATATTTACCAGCCGAAGCAATAGGTCCATTACCCTGTTCTTTTACATAAACAAAAGTTCCTTTACCTGTTTTTTGCGCATTTATATTCTTTCCTTTCAGGTAAGTTTCCATGTTTTGTATTTCTTTTTGTATTTCTCCCGATTTTTCTAATTCTGCTTCATCCTTTGCTTCCTGCGCTTCTCTCTCCTTTTTCATCTTTGCCATTTGTTCCTCTTGCTCCTTCATTTGCCGGGGTTTGTCTTTTTCCATTTCCGCATTATAATCTTTGAAGGCAGCACTATCGTCACTAAAAACTTCCAATATTTTTATTGCGATTGTCATTTTATCACCTTTTTTCGCTGTAGGCGGCACTTGCTGGTCTCCTCTTTTCAGTAATGAATCTATGATTTGTATTGTAACTGCGCTATCCCCTTTTTTCATCATGGGGAAAATTTCAAGGATGTTGTAAGAAACAGATTCGGCCGGCAACAACTTTGCATATCCCGGCGCTTTTCCATAGCTGGTATACAAAACAGAATCGTTTAGTTTGGTGGTAAAATTGAATTTGGCATATTGGCCAACTTTCATCAATGAATCTTTACCGGAAGATGGAAATATATTATACACCAAACCGCTTTTTGTTTTGCGGTAGGTCATTTTATTACAAGCTATCATAAATGAAAGTGATATCATTGTAATCAATGCAAGTTTTGTTTTTTTCATGATCAGTATTTAATTATTGTAAAAGGGGTTCATTTTCTTTCATTACTTGTTTAAAGTAGGCAACCGTTTTTTCAAGCGAATCGCTGCTGCGACCACCCGCCGCATTAAAGTGCCCGCCACCTTCGAAATATTTGCGGGCAAATGTATTGCAATCAAAATTTCCTTTACTTCGAAAGCTCCATTTACGTTCTTCATCCCTGTCAATTACCAATGCCACCAATTTTATGCCTTGAATTGTTTGAGGAAAATTTACAAGCCCTTCCGTATCGCCCGTTTTAATATGAAATCTTAAGAGATCGCTTTTAGGAACTGCAATAAGCACTGTGTTATATTCATAAAAGACTTCCATGCGATGCAACAGGACATGACCTACAAATCGTAAACGATTTTCTAAAAAATTATCAAACAATTTATCATGTACATTCTCATGTTTCAATCCCTTTGATTTCAGGTCTGCTACCAGGCTATGCACACCGGCGTGTGTTGATGAAAAACGAAATGAACCTGTATCCCCTACCACGCCTGCGTATAGGCACTCGCTTATTTCTTCAGTGATCTTATCTGCATAACCAGAGCCTACTATAAAATCATAGATCATTTCACAGGTAGAGCTTTTTAAAGTATCGCTGATGCCATAATCAAAAGAGACCATATCCGGTTCATGATGATGATCGATAAGGATTTTAATACAGTTTAATTGTTTAAGTTTATCTGTCATCGTTTTGGTACGATGAAAAATATTGAAGTCAAGACAAAAAAGCCATTCAGCATTGTCAAGAAGAGCTTCAGATTTTTCTTTATCCAATTCATAATCTACTACTTCTTTAACGCCGGGCATCCAATTTACCCAACCAGCCCAATTTGTCGGAGAAATGATAGAAACCTTATGCCCCAGTTGTATCAAAAAATGTTTTAAAGCCAATGATGATCCCATTGCATCTGCATCGGGTTTCTGATGTGTAGTGATCACAACATTACGGGGTTGTAATAATAACGGATATATGTCCTCTATGGGTTTCATTAAACGGCTGCGAAGATAATGAATCAGTACAGAGTTATGAGTTGAGAGTTGTTAATAGCAATTGATTTAAAAACAATCCTGTTTTTGGACAAACGAACTCCCGACTTTCCCTTAGCTTTGCGCCCCAAAAAGGAATTGTTATTATGAGTAATCGAACATTCACTATGATCAAACCTGATGCTATGAATAGTGGTCATGCCGGCGCTATTCTACATCATATTATTAAGGCTGGATTTCGTATAAAAGCATTAAAGATGACCCGGCTTACTGCTGAGAAAGCCGGCGAGTTTTATGCTATTCATCAAGAAAGACCTTTTTTCGGTGAATTAGTTGAGTTTATGAGCAGCGGTCCCATTATAGCTGCCATTCTTGAAAAAGATAATGCGGTAGAAGATTTCCGTAAGCTTATTGGCGCTACCGACCCTGCTAAAGCAGATGAAGGGACAATACGTAAACTATATGCTGCATCAGTTGGGGAAAATGCAATACATGGCAGCGATAGCGATGCAAATGCAAAAATTGAAGGCGATTTTATGTTTTCAGCGCTTGAACAATTTTAAACAATTAAAACTTTATTGGCTGAACCAGAAGTCGTGATAATCGAGATGCTTTACAAGATCACCGTTCTTATAAATTACATCTACATCCATTTTCAGATCAAACCTCCCAGTGCCGAGATTTAATTCACCATAAGGCATGAACAGTTGCAGGTCGTTATAATCGGTTTCATCATAGTTTGGCAAAAGGCTTTTGTACATAGCTACCTGGCCACTTTTGCTTCCGTAATTACTGTTAGAAGTTTTTAATTTTTCGCCATCCTTTTTTTCAAAATAGATTGCAAGATATGAGTCAACATTTTTGAGTTTGCTTACGCTAAACTTAACATGAATACGCATTCCCTTGCGTCCATTTTCTGTAACATCATAATCAACCCATAGTTTATCAAATGTGGCTGAAGCTACTGCAACAGGAGCACCGCCACTTGCATTTGTTCCAGGCTTGGTATATTCAAAATCATAAGAAGTAAGTTTTTGAATAAGGCCACCTTCTTTATAAATAATTTTTACATCCATAGTAAGATCATATCTGCCCGGATCAAGATCGAGTTCTGAATAAGGCATAAATACCTGCAGGTCGTCATACACGGCAGGATTATAAAGAGGTTTAATGCTTTTATAAACAGCCACATCCCCGGAAGTACTGTAGTATTTTTGATTTTTGTCTTTGAGACTGCTGCCATTTTCGCCATCATACGCAAAGTAAATAGCCATATAAGCATCCATATTCAACATATCATAAGCAGTGAATTTAACATGAATGCGCATACCTTTTAATCCATCTTCGGTAATATCATAATCCACCCACATTTTGTCAAATGTGGCGCTGGGCCCTGCTGTTATTTTATTAAAAGGAAATTCTTTTGCATCGGCGCTTGTGCACCATATCATGGTTATGATACTTATACAAAAAAGCTTTTTCATTTTTGAAATTTTTTAGGATGACTTGTTAAATATGTTAAGGATGTGGACAGTGGCTTCATTGGAGGTGGCTTTAAGATGGGAATAAGCTTACTAAATTTAGTAAGTTTTTTTATGCGAAGCAAAAAGACAATAAATTTTTTATCAACTCAATTTTTTGAGAAAAATGTACTTTGCCAATCAAACCACCATTAGATTGTATGAAAAAGTTCCTTTTCCTATTGACCAGCGCATTGTTTTTTATTACATCGAACTTAAATGCCCAATCACCAACTCCTGAGTATGGCATAATCTCCGACGAGGAGAAAAAATTAAAAGAATGTCCTTTTGATAAAGAAGCGGAGGCTGTTATATTGCTTGATGAGGGAGACTCGAACTATGATGATCAATATCACCTTATCACAAAAAGGCGGATTAGGATAAAAATTTTGAATCAGCGAGGTATTGAGCGTGCAAATATTACAATACCTTTTTATTCTAAAGATCAATTTGAATTTATTACAAATATTGAAGGGTTTACTTATACTGAAAATGAAAATTTTTCATATTTAAATAAAAAGTCTGTATATACAGAAAAGAAGAATGACCGTGTATCATATATAAAATTTGCTCTTCCGAATGTAAAAACAGGAAGTATAATTGAATACAGATATCAAAGCCAGATGAAACATTATGGCGGATTGAGTGATTGGCAGTTTCAATCGGATATTCCTACATTGAGAAGCTCCTATCTTTTACAAATCATTCCTGGCGCCGAATTTTCTTATTTAGTAAATAAAAAGAATAACTATCCTATTGTAATAAAACCGCTTCCCGGAGATGGGCAGATATATTTTGAAATGAATAATATTCCCGGATTGCTGTTCGAGCCATACATGGATGCTGTGAAAGACTATATGCAACGTGTAGAATTTCAACTTGCCGGCTATACATCAGAATTTGGATCAAAACAAAAAGTTTACCAGACCTGGAAGAATATTTCTTATGAGCTTGCTACAGACAGAGATTTGGGAAATGCTATTAAAAAAAGCTTATCCATACCAATTGATCTGAAGTTATCCGTAGAATCGAAAATGACACTTCTTGAAAAAATAAAAACTATTTACGACTATGTAAAGAATAACTTTCAATGGAATGATATAAATAGCAAGTTTGTTTCAGATGGCTTAAAGAAAGCCTGGGACGCACGATCGGGAACTTCTGGAGAGATAAATCTTATACTTATCAACTTGCTTCAGTCTTTTAATATTGAAAGCTATCCATTACTAGTAGCAGAAAGAGACTTCGGAAGGGTAGATCCTGATTTTCCATTGATTGACAGATTTAATAAGACAGTCGCTTATCTTGAAGTTGATGGAAAGAAATATATACTTGACGCTACCCAAACATTCTGTCCATTCGGGCTTATACCCTATCCTCTTCTGAATACTTATGCTCTTATCATAAGTAAGAAAAATGACAAGTTGATTAAATTAGCTAGTACTGATGAAGTTTATAAAAACAACGTATTAGTACAAATGGATCTTGCTGCAAATGGTAAACTCAATGGTGAGGCAACAATAAGAAGTGATAGTTATGCAAAAGAATTTTACACGAGTAAAATCAAAAACAATGAAAAGAAATACATTACTGAATACATTGAAGAGTCACATGAGGGCTTAAAGGCAATAGAATTCTCTTATTCCAATATTGACACAAGCAGCACCCTTATCCAATCAATAAAATTTACCAACCAACTTAATGAAAATGGGGGATTTCTTTTATTACCCTACAATATTTTTACAGGGTTGTCAAAAAATCCATTTAAATCAAACGAAAGATTTACGAATATAAATTTTGGCTATCCTTATCTGGTATCGGTAGTGGAACTTATAAAGTTACCGGACGGATGCAAAACTGATGATCTGCCAGCGGATAAAATATTAAAAACTCCTGACAATGATATTTCAATATCCCGGCAAATGATGAGAACTGAGAATGTGCTACAGATAAAACTAAATTTTCAACAAAAGCTCACCCTTGTTTCTTATGATGATTACCCGACAATAAAAGAGTTTTATAAACGGATGATCGAAATGCTTAATGAGCCGGTTGTAGTGAAACTTGGGAAATAACTATTAATTCGAGTCTCTGCGGAAAATAGCCGACTAACATTTTTTGATGTGTATCTTCGGCTCACACCTCGACTGATTTCGATAATTATCTGAACAAACCTATTTCCAATCCTGGTTACCACGCAGATCGAAGAAGATAGAATAGATGAGTCGCAAACCAAAAGTTCCTTTAAGTCCATAATCTTTGATTTCTTTTACTGTACCATCAGCAAACCGTACCCGCAGCCAGGCAGTCTGATCATCTGTCCATGTTACTTTGTAATCATTCTTAAGCTGGCGAACACTGAGATAATTTATTAACCCCATCAGTGCATCCAGCTTATCCTTTTGAAGTGTAGTAAAAAATTTTCCCTGCTTTGGATTATAAGTACCGGCATCATATTCTGCATGACCATTTTTATCAAACTTAATAGTGAAAACAGGACAGCTTCCATAACAAAAACCTGTTCTGAATTCCAGTGAGTCTATTTCATAATTCGAGGGCTGCCTGTTCATTTCTACAAAACCGCCGTATTTATAAGCAAGTGTATCTATGCTTTTTTTCTCAGAAAATAAAAGCACCTGCTGCCCATTAGCTGCAAGTGGTTTTGCCAGTTCGCATTTTTCATAAATATTATAAGACAATGTGTGCAGCTTATAATTGTTATTTCCATTGTCCATTACTACATACACACCGTAATCATACCAGTAAAGCATTACAGCAAGATCGGTGCGGCCATCGCCATTAAAATCTACCTTTTCCCAATTCTTTACCTGCCATTTATCAGCAATGCCATCACAGTTAAGATCCTGTCTTACTGTTTCAGTAGACCTCAGTTCTATTTTATTGAATTTTTCTGAACGAAAGTCGGCATTAGTGCTTTTTAAAAATTCTACCACATCATTATCAGTTTTCAAACTGTCAATACGGTTGGCTGATACGGAAGAAGATAATAGTGCAGAAAAAATAGCCAGTAAAAAAAGGCGCATATAATTTTTTTAATGAGTTAATTTATAATTCTCAGATCACTTTTGTTTTTGTTAATTTATTTTCAACAGGCGTTATCGTATAACCTTCTTTACGCAATAAGCTTATCAATCCTTTTTCGCCGGGCAAGTGACCAGCTCCTACTGCAATCAATAATGATTTATCGGGTAAAATGGGCTTGATCTTTTTAACCCAGTTAGCATTACGGTGATACAATAAAATATCCGTAAATGCCGACATGCCGGCATCTGTTTCCACCATCAATGCTTCAAGTTTTTTCAGATCCTGTTTCTTATAAGCTTCAAACATTTCTTTCATTTGCTTATCTTCTTCGGTTCCTTTGCCCTCACTGTCAATATAGCTAACCAATTGTTCCGCTTGTAGTTTATAAGGAATACTATCTAATACTCCTGCCTGGTAAGCCATGGTTTCCATTCCCTTTATTTTTTTGTCGTATTTCTTAGCTTCTTCCATGATCACTTGTTCCATCATAGCTGTATTATCACAGGGAAGCGATCCTTGTTCTATGGTTGATGCCGCCAGCATAGGTTTATACGTTTCCAGCATAGAGAAAGGAAGCATAGAACCCTTGGTTTCAAAATAGTTTTTTACTTTTTCATAGTCCTTATCGCTTAACAGATCATGAAGTGTAGTATCGTTTTTCATTTGCATCTGGCCCATAGCGCCAAATATCTCAAATAAGTTATCGAGGTCAACTTCAAAATACACTTCATCACAATTACTGATGGCTTTTTTCATATTATCACTAAGCACAGCATCGTCCGCACAAAGCATGTGGATGGTACCAAACAAATAAGAAGGTTTTTGCAATCCGTTGCCACTTATCTTCCATAGAAGAGTATTGTTCTGTTCGTCTTTTTGCGAAAATGCTGTTATTGCAAATAGGCTTACTACTAACCCTGCACTAAATCTTTTCATCAGTATAAAATTTTAAGCAAGTTACTGAATTGTAGGATTGAGAATAGCGGATGGTGAGCAGCTAGTGGTGAATGATTGAAATTAACCTACCGAGGCTTCTTCGCCATAGAGTTGCCCTTTAAATTTGAGAGATGGAGACGGAATTAAAGGCCCAATCCCTAACTGATCCCATTTTTCATCAATAATTTTTATTGTTTCATTATCTGCCACGATTATATTAGGCCAATCACGGTGAAAATCATCAAGCTCTTTTGTTTTTCGGGTGCCGTCGAAACCTATACAAGCAGTATATGAGTTTAGAGTTGAGAGTTGAGAGTCGAGGATGGGTCGTTTAATGATATGAAAATCTCTTTTGGGATCGAGATTGTTACAGAACCTCCATAAAGCTGTTGGCAAATCGTTTGCATCAACCGTATGTTCAACATAAAGTATCATCTTCACTCCCTCTGTCTCTTTTAATTCGCATAGTTGTTCATGCAATTCTTTAATATGCCCTTTTCTGTTTTTCTTTACAGAAATAATAATACAAGGAATTTCTTTTTTTAATAAAGAGCTATTGATGCCCTCTATTTCAGCAAATTTCGTTTTCAGAAATTCTTCATTTAACCCTGAACTCTGAACTCTCAACTCATAACTCTCATCTTTTTCTTCTTCAAACTTAAAAGTTCCATCGATACACATCTTACCTCCAAAACCAAGTTTGCTGCAACTGTGATCGAGTACATCCATTGGCCCTTGTGAAAAATAAATATCTGCAGCAGGATTTAAATTTTTGAAAATACTTTTTGCAACCTCTTCATAGTTTTGAATTTTTATTTGTTCGTCTGCAAGCACAAGTATCTTATTAAACATCATTTGCCCAGCACCCCACATTGCATTCATTACTTTTTGCCCCTGTCCCGCATAGTCTTTTTTAATTTTTGCAATAACAAGATTATGAAACACACCTTCTACCGGCATTTCCATATCCATTATTTCAGGAACCATTGTCATTTTTATTGGCGCCAAAAAAATTCTTTCGGTTGCTTTACCAAGCCATGCATCTTCTTGTGGCGGAATGCCAACTATAGTAGCCGGATACACGGGATTTTTTTTATGCGTTATTGCTGTGATATGAAAACGTGGATACCAATCAGGCAATGAATAATAACCAGTGTGATCTCCAAACGGTCCTTCCCAGATCATTTCGTCATTAGGATCAACATAACCTTCGATAATAAAATCAGCATCGGCAGGAACTTCCACATCAGGTTGGGTAATGCATTTTACCAGTTCTACTTTTTTCTTTCTTAAAAAACCGGCGAGCATATATTCATCTACATTTTCCGGTAAGGGAGCAGTTGCTGAATAGGCATATACAGGATCGCCACCGAGAGCAACAGCAACCGGCATTCTTTTATTTAATTTTTTATACTCGTTAAAATGTTTTGCTGAAACTTTATGCTTATGCCAATGCATTCCGGTAAGTGTGGGACCAAATACCTGCATGCGATACATGCCCACATTCCGGGTTCCTGTATTAGGATCTTTTGTATGAATGACCGGAAGAGTTACAAATGGTCCACCATCTTTTGGCCAGCAGGTAATAACAGGAAGCTTTGTAATATCCGGCTCATTCATTATTACTTCCTGGCACTCCCCTCTCCCACTTTTTACTTTAGGCATCCATGAAGCAAACTGGCTAAGTTTCGGAAGTAACTTTATTTTATCAAGCAATCCTTCTTTTGGTGATGCCAGTAGTTTAAAAAGATCTTCAATCTGTTTTGCTGTATCGTCTAAATGATCCACACCAAGTGCCATACACATTCTCTTTTCACTTCCGTACGCATTCATCAACACTGGAAAATCATACCGTGTATTTTCAAATAGTAATGCTTTGCCGCCGTTTGGTTGTTTACTCATTCGGTCGGTGATCTCTGCCATTTCTAATTTTGGATCAACAAATGCTTTTATCCGAAGCAACTCGCCGGCTTTGTCTAATGAATCAATAAAATGCTGAAGATTTTTATAGGCCATTCATGCAAAGATACTTCAGCAAGATGTTTGACAGAGAATTATAGAAGATGGAGAATATCACATTGGATTTGCAGGGCATCCATATTTTCTCCGGCTTCCACCACCACCTCCACGGAAAAAACCTCCGCCACCACCGCCATCTCCACCCAATTTGAAAGTAAGATGAATGCCTGCGAAATAGTAGAAGTCTTTATTTTTTGGATTACCACGCTGATCTGCTTTAGTAGGATATGCAGGATTGCCACCGGGTAATTCGTCAGCACGATAAGACATATCAACAGCTAATTGTCCCTTTGCTGCAAGTAAATCATTTGGGTCAATATAATTTTTACTTACGTCATCGAGATAATCAGTAAAGAGTTTTCGCATTCCGAGTTCAATACCGATTCTTATTCTATCGGAAATAGCAAATTTTATTCCTCCGCCATACGGGATAGCTAGCTGTGTCAAACCATACTCTTTTCTATCAGGATAACCAGAAAGGCCCTCTCCTTCTGTACTTAGTGGTTTTAAATATACTTTGTTATGATTGGCATCAAAAGCATAAGGATTAAAATGATAAACTGCTAAACCTGCAAATATGTAAGGAGAATAACGTCTTTCATACAGGTTAAAAAGATAGTACTCACCAACAGCGCTGAATTCATTCAATTTTGTTTCAAATGCAAAATTTCTTTTTACAAGTAATGTATCACTATTAAACCGGTCAGCGCCACCAACAATCGAGTAAGTGTAGCCAACTCTTAACATGAACTGATCCGCTATTTCATAATTAGCGGTAATACCAATAGCTCCATTAGTTACTTTCTTAGGAAAAAGTTTATCAGTAAGATCGCCATTGTAAGCGGAAAGACCGCCGAACACACCAATATGAATACCTTGTGCTAATGTAGAACTGCTGATAAAGAGAGCTATTGCGATGGAAAATGTTCTCATATAGATGTAGGTTTCCTGCAAATTTAAGACCACAGAAGGGTTTATTAAGTTTAACGTAAAAAAACAGAAATAAGTATGTTTTGAAACTGCATTATAGAACCGTGATCTTAAAGACTCTCCCGTTTATAATAAATTTTTTTGCCGGCTATGGCATTTACTTACTTTTAGCGACACTAAATTATTAACTATGCGCCTTTTTCTTTCCATGCTGGTAGTCAGTATTACGCTTTCGATAGTATCCTGTAAGACGAAACCGGAAGCTGCTGCTGCAAAATGTTATCTCGATTCTTTTTTAAATGCTTATGTTGATTCAACAATAACACCGCAACAAGACTTTTTTTTATTTACCATGGGTAAATGGATAAAGGATAATCCCATTCCTGCTGCAGAAAGATCGTGGGGTATATGGAGCAAGGTGAAGGAAGAAAATGATCTGCGACTTAAAAGTATTAACGAAGAAGCGGCTTCAAAAAAATCAGAACAAGGAAGCAATTGGCAAAAAATAGGCGATCTCTGGTACACAGGTATGGATACCGTTTCAATCGAACAACAGGGAATAAAACCACTCCAACCTGAATTCGATAAGATCGCTGCTATTTCTGATATCAATAGTTTGGTAAATGAAATTGGACATCTGCAAGCTATTGGTGTCTCTCCATTTTTTGGGGGATACATCGGCCAGGATGAAAAGAATAGCGAGAAAATGGCATTGCACATTGGCCAGGGCGGTATTGGCTTACCTGATCGGGATTATTATTTTGATAATGATGCAAGAACTAAAAATATAAGAGTTGAGTATGTAAAACATTTGGAAAAAATGTTTATGCTTTTAGGTGATGATTCAATCACTGCGAAGAAAAATGCAGCGACGGTAATGCGGCTTGAAACTTCAATGGCCGAAAAATCAAGAAAGCTTGAAGCGCTGCGTGATCCCTATAAAAATTATAACAAGGTTGATCTTGCCGGCTTAAATCGCCTTACTCCATCTGTTGACTGGAAAAAATTGTTAGAGGCAAGTGATATACATTCTATCGACACCGTGATCGTGGGTCAGCCTGAATTCTTTACCCGTATGGAAGAACTTGTAAAAAAGAATAGTCTTGATGACTGGAAAATTTATTTACGCTGGAACCTGATAAATACTTTCGCCGACAAACTAAGCAAACCATTTGATAAACAAAATTTCTACTTCTATGGTACGGTGCTTAATGGAACTAAAGAACAAAGAGCCAGGTGGAAAAGAGTACTCGATACAGAAGGGGGAATAATGGGTTTTATTCTCGGACAGCTTTATATTGAACGATATTATTCTCCGGGCATAAAAGCCCGTTACGACAAAATGGTAGATAACGTTGTGGCTGCTTATCATGAAAGAATAGATAAGCTTACCTGGATGAGTGATTCAACAAAAAAGAAGGCTCACCAGAAACTGAATACAGTAATAAAAAAAGTTGGCTATCCTGATAAATGGAGAGATTATTCCTTGCTTAAGATCGACAGAAGCTCTTATGTTGAAAATGTAATCCGGGCGAACAAATGGTTCAATGATTTTCAAATTGCGAAGCTGGGTAAACCCATTGATCGCACCGAATGGTCAATGACACCACAGACATGGAATGCCTATTATAATCCATCCAACAACGAGATCGTATTGCCGGCTGCTGCATTCATTGTTCCTGGTCTGGCCGATTCATGTGTTGATGATGCGATCATGTATGGTTATGCTGCAGGCTCAACTATAGGGCATGAAATAACACACGGCTTTGATGATGAGGGCAGCCAGTTTGATGCGCAGGGAAATTTAAAAGAATGGTGGTCGCCTGAAGATAGAAAGAAATTCAAAAAGCTCACTAACGGAATAGTTCAACAGTTTAATAAATATGTAATTCTTGACAGCCTTCATTTAAATGGCGATGCTGAGCAGGGAGAAAATATTGCAGACCTTGGTGGTATGTTGCTTGG
>Ga0105247_10001717_pt1 | contig 15435 bp, 12 predicted proteins | sample KBSS24metaG_FD_81519 | JGI IMG/M metagenome (GOLD analysis project Ga0105247, IMG submission 81519) | Switchgrass rhizosphere microbial communities from Kellogg Biological Station, Michigan, USA - KBS S2-4 metaG | ecosystem: Host-associated > Plants > Roots > Rhizosphere > Soil | place...
CCGGACGAGCGGCGCGCCGCTGCCGCTGAGCTGCTAGAGAAGGCGTGCGACGCCGATCCCGACTCGATCCCCGCCGCGGGGCGCCTCGCGACCGTGTGGACCGAGGGCGGCCGCGAGGCGCGCCTCGTCGAGGTGTTCCGCTCGGCGATCCGGCGCGCGTCGTCGCCCGACTCGATCGTCATGCTCGGCTCGGAGATCGCGCGGCTCGCCCGCGGGCCGATGGGCGATCTCACCGTGGCGATCGACGCGATGCGCAGGGTGCGCGAGGTCGCGCCCGCGCACGTCCCGTCGCTCCTCACGCTGTCCGAGCTCTACATCGCGCAGCGCGCGTGGCCCGAGGCGGTCGACGTCCTCGAGGCGGTCGTCCTCCTCGGCGACGATCCGAGCGCGAAGCTGACGGCGCTCTTCGCGCTCGCGAGCATCTACGAGCGCGTCTTCCCGAAGCCGGAGGAGGTCGAGCGCGTCCTCGGCGCCGCGCTGGCCGTCGATCCGTCGAGCGCCCGCGCGCTCCGCGGCCTCGCCAAGCTGCTGCGCGAGCGCGAGGGGGCGAACGCGGAGGCGGAGCTCGTGCGCGTCCTCGAGCGCCTCGGCGCGGTCGAAAGCTCGCCGGAGCAGCGGCAGGCCGTCCTCCTCGATCTGTCCGAGCGCAAGGCGAAGATGGGCGACCGCGCCGGCGCGGAGCGCGCGCTCGTCGAGGCCGCGGCGCTCGCGCCCAACGCCGAGCTCCTCTCGCGCCTCGCGCGGCTCCACGAGGGGCAGGACAGGGGGAGCTTCGCGCGCGCGCTCGGCCAGGTCGTCGCGCGCGCAGAGGAGCTCGGGCGGGCCGATCCGTTCTGGCTCGCGACGCTCGGCAAGCTGGAGATCGACGGCGCCGGCCGCGTCGAGGACGGCATCGCGCACCTGCGGAGCGCGGTGAAGATGGCGCCGTCGATGCACGAGGCGCGCCTCCACCTCGCGCAGGCGCTCGCGCGGAGCGGCGCCGGTGACGAGGCGTCGCAGGGCCTCCTCGGCATGGTGACGCCCGATCCGCGCCCGCTCCTCGCGCTCCAGGATCCGGTGGCGGCGCTCGACGTCCTCGAGCGCCTGCTCGCCGGGGAGCGGCGGAGCGAAGAGGCGCTGGTCGTGCGCGAGCTCCGCGCGCTCGGCGGAGCCCTCGACGAGGGGAGCAAGATGTGGCTCCGCCAGCGGAGGCTCGTGAGCGACGAGGGGCAGACCGAGCCGCTCGATCGCGCGGCGCTGCTCACCCAGGTGCTCCCGCAGGAGGGCCGGCACATCCTCCTCGAGGTGGCCGCGGCGGTGCTCGGCATCGAAGGGAAGGTGCTCCGGAGCAACGTCGGCGAGCTCGGGATCTCGGGGCGCGAGCGGGTGAGCCCGCGGAGCGGCATCCCGCTCCGCCACATGTTCGATCGGACGATGCGCGCCCTCTGCGTCGAGGAGGCGGAGCTCGTCGTCTCGCCGTCCGTCACGTTCACGCGCGTGATGGCGCAGGACGTCCCGTGGATCGTCGTCCCGAGCGCGATCGACGGCCGCCCCGAGGCGGCGCAGCGCGCGTCGCTGGCGCGCGCGATGACGCGCGTCGCGCTCGGCGTCCCGTGGATCGAGGACCTCCCGCCGGTGCACGTGCAGGCGTACCTCGTCGCGTGCGCGCGGCAGGCGGCGCCGGACTTCGCCGCCGACGTGCGCGATCGCCACCTGATCGATCTCATCACCGACTACGAGCCGCGCGTCGCGCGCGCCATGGGGCGCCGCCAGAAGCGGCAGCTCGGCGAGCTCGTCCCGCACCTCGAGTCGGCGACGACGCCGACCACCCCCGAGGTCGAGGCGATGATCGCCGCCGCGGTCCGCGCCGAGCTCCGCGTGGCGTTCCTGCTCACCGGCGATCTCCTCGCCGTCATCGACGAGATCCGCGCGCTCGACGGCGCCTTCGCGCGCGGGGCGGGCACCAGCGACGCGCGCGCCCTCGCGACCGTCCTCACCCACGGGATCGCCGGCGACCTCACCCGCTTCGCCCTCGCCCGCGAGACCACCGCCCTCCGCTTTCGCACCGGCTCCACCTGGGGGGGCGGCGGCCGCTGATCGGCGTCGCCCTCGCCGCGACGACCGTCGCGCGACGGCGCGCACCGGGCGCGGCGCGACGGGCCGGCGCCGCGCCCCGCGGATCGAGACCATCGAGGCAAAGGAGGACCGACGTTGAGCGATCGAATGAACGGCGTGAACGGCGTGAACGGCGCGAGCGCCGGCGAGGCGAGCGGCGCGGACGAAGCGCCGCTCTGGTGGCAGCGCGGCGTCGTCTACCAGATCTATCCGCGGAGCTTCCAGGACACGACCGGCGACGGCGTCGGCGATCTCCGCGGGATCCTCTCGCGGCTCGATTATCTCGCGTGGCTCGGCGTCGACGCGATCTGGATATCGCCGTTCTACCGCTCGCCGATGAAGGACTTCGGGTACGACGTCTCGTCGTACACCGACGTCGACCCGCTGTTCGGCGATCTCGCCACGTGCGACGAGCTGATCCGGCGCGCGCACGATCTCGGGATGCACGTCATCATCGACTTCGTCCCGAGCCACACGTCGGAAGAGCACCCGTGGTTCGTCGAGTCGCGGAGCTCGCGCGCGAGCGCGAAGCGGGCCTTCTACGTGTGGGCCGACGCGCGCGACGACGGCTCGCCGCCCAGCAACTGGCTCAGCGTCTTCGGCGGCAGCGCGTGGCAGTGGGACGAGGCGACGGGGCAGTTCTATCTGCACTCGTTCTTGAAGGAGCAGCCCGATCTCAACTGGCGAAACCCCGAGGTCCGCGCCGCGATCCTCGACGCGATGAAGTTCTGGCTGGATCGCGGGATCGACGGCTTCCGCCTCGACGCGGTCCTCCAGATGATGAAGGACCCCGAGATGCGCGACAACCCGCCGCGCGCCCGGCGCGGTCAGCCGATGCACCGCCCGATGGGCGCGTACGACTCGCAGGAGCACGTGTACGATCGCGGGCACCCCGACGTCCACGGCGTCTTCCGCGCGATCCGGCGCCTGCTCGACGGCTACGGCCAGGAGCGCCCGCGGATGGCGGTGGGCGAGCTCCACGTCTTCGACTGGCCCGCGTGGGCGAGCTACTACGGCGCGGACCTGGACGAGCTCCACCTCCCGTTCAATTTCGGCCTCCTGAAGGCGCGGTGGGAGGCGTCGTCGGTGCGCGCGGTGGTGGACGGGCTCGAGGCGGCGCTCCCGCTCGGCGCGTGGCCGAACTACGTCCTCGGCAACCACGACGAGCCGCGCATCGCGACGCGGATCGGCGCCGAGCAGGCGCGCGTCGCGGCGATGCTCGTCCTCACGCTGCGCGGGACGCCGACGCTGTACTACGGCGACGAGCTCGGGATGCGCGACGTGCCGATCCCGCCCGAGCAGATCCAGGACCCGTGGGAGAAGCTCACGCCGGGGCTCGGCGTGGGGCGCGATCCGGCGCGCACGCCGATGCCGTGGACCTCCGACGTGCACGGCGGCTTCTGCCCTCCGACCGTCTCGCCGTGGCTGCCGCTCGGCGCGGATCTCGCGAGCGTGAACGTCGCGGCGCTCCGGGCCGATCCGCGATCGACGCTGTCGTTCGTGCGCGCGCTCCTCGCGCTCCGCCGCGCGACGCCGGCGCTCCACCGCGGCTCGTACCGCGCCGTCGACGGCGCGCCCGACTGCTTCGTGTTCGTCCGCGAGCACGGCGCCGCGCGCTACGTCGTCGCGCTGAACCTCGGCGGCGAGGCGCGCGACGTCGCGCTCGCCGGCTTCGACCGCGGCCGCGTCGCCGTCTCGACCCACATGGACCGCGAAGGCGACGTGTCGCTCGCCTCGTTCCCGCTCCGCGCGAACGAAGGGTGCGTCATCGAGCTCCGCTGACGCGCGCGCGGCGCTTCTTTTCGGCCGCACGGAGCTTCCGGCGCGCGCACCCAAGCTTCACGACCGCGCCGCCACGCTCGCCGGCAGAGGCGCACGGCCGCTATCCGTCCGCGACAGCTACGGAAAAGAACGCTCGGCTGAGGAGCGCTACAGATAATACGTGCCCGCGGCGACGCGGCGGGCGCGGGCGGCGACGTGGACGCGGCCGCCGAACTCTTCGCACACGAGCTCGGCGTGGCGCGGCGAGAGCTGCGCGGCCGAGAGCGCGGTCTTGCCGAGCCGCTTCGCCCAGTAGGGGACGAGGCGGCTCTGCGCCGACGCGCTCACCTGCTCCTCTTCGACCACGCCGTTCGCGATCGAGAACGTGCGGCACACGTAGTCGTGCTCCTTGCCCGGCGCGGTCGCGATGATCCCGGGCGCGTCGAGCTTCGCGAGGTCCGCGGCGGAGGGCGCCATCACGCGGAGGTCGGTCTCGTCGGCGTAGACGACGACGTACTTGCCGGCGCGGAGGATCTCGACCGGCGGGACGCGGAGCGCGCGCGCGAGCATCGGCGGCGGCTCGCACGGGCCGGGCGCGAGGAGCGGCAGATCGGTCACGAGGTGCTCGCCCTGCGGCACGACGTCGATGGGGCCGCCGGGCGACGAGAACGACACCTTCTCGAGCCCCTTGTCCATCGCGGTCACGATCACGTGCGCCGCGGCGATCGCGGCGTGCGTGCAGAGCGCGAGCTCTCCGCGCCGATCGAACCAGCGGATCCGGTACCCGCCGTCGCGCGCGAAGACGTACGCCCCGTCGTGCGCGCCGAGCTCGGCGACGATCTTCGCGTGCACGCCGTCCTCGGGCGGCTCCGGCGGGAAGAGCACCGCGGTCGTCGCGCCGTGGAACGGCCGCGAGGCGAAGGTGTCGACGAGGAAGAACGGGATCTCCATGGCGACGGAACGTATCAGGCTACTTCTTCTTCCGGACGGTCCCCGGCGCGCTGGCCGGCCCGCCGCGGACGCTGACCGGTCCGGCGGTGGGGCGGGGCGGGGGAGGGGGCGGCGGAGGCGTGGTGGGCGCGGGCGCGGGCGGCGGGGTGCGCATCTCGCGCATCCCGAGCTGGAGGCGGCGCATCACCGCCTTCTTCTGGCGCTCCTTGTATTTTGCATGGGATGCGTCGCCGCGCTCGTTCTTGGCCTCGGTCTCGCGGTCGATCACCTGGAACTCGCAGATGACGAAGATGATGGGCCCGAGCGGCCACGCGCTCGACGGCGCGCGCTCGACGAGCTTGCGCGGGAGGCGCACCGGCATGTCCACGACGAAGTGGATGACGCGGTACGAGTTCGCGCTGAAGCGGTTGTCGCTGGGGGTGAACTCCTGGTCCGGCCCGGCCTGCATCTCGGGGAGCATCGGCGCGAGGTGCGGGCTCTTCACGCAGTACTCTTTGAAGTTGAACATCGAGTTGATGCTCTGGCCGGGCATCACGTAATTGAACGGAAAGAGCTTCCGCGTCAGGTACTGCATCACCGGGAAGATGTCGTCGTACGTCCGGGTGACGATCCGGAAGCGGAGCTTGTCGTAGATCTGCGCGGCCACCGTCTCCTGCTTCGACAGGAGCTTCGTGTAGAGCGAGTCCTTGTTCTTCCGCCCGCCGATGAACTCGGTGATCGGGAAGCCGCCCGCGAGCATGCTCCCGATGACGCGATAGACCTTCTCCTCGACGACGTGGAACACCTCCTGGTCGGAGAGGGGGAGCATGAACAGGAGCTCGCGCCCTTCGAGGTGGTGGATGATGTGCATGCACTTCAAGATCGTGCACGCGCACGTCTGCCGGTGACCGCGCGTCGAGGCGATCATCATCAGCTCCTCGACGGTGGAGCGCTCGATCGGCTTCGGGATCGGGAACTCGAAGTGCCGCCGGAGATAGCTGATCGCCTCGCCCTTCAGCGCCTCCATCCGCGCCTGGTCGGCGGGCTCGTCGGGGCGGAGCTCGTGCGAGACGAGGAACTCGCGGACCTCGTCGGTGCTCTGGAAATTGAGGCGATGCCAGTCGATGACCGAGTCGCCGCGCAGGATCAGGCGCACCGCCTCGAGGTCGGCCACCGTGAACTCGTCGATCGCCTTGAGGCGCTCCTCCTGGGGTAGCAGCATCGGCGACGACCGTATCATCGCGCGCGCGGCGCGAGATGTCGCTCCGGCGTTCGTGCTAAGGGGAAGGGCGTGGCGGTCTTCGCGTCGACGGACCTCGCCCGGGCGCTCGAGGCGGTCCGGGCGCGGTGCGACGTCGGCGCGCGCCGCGCCGCGGACCCCGTGGGCTTCGTGCACGCGCTCCGCAGCCCGGACGATCAGGAGGCGTTCGGGCTCGTCGCGGCGTGCATCGCCTTCGGCAACGTGGCCACCATCCGCGCGAAGCTCGCCGAGCTGATGGACCGGATCGGCCCGCGCCCCGCGCGCGCCGCGGACGACTTCGACGACCTCGCGGCGCGCCTCGAAGGGTGGAAGCACCGCGTCTTCCTCGGCGAGGACGTCGCGCGGCTCCTCGCCGGAGCGCGGCGGATCCAGCGCGAGGACGGCTCGCTCGGCGCGCGCTTCGCCGCGGAGCTCCGTCGCGAAGGGGCGCTGCGCGGCGCGCTCGCCGCCTGGTGCGACGCGATCCGCGCCGCGGGCGGCCTCCGCGCCGACGCGGTCCGTCGCGGCCCCGCCCACCTCCTGCCCGATCCGCGCGGGCCGAGCGGGTGCAAGCGCCTCCTCCTCTACTTGCGGTGGATGGTCCGGCCGGCCGACGGCGTCGACCTCGGCCTCTGGCGCGGCGTCGACCCGTCGATCCTCCTGTGCCCGGTCGACGTCCACATCCACAAGCTGTCGCGGAACCTCGGGCTCACCGCGCGGCGCGACCTGTCGTGGCGGACGACCGACGAGATCACCCGCGGGCTCGCCGCGTTCGACCCGAAGGACCCGGCGAAATACGACTTCGCGCTGTGCCACCTGGGGATGCTCCAGCGCTGCCCGTCGAAGAAGGACGCGGCGCGCTGCGAAGGGTGCGGCGTGAAGCCCGTGTGCATCCACTGGCGCGGCCGAGCCCGGCCGTCGCGCTGAGCCGCCGCGGTCGGCCGTCGCCCGCCACGAACCGGCCGTCGTGCCGTCGTGCCGTCGTAAGGACTGCGCCGCCGAGCCCCGAGCGCGGAGCGCCGGCCGCGCGAGGGGCGGCGAGGCGACCGCGGGGTCCCTGCAAATCGCCGCCGAGCGCCGCCCCTTCGGAGCGCGATTTCGATGCGCGCGCGCGAAACGCGAGCGTATGCTCGAAGGTCCACTTCGAGACCCCCGGGACCGATGGCCGAAAAACGACAAGAGTTCTCCCTCGACGCCGTCAGGACGGACGGCTGGTTCGAGCGCATCGGTGAGGGGATCGGGAGCTTCCAGGCGCTGTGCGAGATCGTCGGCGAGCGCTTCTTCGCGTTCTCGATCATCGTCGGCGCGCGGATCACGGCGCTCACGGTCGACCGGCGGAGCCCCGATCAGACGCTGGTCGACTTCGTCGTCGGCGTGGGCGACCAGGAGGTGGAGCTCGAGCCGCAGCGGCTCACGCTGGCCGATTTCCGGCGGCGCCTGGTCGGCGCGCTCCTCGTCGAAGAGGATCGCGACCCTCCGTCGCCGCTCCGCGAGACCGACACCGAGGCGATCCAGCTCTTCATCGGCGTCCGCTACCTGCTCCTCGCGCCGCTCTACGGGTACTCGCTGCGCCGGCTGGTCGTCTTCAAGGGGGGCCGCGCCGACCTCGTCGTGTCGCACGACGGGAGCGACGAGACGTTCGAGCTCGACGCGTTCCGCACCCGCGTGCGCGCGCTCGTCCGCGAAGAGCTCGAGCGCGTCGCGTCGGGGTCGCGGAGCGCGATCGATCTGTCGAAGGTGGCCGAGGCGGAGACCGCGGCGCTCCGCAAGGAGTGGCCGAAGGTGGTCGCGCTCCTCGGCGCGTGGCCCGCCCCGCTCGCGATCTTCCTCCGCACCCCGGAGGGGCAGATGCTCGCCGCCGACGCGCGCGGCCTCATCTCGAAGGGCCTGGGCCTCCTCGGGTCGGCGTGCGTCCACCTCGGCGAGATCGAGCAGGCCGAGGAGGTGTTCCGCATCGGGATCCAGTACGCGCAGGAGGGGGTCGCCGCGGCCGATCTGTTCCGCCGCCTGGGCGAGGCGCTCCTCCTGAACGATCGCCCCGGCGAGGCGATCGCGCCGCTCCGGCGCGCGCTCGTCTTCGGCGGGAGCGCGGCCGACGTCATGCCGCTCCTCGGGCGCGCGCTCTTCGCGCGCGGGCGGTTCGTCGCCGCGTACGGCTGCTTCCGCGACGCGATGGAAGCGGGGGTCGGCGAGCGGGATCTGTCGGAGGAGCTCCAGAAGATCGAGAAGGCGCTCGGCCCGTCGCTCACCGCGTGGCAAGCGCTCCGCCTGACGACGTAACGCGCCAGCCTTCGCGCCCTCGCCCCTCACGCCGCCCGCGCGCGTCGTCGCCTCCTCCCGGTCCGCGCGCCGCGCCTGGCCCCGTTCGCGCGCCCGCGGCCGGCCCCCGGGCCTCGACCCGCGTTTCGTTCCGGCCCGATCGCGTCGTTGACACTGAACGGCGCCGGCACTAGAACCCGTCGCGGAAAACCGCCTTTTTTCGCGGTTTTTAGGGTAAGCATCGCGGTTCGCCGGGTTGCATCGTTGGAGGCCTGCCAAGGCCGGAGGGCTTCGTGGAGCTAGTCCAGACGTACGCACCGATGTTCATGATGCTGGGGGTCGCGTTCCTCCTCGCCGGCCTCTTCTTCGTCGGCGCCACGTTCCTCGGGAAGAAGAACCCGACGCCGGAGAAGATGCTCCCGTTCGAGTGCGGCTCCGAGAGCTCGGGTGGCCGCCACTTGAAGCTGTCGGTGAAGTTCTATCTGACGGCCATCCTCTTCGTCGTCTTCGACATCGAGACGGTCTTCATCTACCCGTGGGCGGTCCAGTTCCGATCGCTCGGCTGGCAGGGGCTCAGCGAGATGTTCGGCTTCCTCGCCGTCGTGGTCGTCGCCCTCGTCTACGTATGGAAAAAAGGCGCTCTCGAGTGGGAGAGCTGAGTCGTCACCGCGCACCCGAGAACCGAGAACACCATGGCTGAATCGACACGCACGGTCACGCTCGAGGGGAGCGAAGCGGGCTTCGCCACCACGAAGTTCGACGCGCTCCTCAACTGGGCGAGGAAGTACTCGCTCTTCCAGTATCCCTTCGTCACCGCGTGCTGCGGGATGGAGTTCATGGCCGTCGCGAGCCCGCGGTTCGACCTCGCGCGCTTCGGCGCCGAGGCGCCGCGCTTCTCGCCGCGCCAGGCCGACCTCCTGTGGGTCGTCGGGACGATCAGCCAGCGCCAGGCGCCGGCGCTCCGGCGCATCTACGAGCAGATGATGGACCCGAAGTGGGTCCTCGCGTTCGGCACGTGCGCGAGCTGCGGCGGCTTCTACGACAACTACACGACGGTCCCCGGGATCGACAAAATCATCCCCACCGACGTCTACGTCCCCGGGTGCCCGCCGCGCCCCGAGGCGGTCTTCGACGGCCTCCTCCTCCTCCAGGACAAGATCGCCCGCGGCGACCGGACGCCCGCGATCGTGAAGCCCCGGACCGACCCGGTGGGCGAGCTCGTCCAGCTCCGGAGAGCGGCCGAGGAGGCGCCCGACAGCGCGCCCGACAGCGCGATGGCCAAGCGCCTGGCGCAGAAGGGCGAGAAGGCGGCGCACGACCTCGGTCACACGGAGGACGCGAAGTGAGCAAGGCGGTCCTCGAGAAGCTGCAGAAGCGCTTCGGCGACGCCATCGAGTCGACGCACAGCGACTTCGGCGACGACACGGCGGTGGTGAAGGCCGCGAGTTGGAAGGCGGTCTGCGAAGCGCTCCGGCGGGATCCGGCGTTCGACTTCGACCTCTTCGTCGATCTGTGCGGCGTCGACTACCCGAAGCGCACGCCGCGGATGGAGGTCGTCCTCCACCTGTACTCGACCACGAAGCGCCATCGCCTCCGGCTCAAGGCGCGCGTCGGCGACGAGGACATGGACGGCGCGGAGCTCGACAGCGTGGTCTCGCTGTGGCCCGGCGCGAACTGGTTCGAGCGCGAGGTCTACGACATGTCCGGGGTGACGTTCCGCGGTCACCCCGACCTGCGGCGCATCCTGATGTACCCGGAGTTCCAGGGGCACCCGCTCCGCAAGGACTATCCGGCGCAGAAGACGCAGCCGCTCGTCCCCTACCGCACCGAAGAGGACGCGGGCCTCCCGCTCGAGAAGCTCGCGCCGTTCCGCGACGACGAGGGGATGCCCTACGGGCGCGTCCACTGGGCGAACGGCCATCAGGACGTCGTGCCCCACGCGCCGAAAGACGTCCCGGTCGGCGGGCACGGCGCGAAGAACGGGAACGGCGGAGGAGCCGGTTAATGGAACCCCTCGATCTGGAATTGGAAGAAGGGGAGCTCGAGCTCCCGGCCGAGCCGATGCACCTCAACATGGGGCCGAGCCACCCGGCGATGCACGGCACCGTGCGGATCGTCCTCGAGCTCTCCGGCGAGACCATCGTCAAGGCCGACGTGCAGATCGGGTATCTGCACCGCGGCTTCGAGAAGATGTGCGAGCGCGGCACGTGGGCGCAGGTCTTCCCGTACGCCGATCGGCTCAACTACGTGTCGCCGATGCTCAACAATGTCGGCTACGCGCTGGCGGTCGAGAAGCTGTGCGGGATCGTCGTGCCGGATCGTTGCCAGTGGTACCGGATGGCGCTCGGCGAGCTGGCGCGGATCAGCGATCACCTCACGTGCACGGGCGCGATGGCGATGGAGCTCGGCGCGTTCACGCCGTTCCTCTGGTTCCTCAAGGCGCGCGAGATGATCTGGGACATCATGGAGGAGGAGACCGGCGCGCGCCTCACGCACTCCTTCGGGCGCATCGGCGGGGTGGCGAAGCCGCCGAGCGACGGGTTCAAGGACCTGTGCCGCGGCGCCCTCCCGCGCATCCTCGATCTCGTCGAAGAGGGCGAGAAGATGCTGCTCAAGAACCGCATCTTCATCGACCGCCTCGAGAACGTCGGGATCATCTCCGGCGCCGACGCGCTCGCCCTCTCGTGGACGGGGCCCTGCCTCCGCGCGTCCGGCGTGGCGTACGACATCCGCAAGTCGCACCCGTATCTCAAGTACGACGAGGTCGACTTCGACGTCCCGGTCGGCGGGCGCGGCGACAACATGGACCGCTTCCTCGTGCGCCTCGCCGAGATCCGTCAGTCGCGCCGGATCGTCGAGCAGTCGCTCGATCGCATGGCCGACAGCGGCCCGGTGAACGTCGACGACCCGCGCGTCATGCTCCCCGAGAAGAGCGAGGTCTACACGACGATCGAGGGGACGATCCAGCACTTCAAGCTGATCATGGAGGGCGCGAAGGTCCCGGCCGGCGAGGTCTACTCGTACACCGAGGGGGGCAACGGCGAGCTCGGCTTCTACCTCGTGTCGGACGGCAGCGGGACGCCGTACCGCGTGCGCATCCGCCCGCCCTGCTTCCCGATCACCGCCGGGCTGTCGAAGCTCATCTCGGGGCGGATGCTCAGCGACATCGTCCCGACCTTCGGCTCGCTGAACATGATCGGCGGCGAGTGCGATCACTGACCCGCACGCGCACGCGCGATCGGTTGAACGCGCGGACGGGCCCTTTCGAGTCGCTTTTTGCCGCGGACTGACATCAGGAATCCATCAGGAATCCATATGCCGACTTTCAAATACGACGGGGTCGAGATTCCGTTCGAGGCGGGGGAGACGATCATCCAGGCCGCCGCGCGCCAGGGGATCGAGATCCCGCACTACTGCTGGCACCCAGGGCTCTCGGCGCCCGCCAACTGCCGCATGTGCCTGGTCGAGATCATGCCCGCGGCGAACCAGCGGGCGGTGACGCTCGACATCCTCGAGTGGGACGCGGCGCTCGGCGACTACAAGCCGGCGAAGAAGCCGAAGCTCCAGCCCGCCTGCCAGATGGCCGCGGCGGACGGCATGGACGTGCGCGGCGACACGAGCCACCACGTGAAGGACGCGCGGAAGCAGGTGCAGGAGTTCTTGCTCTTGAACCACCCCGTCGACTGCCCGATCTGCGATCAGTCCGGCGAGTGCAAGCTCCAGGACTACTGGCTCGAGCACGGGCAGTACCACAAGCGGATGCGCGACGAGCCGATCCACAAGCCGAAGGCGGTCGAGTTCGGCCCGACGATCGTGTACGACGCCGAGCGCTGCGTCATGTGCACGCGCTGCATCCGCTTCATGGACGAGGTGGCGCAGGATCCGGTGCTCGACATGCGCGAGCGCGGCAACTTGAACGAGATCATGGTGGCGCCCGGGCGGCAGCTCGACGGGCACTACACGTTCATGACCGAGCACGTGTGCCCGGTCGGCGCGCTCACGACGAAGGACTTCCGCTTCAAGGCGCGCGTCTGGTTCCTCCGCACCGCCGACACGGTCTGCCAGGGGTGCGCGACCGGGTGCAGCGCGCACCTCGACTACGATCCGCGCGTGAACCGCGCGTACCGGTACCGCCCGCGCGAGAACGCCGAGGTGAACAAGTACTGGATGTGCGACGAGGGGATGCTGACCTACCGCGCGGCGCACGAGGGGCGGATCATCGAGCCGCGGATCGGCTCGAAGGTCGCGAGCGAGAAGAAGGCGCTCGCCGCCGCGGCCGCCGCGCTCGAGGGGGCGGCCGCCGAGCACCTCGCCGTCGTCTTCTCGGCGCAGCACTCGCTCGAGGACAACTGGGCGCTCCGCGAGCTCGGCGTCACGCTCCTCGGCGCGAAGAACCTGTACGTCTCGGGGCTCCCCGACGGGTACGAGGACAAGATCCTGATCCACCGCGACAAGAACCCGAACACCCGCGGCGTCGCCGAGATCGCCGCCGACGCGCGCCCCTTCGCGGACCTCTTGCGCGACGTCGGCAGCGGCAAGATCACGCACGTCATGGCCCTCGGCGGCGCGACGCCCGGCGTGCCCGAGGCCGACGCCGAGGTGCTCCGCCGCGCGCAGGTCGTGACCGTCGCCGCGCACGAAGGCGGGCTCTCGCTGAGCGCGCGCGTCGTCCTCCCGGCGTGCTCGTGGGCCGAGGCGAGCGGCACGTACGTCAACTTCAAGCGGATCCGCCAGGTCACGGAGAAGGCGCTCGAGCCGCAAGGCGCGTCGGCCCCGGGGTGGGAGCAGCTCGCGCACCTCGGACGCGCGATGGGGCTCGACGCGTCGTGGACCCGCGTCAAACAGATCCGCGCCCAGCTCCAGGCCGCCGCGCCCGCGGTCACGTCCGCGCGCGGGGCGGCGCTCCCCACGACCGAGGTCGCGCAATGACCGGGATGGATGTGCTCGTCGCGATCCTCAAGATCGCGCTCATGGTCGGGTTCCTCTTCAACGTCGGGGGGCTCCTCACCTGGGTCGATCGCCGCCAGAGCGCGATGATCCAGGACCGCATCGGGCCGAACCGCGCCGTCATCAAGATCGGCAATTTCGAGCTGCGGATCGCCGGCCTCCTGCACACCGCGGCGGACGGCGTGAAGTTCTTCTTCAAAGAGGACTTCATGCCGCCGAACGCGGACAAGCTCCTCTTCAGCATGGCGCCGATCCTGGCGATGATGCCGGTGCTCGCGCTGGTCGCGGTCATCCCGATGGGCGACACGATCTGCCCGGACTTCCTGCGGATGACCGGCGAGCACGGGAACGTGTTCTACCCCGCGGTGCAGCGCTTCGGCGTCTGCCCGATGATGGAGATCCCGGTCGTCGACCCGGTGACGCACCTACGCAGCGTGCGCATCGTCCACCCGATCTCGCTCGCGGTCGCGCCGCTCAACGTCGGCGTCCTCTACGTGTTCGCGCTCGCGGGGCAGGGCATCGTCGGCGCGGCGATCGCCGGCTGGTCGAGCGACAACAAGTTCAGCCTGATGGGCGCGCTCCGCGCCGCCAGCCAGATGGTCAGCTACGAGGTCGCGATGGGCCTCTCGCTCATCGGCGCGATGATGATCTACGGCACGGTCCGCCTCGACGACATGGTCCGCTGGCAGGGGGACAACGCGTGGGGCATCTTCGTCCAGCCGCTCGCGTTCTTCCTGTTCTTCACCGCCGCGGTCGCCGAGAGCAAGCGCATCCCGTTCGACCTGCCGGAGGCCGAGAGCGAGCTCGTGTCCGGGTACTTCACCGAGTACTCGGGGATGAAGTTCGGGATGTTCTACTTCGCGGAGTACATGGAGATCGTCACGAGCTCGATGCTGCTCGTCACCATCTTCCTCGGCGGCTGGCAGCTCCCGTTCTTCCACCGCGACGGGATCACGATCGCGTTCGGCGACGCGCTCGTCTTCCACAGCGCGCTCCCGCACATCTGGATGACGATCCTGGGCGTCCTCGTCTTCTTCGGCAAGACGCTGGTCGTCTGCTCGTTCCAGGCGTTCGTCCGCTGGTCGCTCCCGCGTTTCCGCTACGACCAGCTCATGAAGCTCGGGTGGCGCGTCCTCTTGCCGGCGTCGCTCGCGAACCTGTTCGCGACGGGCGTCATCTACCTCGCGATCGACAACGCGGGCCCCGAGTTCACCTCGGCGCTCCACGTCGCGGCCGACGTGAGCCAGGCGGTCGTCGCGCTCGCGATCACGTTCCTCGTGATCCGCGGCTTCGTCGCCTTCTTCGCGCCGCGATCGAAGAGGCGCTGGGTCGTCGGGAGCGCGGCGCGGTTCGCCGAGGCGCGCGGCGGCACCGAGACCGGCCCGATGCAGGCCTGACCGGAACGAGAGACCCCATGGCGACCACATTCCCGAAGAAGCCCGCCTCGCCCACCAACGCCAAGGTCGTCGCGCACGTCGAGCCGACGCCGCTCACGCAGGCGTACCTCCCCGAGATCTTCAAGGGGCTCGGCGTGTCGATGCGCCACTTCTTTTACAACACGCGCGACATGCTGCGCGGCACGCGCCCCGACCCGGTCACCGAGCGGACCGACGACGGCATCACGACGATCTCGTATCCCGAGCAGAAGAGGCCCTACCCGGAGCGGTTCCGCGGCGTCCATCGCCTCACGACGCGCGACGACGGGAGCCCGCGCTGCGTCGCGTGTCTCTGCTGCTCCACCGCGTGCCCCGCGCAGTGCATCTTCATCGAGCCGGGCGAGTACCCCGAGGGCGATCCGCGCCGCGGCTACGAGCGCTACCCGGTGAAGTTCGTGATCGACGAGCTCCGCTGCATCTTCTGCGGCTACTGCGTCGAGGCGTGCCCGTGCGACGCGATCCGCATGGATACCGGCCTCCACGCGGTCCCGTACGACTCGCGCGAGCAGTTCATCTACGACAAGGACCTGCTCCTCGCGTTCGCCTCGCGCACCGGCACGCACGAGAACGAGAACCCCCGCCACGAGCCGGGCGAGCCGGGTCACCCGGGCATTTCGCGGCTGTCGCATTAGGGTCGGCCTTTTTTTCGAGGGGAGCGGGGCCGCTCCCCTCGAGCTCCCCAGCCCGGACCCGCTCGGCGCGCGCGGCTACTGCCGCCTCGAGCTCCCCAGCCCGGACCCGCTCGGCGCGCGCGGCTACTGCCGCCTC
>Ga0105247_10001719_pt1 | contig 15434 bp, 14 predicted proteins | sample KBSS24metaG_FD_81519 | JGI IMG/M metagenome (GOLD analysis project Ga0105247, IMG submission 81519) | Switchgrass rhizosphere microbial communities from Kellogg Biological Station, Michigan, USA - KBS S2-4 metaG | ecosystem: Host-associated > Plants > Roots > Rhizosphere > Soil | place...
CTAAACTCTATTCAACGTTAACTGTGTAGTAGTGACGCGTTTTCCAGGATCAAGCGAACGGGTCTTCGTCGGCGCTTGGCCCGTAGACCGAAGGCAGCTTGACCCCCAAAGTTCTCAAATAAGTGCTTAGCTGTCCGCGGTGATGATACCAGTGATTGAATACGAGCAATCGGACCATCAAAGCGCGCGGAATTGAGAAGATCGTTTTAGCTTGTTTCGTCAGATCCCAGGGTTCGCTCGCCCATCGACCGAAGGACCCTTTTATAATATCCCTTGCGTTAGCTACGCCCTTATTAAATCCCGACAATATCTCTTCCTTGTCCTTTGGCTGTGGGTGGCTCACCAGTATATCCAGATCGGTGCTGCCTGTTGCGGCAAATGTTGAGTAACCACCCGAGATAGTGGCCACGTGCAGAGCGAGGGCACCCAATGTCATTGCTTTGGGATGCGGCTGCCATTCCAATTTATCCGCCGGTACAAGGTTTAGTAGCTTCTCAGTTGAAACCACCTCGTAGTCCAGCTCCGCCAAAAGATCTTCTGAATCCAACATCTAATTACCTCCAAAAATTTAATACCAACTCTTGTAAAGTCGCTAAAAGTAAGTTAAAAGAAATAATAGATATTGGGAAATTCTATTTCCGAATAGGATTATAGTTTTTGTGAATAACAGATGAACTTGAGCCAGTTGAAGTATGTAAAGGCAGTTGCCGAGACAAGTTCGTTCAGCCGGGCGTCGGAGAAAAGCTTTGTAACTCAGCCCAGCTTGTCGAACGCGATCGCCCAATTAGAAGAAGAGCTCGGCGACCGGCTTTTCTTTCGGACAACGCATAGTGTCAGCCTGACGCCATTCGGCGAACGAATGCTGCCTCTCGTGACGGCGGTTCTCGATGACAGACTGCGCTCGAGACAACTGCCAAAAACCTGGCCGAGCCGGATCAGAAACTCGCGCGTATAGGATTTTGTCCGCTGATAAATCTTCAGTTGCTTGCCGCGGTTTTGGAACCGTTCAAAACCGCGAATAAGGATGTCGAGGTCGTGTTGAAAGAATGCTTCATCGATGACCTGCGCGAAAGACTTGAGCTGAACAAGATCGACATTCTATTTGTCCCAAAAGGATTTGAAATGCGTCATGCCGGAAAGACGGAGTTTTATACTGAGAACCTTTGTTATATACCAAGGGCCGGAGCTTCGCCCACCGAAGATGAGGAGAACGTGACTCTTAAAGAAATTTCAGACGAGGTTTTCACGATCGCCGGAGAAGGCTGCGGCCTTGCCTCAACGCTGCGTGAAATGTTTCGCGGATCGGGTTATGAGTTTCGACAATACGCAGGACAGGCGTTGAGCTATTCGGTGCTTGAAGATTGGGCGTCGCTCGGCATCGGAGCTACTATCCTGCCGCGCTCGAAGATCTCAAAGAGGGACCTGAAATGGCTGCTTGTAAACGAAAGAGAGCATGCATCGATAACCTTTGAGGCGGTTTGGAACAAGCGATCGCCGCAGCCGGCGCACATCAAGGAATTGCTCCGTTATTTCAGGCAGGTGGCGCCCGAATACATCAAAGGAATGACGCCAAATTAGTTTTACGGCGCCTAACTCTTCAATTCCCTTTCCGACAGCCGGCTCCATTGTTTTGTGCTTCGGCGTCGAAAGTCGGGCGATGCCTTTGCGGACGCGATAGCCTGTTCGAACATTTCACGAGCCCTTTCGGTTTCACCCTTCGCCTTGAGAACTTTACCAAAATAGTAAAGCCCCTGAACGTCGGCCGAACGCCGGTCGACATATTTTTCGAGTGTTTCTTTGGCCTCGTCGAGCATGTTTGCATTCAGATACGTGACGCCGATCTCACGCCAGATCTCGCTTAACGAATATTTGTCGTCCTGTTCGACGACCACGGAGAAATGATCGAGCGCTTTTTGCAGATCGCCTTTTTGCCGCGCGATCTTGCCAAGCTCAAAGTTTGCATCGATCTCGGTTTTGTCTATTTCAAATGCCTTATTCAGATGTTCGATGGCCTTTGATTCCTGCCGCCGCTGCAGATAAATTATCCCGAGTTGAACATGCGCATCCGCATCACGCGGATTGACAGTTGCATTATTGAGAAAGCGTTTGAAATTTTGTTTTTGCCTGAATGCGTTTCCAAATCCGCGAACTTCACCGCCAAGGAAACCGCCGAAATAGATGACTGCGTAAAAAAGAATGAAAGGCGAAAAAGCCCACGGTGACGCAAAGCGGGAAACATACACGCCAAGGCTAAGTGAAAGCCAGGCGACGCTAACAACAAGAATGGCCGTACCGTAACCTGCTCCAAATACCGTCCGCAGCGCAAAGATCATAAATATTCCAAAGAGCAGTCCGCTGCCTGCCCACAAAGATAAATAAACGAGCGGCGCAGCCGCCGTTTGATAGAGCAAAACACCGGCAATTGCGAACGGAACGTGTGCCGCCGCCCAAGCGCTGAGCGTACAAACGGCCAACGTTGCATAATCTCGACGGAAGATCAGCCCGAAGCTTCCGACACCACCAAAAACGCACATCAGAAGGATCGTTGCAGGAACATAAAAGATCGACAGCAGTAATACCGGTTGGTAAAATCGGCTCGGATCGAACGAAAAGAATTGGAAGAAACGATCGCCAACGACGGGGATCATGGGACGATTCTTCATCGCCTCACCGTAGGCAGCCGCCGCATTTTTGTAACTAGTATCGTCGAGCTCGTCGTCGGCAGTTTCGCTCGGCACAAAGTATTCGCTGAAGGCCGGAATACGGTAGACCGCATTGAGCTTGGCATTGACCGCTCCAAAAAAAAGAACAGACACAAGCAAAACAACAGCGGCCGCGAAAAGCCAACTGCCCGTGTCCATGATGTCACTCATGGCGGAGGCAGGCGCAAAATACATCCTTAAAATGTGCTTTAGGTTATCCATCGTGTAGAAGATTAAATCCGAGAGGCCGCGAACAGATTGCCCTCTCCCAGAAAAATTGTCAAGATTCGTTTTTACGAGATTTGGAGTTAGAATTAATACGTACTTATCAAGGAAATCTTAAATGTCAGAAGCAACGGAAAAAGCTGTGAAAACGAGGATCGAGACTGATTCAATGGGCGAGATCGAAGTGCCGGCAACAGCATACTGGGGAGCGCAGACGCAGCGTTCGCTAAAGCACTTCAATATAGGATTCGATGTGATGCCACGGGAGCTCATCCGGGGATTCGGCATTTTGAAGAAGGCGGCGGCGATCGTCAACAATGATCTTGGGAAACTTCCGGACGACAAGCTCAAGCTGATCATGCAGGCGGCAGACGAAGTCATTGGAGGAAAGCTTGACGAGCATTTTCCACTTCGCGTTTGGCAAACCGGTTCCGGCACCCAGACGAACATGAACGCGAACGAGGTCATCTCAAACCGAGCTATTGAGATCGCCGGCGGTGAAATGGGTTCAAAGCAGCCGATCCATCCAAATGACGACGTGAACAAGTCGCAATCGTCTAACGACACGTTTCCGACCGCTATGTACATCGCTGCCGCCGAACGAACGGTCGCTTTGATCCAGGAGGTACAGAAAGTTTCTGACGCGATCGATGCAAAAGCGAAAGAGTTTGCGGACGTAGTAAAGATAGGGCGTACTCATTTGCAGGATGCAACACCATTAACCGTCGGACAGGAGTTTGGCGGTTGGGCCAATTTGGTAAAACGCGATATCGAACGATTGAATTTGGTTCTGCCCGGACTTTATGATCTTGCAATAGGCGGAACAGCCGTTGGCACAGGACTGAATGCTCATCCGGAATTCGCTGAACGAGCGGCAAAGAAGATCGCCGAGCTTACCGGCTTACCTTTCAAATCGCATCCGGATAAGTTCGCTGCTCTGTCGGCACACGATGAGATCGTTTTTGCATCGGGAGCGTTGAAGACATTGGCAGGAAGTTTGATGAAGATCGCTAACGACATTCGATGGCTCGCGTCGGGTCCGCGATGTGGAATTGGCGAGATCTCGCTTCCTGAAAACGAACCCGGTTCGTCGATCATGCCGGGAAAGGTCAACCCGACGCAGAGTGAAGCAATGACGATGGTGGCCGTTCAGGTTTTCGGGAACGACGCGGCGATAGGTTTTGCGGGTTCGCAGGGGAATTTCGAGCTTAATGTTTTTAAACCCGTGATGATCCACAATTTTCTGAATTCGGTTCGACTTATCCATGACGCCTGTCATGGTTTCGTCGATTACTGCATTGCCGGAATCGAGCTCAACCGGGACAGAATAGATCATTACGTCAAGGATTCATTGATGCTCGTGACCGCGCTCAATCAGCACGTCGGCTACGACAATGCGGCGAAGATCGCAAAGAACGCACATAAGAAAGGGATTTCGCTAAAAGAATCAGCGGTGGAGCTTAAGTTGATCGACGGTGAAAAGTTTGACGAACTAGTCAAACCCGAGGACATGACCCATCCTTAACTCTCTCACGGCATCTTCAAGGGTTGCGTTACGGCTTTACTGAGCGTAGTAATGCGGGCTCTTTCTGCGGCCTGCTTGGCCCGTTCCCTTGGGTTTCCCTTGGCAAGGTTTTTTACGTGAAGAAGAGCGTCGGACTTTCGTTCGAGCTGAAGCTGAACCTCTGCAGCGGGATTTTTCTTATAATCCTCCGCCAATTTGTTCACAATAGCTTCTTGCTGAGCGATTCGTTCATCGTAGCCCGGACGATCTTTCGATGGGGGATTTTCATTCGCCATAATAAAATCAAAAACGATCAGGCAGCCTGATCGGGAAACCAGAAGGAATCATCGTATCGACGTTCGGCTTCAACCCAAGCCTGGTCCTGGGCACGGTCAAAGATCTGGTAAAATCGAACCTCGGGCGCAAGTTTTTCGTCATCAAGGATCAGCCGGATGTCCTTCTGCTCATCAAAACGCGGTGCCACTTCGAACATAACGGCAACGAACGCGGCAATATCCTCTGCCCCCGTTAACTTATTCGCCTTAGCTCGCTCAATTCCGATCTTGACCATTTTTTGCAACTGGGCGTCGTTGTAAGGCGCGAGTCTGTCGCCATTTGCTCTACGGACAGCCTTCGCAACTTCAGCGATCAATTCAGTTTCATCGGACGCAATGAAATGCTGGATCTGTTCTTTTCGAATAACAAACATTTATTTTCAACTATAAGGGAAACCGGAGCCGAAAAAACTTCTTCAGGCTCCCCATTTAGCCTCCAACAATTACCGTGGGTAGTCCCACTACGATGGAGCCGCCGTGAATAGTCGGGTCGCCGATCCTGGCCTGCATCAAATTGCCGGTAAGAACTGTCGCCGATCCCTTCGCGATCGAATCCGGTGAGCCAACACAAGTGCACATGTCAGTCGAGCGGGCCGCAGGCATGCCGCCGATCAAGACTGTGGGGCAACCGGGCGGAAGGATCGGACCACCAACGTGCGGAACAGGCGGTGTACCTGGCGTTACCATAGGGCAGACATGCATATCTCCAACTCTCGAGGCAGGCGGCATATTTCCTCCGATCAATTCAGTTCCGTTTGCTTAAGCTTCTGATCCTCCAATTGGAATTGCAAAAGGCTTTCTCCGTTCGCAGCTTCGGCAAAAAACGACTGGACCTTACCAAAAAATATCTCCAGCTCGTCCGGTTTACAGGTCGGCAGAAACTGTGCGATGACCCGCGGATCGTAGAAACGGAACACCATTGAGTTGGCGCTTTCGTCGTAAACATTAACCATCGAGCGAAAGTGGCGGCGCATTTCCTGCAGAGAATGGCGGCTATGAACAAAAATTCCCCAGTGCTTGCCCGAACTCTGGCTCAACACAAGGTCCGTGAGCTTATTATCCGGTGATAGCAAAACCACATAGGGCGCAACGAAGAGCATATCCGGTTCAAGGTCGCCCGAAAACAAACAAAAATTAGGAGCTTGCGTTTCGTAAAGACGTATGGGCAGATCGGGAACCGACGCTCCATCAAGAACGCAAAAGAGCCGCGTCTCATTACTCAAAAGATACTGTTGCAACTTTTCTTTATTCATCCCGTACTGCCAAACAATGTCGCTCTCATCGCTGCCCTCAGCCTAAATGCCTTCGGGGGGATCTACATACCCCATGCTCTTGTCACCACCGCCGGAGCCGCTGTCCGAAGAATCGCCGCCCTTATCGCTGCCGCCACCACCACCGCCGGAGGAGCTATCCGGTGGATCTATATACCCGCTACTCTTGTCACCGCCGCCCGAGCCGCTGTCCGAGGACCCGCCGCCCGCTCCGCCGCCGCCACTGGAAATGCCGCCACCTCCGGCGCCGCCCGAGCCACTGCCCGAACCACCGCCCGAGGAACCGCCCGCGTCGCCGCTTCCTCCACCTGAAGCGCTCCTTTCCGAGTCACTCGTCCCGCTCATGCCCGACCCGACATATGGTGTTCCTTTATCTGCGGCTCCCGCCATCGCCTCAGCCTCGGGGGAATACTTATCCGGTGGCGTAGGCTTTTGAGGCTGTGCCATCGCTTGTCCTGCTTCCGAGTCGGACGGCGCGGTGGGATCCTCAGGAGCGTCCGGGCTGCTGCCCGAACCTGAGCCCGCGGCTCCGCCGCTGTTGATCAATACTAAGGTACCGCTAATTGTGACACCGCTGGGATTAATATCGACAAAATTTCCGCCGACCTTCATCGTTACCTGCACTCCACCTTCGATCACAACTTTCATTCCGGCTTTAAGATGAATCTCCGTACCGGAATCCATCGCATATTTTTGCCCGGTCTTTTCCTGAAGGTTCGATCCAACCTGAAGCGACATCGAACCGTCAATTTTCTCCTTGTGATCACCAACTACATGAAGATGCTTATCACCGCCGATCTTCTCTTTTTGATTTGAAATAACCGTCAGGTGCTGGTCGTTTCCGATCTTTTGTTTATTGTCATTCTTGATCAGAATATCCTGATCTTTTTCGCCATGAATAAAGATCTGCTCGCTGCCAGCTTTGTCCTCAAACCGAAACTCATTAAATCCCCCGCCGCCTTTGCTCGTATTCGATTTGATCGTCGATTTCGTCTTTTCATCCGGCAGCCCATATGGCGGCATTGAATTCACGTTATAAACGCAGCCGGTTATTATGGGCTGATCGGGATCACCTTCCAGGAAATGCACGACCACTTCCATCCCGACTCGGGGGATAAACATTATTCCCCATTTGTTGCCGGCCCAGCCCTGAGCAACTCGAACCCAGGCGGAGCTCGACGGATCAAATTGACTCGCACGATCCCAATTGAACTGGACCTTTACCCGCCCGTATTTATCAGTGAAGATCTCTTCCCCTGAAGGGCCAACGACGGTCGCTGTTTGAGTTCCGTAAATAATGGGCCTCGGCGTCCGGAGCAATGGCTTAAAGGGTGGAGCACCGCTGCCATGCGGAATGCATTCGAAAAGGTTATCGTAGGGGTTATCGATCTCCTGCTCGCTAAAATACTCGGGCGACTGATTTACCGAATGTCGCACCGAAGTGAGGACATAATTTCCATTGCGCTCCTTGTTCGGATGTTTTGACAGAGTAAATTTATACCCGGCGGTGAATGGCGAACAGCGAGACGAGCCGTGCGATATTGCGAAAGTCGAATCGAGCGCCTGTATGCGCGCTTTCGCGGTCCGCGCCCGATCATCAAAAACATTATTGAGATTGCTGTCGTCACTGCCGCCCATTTTGTCGACGCCATCGTATTTTTTCGCATACCCGCCCGGGAAATCATATGACTCGAGCTTAACGCTGTCGCCCGCAGGGAAAGCGCCCGGCTGCTCCAAGCTGAGCGTCTGTGGTCGAAGCTGAAAATGATAGTCCCAGAGGGTTACTTTGCCGGTCTGAAGCTGATGATCCGTAAACCATGACACGATCGGGTTATCCTCAGGGTCCGAGTCCGTGCCCTCAACATAATAAGCAAATTCAGATTTGTTCGGACACGGGTAATGGTGGCCTGGATCGTCTCCCAGCAACAGCTTGTCGGTTCCGTCCTCGTGAACGAAATAATAAAAAATTCCTTCTTCCTCCATCAACCGACAGGCAAAATCCCAGTCTGTTTCGCGGTACTGAACGCAGTAGGTACGGGGATGATAGGTTCCGCCCAAATTCCATTTTACGTCGAAGCCGTTGAGAACATCCTTCAGGATATCCGGGACCGACGTATCAGGATATATCCGGCTCTGCGTCTTTTGTGTAAGAAGCCACACGTGTGGGACGACTGTAAGGTTGTAGATCGAATACTGTTCGCTTCGGGCGCCCTGGGAAATTCGGTTTACTATTCCGCAAAAAAAACGCGACTCATTAGCATCCAGATTCTGATTAAGCGCAATCGTTACCGGTTTTCCCAAAATAGATTCCGGCGTGACCACATTCGTTTTCATCCGTACCTTACTTTCCTCAAACAAGACCTCCACGTCCATCGTGAAAAGTTGGGAGAGCCCTTCGGTTACATCCAGTTTACGGATCAGGAGATAGTCTGTACCCAGTGGGGTAAAGATCTCCATCAATCTACCTTTTTGCGTTGTTTTCGCCATCCTCTTCCTCTACGATACCTGCCGGTAAATGCTCAAGCAGCGTTCAGCAACTCACTAACAATCGGCCCGATTTCCTGCAGAGGTTTCCGCTCACGAGCCGAGCGAAACCCCATGATCATACATTTGACGGAAATCAGCAGTAAAATTGCACTCATTTTTGTGAGTTCCCGATCGTTTTCACAATTTACCGTTAATTAAAGGCAAAATTGGGCCCGTCGTCCTATCTCAACAGGCCCTTCGTAGTTGTTAAGCGAAGTCGTACTTAAACGACCCATCCTCGGCGGTCGAAACGTGAACTTTCTTTATCCCCTCACCGGAGGCCATTCTCGACAGCACTTCGCCGCTCATTTCAGGCAGCAGCGATCCCGTCAATATGTTGTATATATTGCGGGCGCCCGAATCCACATCAGTACAACGCTTCGCTATCGTGTCAATTAGCGATTCATCATAAGAGAACAGAGCCCTGTGATTCTCGCCGATTCTTTGCTCGATCTTGCCAAGCTGGAGCCTGATTATCAACCGAAGGATGTCATCCGAGATCGGATAGAAAGGAACGGTGACCATTCGGCCAAGTAACGCAGGTTTGAACGCTTTGACGAGTTCGGGTTTCAGAGCCTCGACCAAACCTTCCGGGCTCGGTTTCGTGTCAGGATCGGAGCAAAGCGACATAATGAGGTCTGTACCAACATTCGACGTCAGCAAGATAACGCAGTTCTTAAAATCGATTTCGCGACCCTCTCCATCTTCGAGCACACCTTTGTCGAAGACCTGGAAGAAGAGCTCCATGACATCAGGATGAGCTTTTTCGACTTCGTCAAGAAGCACTACGGAGTATGGTTTTCGACGTACAGCCTCTGTAAGAACGCCTCCTTCGCCGTAGCCAACATACCCTGGAGGGGAACCTTTAAGGCTGGAAACAGTATGGGCCTCCTGATACTCACTCATATTGATCGAGATCAGGTTACGCTCACCTCCATATAGTGTGTCAGCCAGGGCGAGGGCCGTTTCCGTCTTACCTACACCGGACGTGCCAACGAGAAGAAAGACACCGATCGGGCGCTTCGGATCGGTCAATCCGGCCCGCGAGGTGCGAATACGCTGTGAAATAGCTTCGAGAGCATGGTTTTGTCCGATGACCCTTTCAGCAAGTTTTCCATGGAGATTCAAAACTGCGTTGATCTCATCCGAAACCATTTTTCCAACCGGTATACCGGTCCAGCCGGAAATCACCTCAGCTACCGTTTGGCCATTTACGACCGGTTGCATCAGCGGATCCTCACCCTGCACTTCCTTGAGTTCCGCATTCAGGCGCTTAAGTTCCTTTTTCAGAAATGTTGTATCAACCGGTTTGTCAGGAGCTGGAGCAGTAGCCGCCGCGTCACCAACCGTCGCTCCGCTTTCCGCCGTTGCCGCGGCTGCGGATTCGGCAGGAGCTTCAACGGAATCACTTGAAACTGCCGCGGCAGGTTCACCACTACCTCCGTTTGAGGCAGGAAGTTTATTGTCAAGGCGCGTCATTTCCAGCTTAAGCCGAATGTTACGGATCTGATCAGTGAGTTCTTTTTCCTTTTCCCACTGAGCGGTCAGCTTTGTAAGTTCCTCTTCACTGGCTGCTCGTTTCGTGGTGAGTTCACCGAGACGTTCGTCGTGCTCCGCACCGGTGACCTGTTCGCGCTCCAAGGCATCGATCTCCGCCGTATAATTCTGAATGCGGCGCGTAGCGTCTTCGATCGAGGCAGGTGTCGCACCCTGACCAATCGCCACTTTGGCACATGCGGTATCCAGGACCGAAACACTCTTGTCAGGAAGCTGACGCCCGGTGATATAACGATGCGAAAGCTTAACGCAGTCGACAATAGCCTCATCCAGGATCCTGACATTATGGTGCTCCTCCATTTTAGGAGCTATGCCTCGCATCATTGCGATTCCTTTTTCTTCGTCCGGCTCCTCAACCTTGACCACCTGAAATCGACGAGCGAGAGCGGCATCCTTCTCAAAATACTTCTTGTATTCAGCCCACGTAGTGGCTGCTATCGTACGAAGTTCGCCGCGAGCCAATGCTGGTTTCAAAAGATTGGCTGCGTCGTTTTGTCCCGCTTGCCCACCCGCTCCGATCATCGTATGTGCCTCGTCGATGAACATAATGATCGGTTGCGGCGAAGCTTTAACTTCATCGATCACCGACTTAAGCCGATTTTCAAATTCACCCTTGATGCCCGCGCCAGCCTGAAGCAGCCCAAGATCAAGCGTCCGGACAGCAACATTTCGGAGCGGTTCGGGCACATCGCCCTCAGCAATTCTCAATGCGAATCCCTCGACAACCGCTGTTTTGCCAACACCGGCCTCGCCCGTCAGGATCGGATTATTTTGACGTCTGCGGGTCAAAATATCCACGATCTGCCTAATCTCAAAATCACGGCCGAGGATCGGGTCGATCTTTCCAGCCCGCGCCTTGCCGGTTAGATCCTCCGTATACTGGTCCAAGGCCTTTGTTTTTCCCGGAACGCCCGCCGCAACAGGGGTTCCGCCCGACACCCCAGCTGTTTCACCCAGCGACATAGCATCGCGCGCCTCTGCGGAATCAGCGGTTATATCCGGCAGCTTTGTTTGTAGCGATTCAACCGAGATATGGGTAAACTCTTTGGAGATCTCGCGGGCGATACGCGCAAAGCTTTCGCTTGTCAATAAAGCAAGAATAAGGTGGCCCGAACGTACACGGGCAGCTCCAAAATCAACCGACGCCAGCAGCCAGGCATCTTGAAACCATCGCGGAATGCGGTCACTCAGACCCGGCGTTCGGGAATTCCCGCTCTTTAGCCGGTCAAGAGCAACGCTGACGTCTTTTGTGAGGCGATCTAAGTTGACTTCATAATGGTTGCAGATCTTGACCAGATCCGTATCGTTTTCTTCAAGCAGCTTCGCAAGGACATGTTCGATCTCTACATCATAATTCGTGCGAGAGAGACAAAGTCCCGCGGCGCTTTCAAGAGCATTTCGACAAACATCATTCAGCCTGCCAACCAAAGATTTTAGATTTACGTTCATAACTTTTCTCCCTTATCGGACCATATCCATTTTTTGATTCGTACTATTTTTATTGAAATTTTGTATTACCATACGCAAAGGTCATCCGTTGAAACCCAAAACCAATTGATCGTCATCGGCCTTGAACGGCTGCGTTTTCAGCCAAGTTGTCCACCCGAGCATAGGCTTGCGAACAGCTCGCGTCGTAAGAACTAGTCCCGGCACCTGCTTGGCCATTAAACAGAGCTGAACATCAAAATCGAACTCCTCGCCGACCATGAACCTTGTTATGGACTTTAGAGCCAAATGCGCAGAGCCATTAGGCAAAAAGGCCAAATAACTCGCAAACTTTAACGGGCCAAGCCGGATGCGAAATTTCGATTGTTGATCCCAGACGCGTGTCCCTATTATAGCGCTGGAGCCAAGCATTGAGTTATCTACCGCCAGCTTTGTGTAGTCATCCCGATCTAGGTCAAGCCACTGACCGAAAAACTGAAGTATCTTGGCCTCCACTTGAAAAAAATCACTCAGAACATTTTGAATCGCGTTTATCGAATGAGGCTTCTGCGCAATCAGACCGGTGTACGGAAGAAGTGACTCATCTTCGATCCCCATTTTTCCCCGCAATCCCTTCGTTCCGAGTCCACCCAGGTCAAAAAGATAGGACGTAAAGTCGTCATTTCCGTGCTCATAACCGATCGGAAATCTATACTTACCCCAGGCTCGGTAAAACATCGCCACAGCCCGGTGTGTAAAAATATCAAGGAAAGCCCACATTGCCGTATCTCGATGACGAATACGGTCAAGTACAAGTTCGGAGTAATGGGTGGGCAGGACACCACTGGAACCAACCATACCCATAAAATTTACGTGCATTTCCATTCGCGTCTCCTCCGTCAGAGGGTCGACGATCTCGCGTATTTCATGAATTTCACTGGGCGGAAAATCAAGCGATATTCGCGACCGGAAACGCACTACCTCTTCATTCGGCAGAGCTTCCCTTCCGACCGATTTGCGTTCTGGAAATACCTTTTCGAAGAGACGCACGGCTTGAAAGAACTCAAAGCTGTAGGGCTCGTCGAAGAGTTTCTGGTTTAAAGGTATGTTTGACACAAAAGAATAATGGACTCAACTTAAGAAACGCCGTCGCACGGAACCTGTACAAGGCCACTGTTCAGATCAACTCTTGCTCACCTGCCCTTGGCGGAAACCGTTTAATATCCTCCTCACGCTGAAGGCTCCGCATTACCATTTGATTAAACGAGTTTACCGACGAGTAAAGTCCGAGGAAGCGCTCAAGTACACACGCAAACAGGAACAGACCGCTACCGACAAACTGCTCCTCGTCGAAAGTTACGGTGGTCTCAAATCCCCGCACAAAGCCGGTTCCGACACGCCCGCCGATCTGCCGCACCACATTTCGCGACTCTATACCGGTCACCCCCAATATCTGTTTTCGGGTTATGGATGAGTCATTGAAATTGTACAGATACAGAATCTCCTGTAGTGCGGTGGGAATTCCGTCATCTCCCGAAATCAGCGAGATATAATTCAAGTTTAGATGGGAGATCAACCGCCATTGCGCTGATCGCCGCTGCGGCGGCCTGATCGTCTCGGTGGGTTTTGTCAATACCCGGGCACGTGATATCAAAACTGTTCCCTCAACCTCGAGATCATTGTCCCGTCCACCGAATGGAAGCTTCGCCGGAAGATCGCGGTTCGTGCATGTCGTTCTTACGTTTAAGACCTCGACAGCCGGAGTTCGTGGGCTAAAATTCGAGTCGACGAGCGACAAGAAGACCTCGGTTCCCTCATCATCGGCACGCTGCGACTGGCGACGCGCAGCATACCAAAACGATTTTTCCATCTGCTCACCATATGCGTGCCGCAAAGAGTAGAACGGTGAAAATTCGCGCGTCATGTTTGAGACCGGATCTGTTGTAAACACCTCATCTACGGAGTAGATCTCGGTCGACAGTTGTCGATGAACATCAGGAATGATCTGATACTCATATTTCTGTTGCGAAAGATAGACCGGATCGGCAAGCCTTGTAAAGAGGTTGACTATCGGAGTACAACCGAGACGAAACGTGTCGGCAGTAATCGGAGCCGCTGGTGGTGTGACGTCCTTGACGTGGATAAGAATGTCGAAATGACTACCAAATTTCTTCGCGGCGGCAGCATCGACGCCGTGGATATCAAAGAACAGGAACTTATAAGGGAAGGCGAAATACTCCGATAAAAGCCGGTAACCCGCAAACGACTTCTTAGTGTAGGGCAATATCGCTTCGTTTTCGGCAAATCCAACCTGGCGGATCGCTTCGTTTGCGGGGAGGATGACGGGATCAGGTAGCTTTAGTTGAACGTTCGTGAAGGTCTTCATCGATCGGCCGCTGATCGGAGTTTCCTTAGCACGAAATTCCACGGCCGTAGCCTGGTTCAGAATAATCTCATACAACGGAAATACAAGTTGCGGATCGCCATCAAGATAAAACCGAAGAAATCGAGCTGGTTCACCCGCTTTACCTACCTTGATCTCATGCAGATTTGCGTCTCCAAACACACGCAGACTTAACCTGATAAAACATTGTCCGTATTTTCCGCGCGAATCTTTAGGTGCCGGAGACTCCAGAGCCGCCGCCTGAACTTCGAGCGGCATTAGCTGAACGTCGAAGGCGGTTCGAAACTGGCACGGCGAGCCATCGACCGGAGGCGTATTGAGCTTCATCCCTCTTTCGACAACCTGTGCCGATGTAACCTTGTCCTGAGGTGACCCGGAGGTAAGCTGCGAAATAGCCATCGACGGTATCGGCGCGAGATAGTGAGGGTACAGTATGTTTAGAAAAGAATCTGTGATCTCTGGCAGCTCATCGTCGAGTTTCAACCCGACTCGTCCAGTAAGGAACGCGAACGCCTCGATCATTCGTTCGACGTGAGGATCCTCGATCTTTTCTTCATCAAGAAGAAGGCGCGCCGCTATCTTGGGATACTTTTTCGCAAAGTCAGCACCCATTCTTCGGAGAAATATCAATTCCCGTTCGTAATAACCGAGCAGTTCGTCTCGCATTGCAAATGTCTAAAGAGAAAATTGAGGACTGCATCGAGTCCTTCCATTATTATTTGTACCAACCGCGTCCGTTGAATCTAGAGACGCCCGGCAGGAAAACCGCAGCCACGATTGGTAACTAAGGTCACACTTATCTCGGCGCGATGAAAGGGGGCATTTCGGATAGCCTTACCTGCCAATCGGCCTTTGTCGTTCCGGTACAGTGCTCGATCACCCGATCGACCCAGGGCTGAGCGTTGACCACATCGAACCTTGAGCCATAACCCATAATATTTTCCGAGATCGTGGGTGGTTCGCCATAACCGTAACATCGGTTCGAATTCGCGCCGCCCTGTGACATAGCATCGCCAGGGTTACCGGCTATCGCAGCAGTGCAAGCAGCTGTCTTCTTCAAAACACCTATATGCGGCTGGCCGAGTGCGTGCCCGATCTCATGCGGAATTGTGTAGTGAATAATATTGTGGTTTACGCCGGCGGCATCCGGGATTTGGAATGTATGTGCCACCCCGTCAAGCGAGTCGTAGGTGACTGCGTCCGAACGGAACCGAGTGCTATCGCCTGTAACACTATCCGCGAGTTTCGCCACCTTAATTAGTTTTTGAGCCTCGCCCGGATTACTCCATAGCTGAACAAACAGTTCGCATTGAACGTTGGGCCGAAACTTGATGTCACCTGCTGCTACATCGAGTTCCGAATAGGTTCTGGGAGGAATTAACCAGAACTGATTATTCCAAACATCGCATTGATCGAGAATTGTATGCCAGAAAGAAAACCACTCCCCGGTTGTCCATTCGCGAATAGAAAAAGAATTGCCGTCGA
>Ga0105247_10001724_pt1 | contig 15408 bp, 16 predicted proteins | sample KBSS24metaG_FD_81519 | JGI IMG/M metagenome (GOLD analysis project Ga0105247, IMG submission 81519) | Switchgrass rhizosphere microbial communities from Kellogg Biological Station, Michigan, USA - KBS S2-4 metaG | ecosystem: Host-associated > Plants > Roots > Rhizosphere > Soil | place...
AAAAACATTAAGGGCACATTATACTCGTAAACTTTCCTTGCGATTTTTTATTCTGTCACGAAGAAACTTAAAGAACCGGGCTCTTTCATGCTCCTGCGCAGAGCTCATGAGTGTTGACTTCTGCATGATATTTTGTATAGTATTATAAGTATGGTTACAAAAGGCAAGGTCTTTTGTCGCCATATAATTAACAGAGCTATGAACGAGATAAACTGTTTTCATGCCATCAAGCTCTACAAGCATTGTATTATCACCCAATATCACTTCATTGAAATAAAACCGGTAATTGCCTTTTGGTTTTTTTTCAGGATCATCGGAATTATATAAATAGCCAATATCTGCCTGAGCTTCCAGATGATCGATAAGTTTTTCCATAGCCGTATATATTTGCCATGCGTCCTCATCTGATTCGAACATTTTGACCTCCCGATAAAAATCTATTTGCCGCAATGTACTGTTCATGCTTTCTATATTCCAGATCTCAACAAGATTAAGTGAATTGTATAAAGAATATATTTTTTGTCCTAATTCAAATGATTCATCAGTATAATCCTTAAAACTGAATTTGCGACGGGCAAACTCGGGAAATTGAAAAAGAGTTTTCATCCAGAAATAATGCTTAAAAGCGGCGATCTCCCGGAAACTATAATGAAGAAAAAAAGGAATGTCTTTGCACAGGTAATAAAAATCTTTTTGTTTGAAAGTATTCATGTAGGTCATGCTTTTGAGCGTAGACTCCATGTATTTATCAAAACGAAAAGTAGCGCTGTCAATAATATTTCCCTGGAATAAAAAAGCTCCTGTCTGTATATTCATCAGGTTATCTAATGAAATCTGGTAATGCAGGCAAAGCGCAGATAATTCATCCAGGGTGATCGTTTTTTCGCCACGCATTCGCCGGTAAGCGCTGTCAGTACTTATATCCAGTATTCTCGCAATTTCATCTGCAGCAGAAAGGTGCTCAGGTAATTTAGTCCTGATGATTTTAAATAATTCCTGTTGCAATACGATCGTATCCATTTTATCAAGCTCTTTTTTGCAGCTGATTTATTTACACATTCAAAGCATTTTTTCTTCTTGTTATTTTTTCTTTTAGCTGCCTGAAAAATTTAGCTCTTTCTTTTTCGCTTGCTGAACTGATCATTGTTGATTTTCTCATCAGGTTTTGCATGTAGCTATACATATTATCATTGAAAGCAGCATCTTTTGTCATCATATAATTAAAAATATTATGAGTGATCAATGACGTCTTTACGCCGTCTATTATTACCATAATACTATTATCGCCTATGATCACTTCGTTAAAATACATTTGAAATGGAATACCCTGTGTTGGTGGTTTTTCACCATGGCTGAATTTAAAACCCGCTGCAGCCTGTCTTTCCATGTGGTCGATCAGGTTTTCAAATGCTTCATAAATTTTGAACGCATCTTCTTCAGATTCGAATACTGAACTGTCTTTATAATATTCCACCTGCCGAAGCAAAATGTTTATGGTTTCAATATTCCACACTTCATAGCTGGGCACCTGGTTATAAATGGAAAGAATTTTTTTTCCTATCTCAAATAGTTCATCAGGATAACAATCAAAACGGAATTTGGAATTTCTGAATTCAGGTACCTGGAAAAAAGTTCTCATCCAGAAATAATACTTAAAGGCAGCTATTTCTTTGAAATGAAAAAAATAAAAAATCGGAAGATCCTTACAAAGAAAATATATCTCTTTCTCTTTACAGCTGTTGTAATAAGCCAGCGTATGCATCATGCCGGTTAAATAGTCTTTAAAACGAAACTTATCTTTTTCTGTAAGCTGTCCCTGGAATATAAAGCCACCGGTTTGAATACTCATGAGCTGATCCAGTGATATTCGGTAATGATTACAAAGTGTATTTAATTCATCCAGTGAAATGTTTTTTTCGCCACGCATTCGGCGGTAAGCGCTGTCTGTGCTGATATCAAGTATTCTTGCTACTTCTTCTGCAGCCGGAACATTATCTGCCACACGTCTTTTTATAACGTCAAATAATTGTTGTTGCAGGTTGGCCGTACTCATGAAAAGCGAATTATAAATAACGTTTGCGATCTTCTATTTTTCCTAAAAGTATATTGAAAAAGATATTGCGATGCTTTTCACTGGTAGAGCTGATGAGGGTACTTCGACGGATCAATGTTTGCAGATCTTCATAGGTGTCATTACAAAACTTTTCATCACGGGTTATCATATAGTTCATCACATCATAATTCAGAAAAACTGTTTTAATATTATCTGTCACTGATACAATTGTATTGTCACCAAGGGTGACACGGTTATAAAAAAATTTAAAATTATTTCTTTTCATCTGCGGATTTTCTCCCGGTAAAAATTTGCAGCCATACTCTGCCTGATCTTTCAGATGATAAAACACTTCTTCTACAGCTTCATATACTTTTTTTATATCTTCTGTGTTTGTAAAATAGCCAGCATCTTTATAGTATTCTATTTGAAAGATGACACTGTTCACACATTCCGTGTTCCATATTTCAGTAGAAGCGATATTATTATATGCTTCAACAATATCAACGCCTAATTTTTTTATTTCGGGGGTAAGGCAATCCAATGTAAAATGCCGGCTTTCAAAATCAGGATGGCGAAGAATTGATTTCATCCAAAAAAAATAGCGGAAGGCAAATAATGGTTCGGCGGCGAAATTGTGAAAGATGGGAATATCTTTAGTAAGATAGATAACGTCTTTCCTCATAAAATTATTCAGCTGTTTCAATTGCTGAAAAATACCGCTGAGATAGGTTTCGAAGCTATAGTTTTTATAATGAAGGCGTTCAGTTTGAAAAAGAGTAAAGCCACTTTTTAAATTCAGCAATTGGTCTAATGACAGATGAAAATGATCACAAAGCTCCTTTGCTTCTTCAAGAACAAGGGGCGTTTCGCCTCTTATACGACGATAAGCGCTATCACTGCTTACATGCAGGATTTCTGATATAGCATCCACCATAGATACATGTGCTGGAAGCATTTCTTTAATGCGCTGAAATAAAAAATCCTGTGCTGCAGTGGTGGCCATAAGTAGCTGGTGGTTCACGGCTTTGAAATTCTTTTTGCAAAAACTGCAACTTCCTGTCCGGACTATTTGAAATTACCGGATTTCCCGCAAACAAACAATTCCACATAACAGGTAATTAGTAAAAACTGCCAGTCAGGGATTTGTTAAGGCAAAATTCAGTTATGAATCGCTTTTTCGCAATGGTAGCTTGGCATTGTCAATTAATTAAGCCACTTAAAAACTAAAACCATGAAACAAATAATTTTTTCAACAGTACTGCTTTTTACCATTCAACTTTTATTTGCCCAAAATGATTCAACCACCCAAACTAAAAAGCATGTACCCAGCATGGCAACTATCCGTACCACTGATGGAAAATCCATAAAAGGATGGTTTTACAAAATGAATGACCAGCAGGTTGTTTTATTGTCTTCGGGAAAGCGAAACTTCAAAGCAGGCGATAATGATAATATCAATATCGGTGTGGATCAGATTCGCTCCATTTCTTTACGAAAAAAGAATAGTGTTTTAAAAGGAGCGTTGCTCGGCATGGGAATAGGTGCTACGGTTGGAATTATCGCCGGCTTTGCCAGCGGCGACGATGAAAAGCAACCGTACTATGATAGTAACCAGGATCCTTTTGGGTTAGGTAATGTGTTTGTATCTCTTAATAATGCTTTTGCAATGACGGCAGGGGAAAAAGCCCTGGCAGGTGGAATAGGATTGGGTGTGAGTGGCGCTATCATCGGTACCATTATAGGTGCGGTAGCCAGAAAGAAATTCATTATCGGAGGCAAAAAAGAAGTTTATCGTGACCTGCAGGGGGATCTTATGAAACGATTAATCGTTCAATAACTCCAAAAGATTTTCCAGGAAACAAAATTGTTTGAACTAATAAAACCAACCATCATGAAAAAGATCTTTTCAATTGTTCTCATTGTAGTATTATTTGCTATTGCCTGTGACAAAAAGGATAATTCTTGTATGACGAGTGTAGCATCTTTGTCCGGTACCTATAAAATAACGGCAGCTACTTATAAGGCAAGTTCTTCGTCAGCCGAAATTGATTATTTCAACATTCTTTTTCCCGACGCCTGTGAAAGAGATGACTTGTATACTTTTCAAACAAATGGTACTTACCAGATAAAAGACGCTGGTACTGTTTGTTCTCCTTCGGGAGATGATAATGGAACATGGTCTCTCTCAGGAAGTACGATAGTAATAGACGGCGATCCAACAACACTTGAAAGCTTTGATTGTAAAACCCTGGTTATTGCAAATAATGATACGCAAACGCCCGGTGATAAATTAAAACTTACCTTAACAAGGCAGTAATTTTTTTCTATTTATAAATTTTATCTAAACCATTCAACATGAAAAAAATCTCTTTCTGGGCAAAAGATCATAAATGGGCATCAAGGATCTTAATCATTGTAAGTATTGCCTTATTAAATGTAATAGGTATTATAACAGGGATTCTGCTTAATAATCTGAATGTCGTTATACCTGTATTTATTTTCTATTTAATTCTGATTATATATTTGGCTTCATTTATAGTTTACCCTGCAAAAGCAAACAAAAGAAGAACATCATTTAAAACTTTTTACGGCTGGCAAAAAACATGTGATTTTATTCTTTCTGCTTCTGCATTTGTAATGATCATTTGTATTACCAATGGTTCACCGGCAATAAAGATCTTCAAAAATTTATACGCCGCTACACCTGTATCTGTGCCATCGGATAGTGCCACCAAAAGCTATAAATCAATTAAAGAGTTTTCTGCTTCCTTAAAAGATGCCAGTGGCAAAAGTTTGCCATGGAAAGAAAAGAAAAAGCTATTGAAGGAGCAGGTTCGTGGAATTAAAAAAGCAAATGATATGTCGCAGGGAGGCAAGATTGCCTTAATTATTTTATCTGCACTTGTTGCAACAGCGTTACTTACTCTTATTGCTGCGGCAGCATGTGATCTTTCGTGCAGTGGCTCTGATGCTGCAGCCCTGATTGTGGGAGTAGGCGGTACAGCCCTGATTGTGTTTCTTCTTATTATAGCTATAAGAGCTATTACGGGGAAAAAGAAAAGGAAAACGGACAAACAGTCTTTGCCCACTGAAACCAAACCTAATTCTTAAACTTAAAAATGTTTATCATGAAAAAAATAATTAGTATTATGATGCTTATGATTCTGGCTGTTTCATTATTCAGCCAGAATACCCCGATTCAAAAAGACTATTTGCAAAAAAGTAAGAGCCAGAAATCAGGGGCCTGGGTATTATTAAGTGCCGGCGTTGCATTGATGGGAACAGGGCTTTTAATTGGCGATAGTAAGAAGGCTTCTTTTGATGATGCCGGAACAGGGATAGTTATAGGAGGAATCGGGTTCCTCGCCACCCTGGGAAGTATTCCCACATTTATTTCTTCTGCAAAAAATAAAAAGAAGGCTAACTCCTCTGCCTTTTTCAAAATGGAAACAACACCTGTTGTTCAACAGCATACTTTTGTTAAACATTCCTTCCCCGCTATCGCAATAAAGATTAGTTTATAAAAGTGCAAAGGAATAAAAATCAAAAACAAAGCAGTTAGAACAATAATACAGGAATCATGAGTATTGCCACTCTTTTATTCGGGCATAAGGAAACTTCAGAAGTGAATACCTTTTTGAAACACCGTGCTCCAATCAGGTCCGTACCCCCTGATCTCGATATACATCTTAGAATATCGGGCAACCATATTTATCTCGAAGGGGGACAGGGCAGACCAATAATTTTTTGCCATGGTTTATTCGGCGGCATTTTTAATATAGATACAGTTTGTAAAGAATTGTCTAAAGATTACCGCTTTCTTATGCCCTTCCTTCCTATGTATGATATGGCCTTAAAAGATTGTATAGTTAAAAAGCTGGGTGATTATATAGAAACATTTATCGAAGACCTGGAATTGAATGAAGCTGTTGCAATTGGCAGCTCAATGGGTGGCGGTGCGCTATTACATTATGCAAGTAAATCCGGAAATAAATTAAATGGTTTAATACTTTGCGGCAGCTCGGGGCTTAGTAATATTCCATTAGCAAAAGGATATTTTAAAAGAAAGAATTATGATTTTGTAAGTGAAGCAACAAAAGATATTTTTTATGATCGTACCGTTCCATCTTCTGAAATGATAAGAGACGTATTTAATGCTATTCAAAGCAATGAAATTGTATTGCGTTCAATACGATTTACAAAGTCTGCAACAAAACATTTAATGCATCATGAATTGTCAAAGATTCACGTGCCGGTTTTATTAGTTTGGGGAAAACAAGATCCTATTACACCAGTAGAAATAGCGCCACTGTTCCAGGAGTTATTGCCAGATGCTCGATTAAGAGTTATTGACAAATGCGGGCATGTGCCTGCACAGGAAAAACCATATCATTTTTTGGAAAACTTTTTTGAGTTTGTAAAAAAAATTAATTACTGATCATGAATAACAGGCAACTTATAAAAAAATACAAGGAAGTAAACCTTGGTGAAGTATCATTGCCGGTTTGCTTTGATCATGCAGAGGGCAATTACCTGTATGATTGTGATGGAAACTATTATCTTGATTTCACAAGCGGCTATGGGGTAACAAGTACAGGATGGCTTCGCAAAGAAATAACAGAGGCCATTCAACAACAATTACAACGATCAGCTTTTGCTCCGCCATGGCTACCTACACAAGAAGCTATTGAGCTTAGTGAGCTTTTATCATCTATTACTCCATCTCATTTAACCAAATGTGCAAGAGCAGCAGGCGGGGCTGATGCCAATGAAGTTATTTTTAAAGCAGTATATGGAAGCCGTGGTAAAAAAGGAATTGTTGCATTTAATCGCTCCTATCATGGAGGTACAAGGTTTGCACTAACAATCAGCGACGCAAAAACATTTTGTTTGCCGCAAATGCCTGTAGCTTCGGAGCATCATTTTGTTGATCCTCCATATTGTTATCGTTGTCCTCATGGAAAAAAACCGGATAGCTGTAATCTTGAATGTATAGCGGTGATCGAAAGATTATTGGAAGCTGAAAAAAATATAGGAGCGATCTATACAGAACCGGTAATAGGAAGTGGCGGTGTTATCGTTCCACCAAAAAAATATTTGCAACGTTTAAGAGAACTCTGTGATATATACAAGGTATTTCTTGTTTTTGATGAAGTTCTTACAGGTTTTGGACGTCTTGGTGCGATCACTGCAAGTGAGCTATTCGATATTCAGCCAGACGCTATAAGTTTTGCAAAAGGAATGAGTGCCGGCTACGCAGCTATCGGCGCAGCTGTAATAAATGAAGAATTAGCGCAGGGCTTAAAAAAATATGAAGATGTTTCGGCTTCATTTGCATGGACACCGCTGGCTTGCTGTATTGCCAAAACAAATATTGAATTGATAATAAAAGAACAACTTGATAAAAATGCAGTAATACAGGGAAAACATTTGATCAATGGCATACAACAATTGTTTCGGGAATATCTGCCGTATCAAACCGGCGAAGTAAGAGGATTAGGATTAATGATGGCTATTGAGTTTGTTACAGACCTGCAAATAAAGGAACCAGATAAAAAGCTTGCTCAAAAATTTATTATCGCAGCTCTGAGACAAGGATTAATGATTTGTTGTGCATGGGATTTTCAGTCAATTATACTAATGCCACCACTAAATATAACCACTGAAGAGATCAATGACGGACTTGGGAAAATGGAATCTACTTTGCAGAGTATTTGTAAAAAACCTGCTTCTGTACACTCACTTCACAGTTGGACTGCTTGACCCTAACCAGTACCTTTGCTCCACTTTTTTAAAGTGATTCAATGAGTACACAACATTTATCAGAACAGGAACAACTGCGGAGAGAAAAATTAGCTGAACTTATCATGATGGGTATTGATCCTTACCCTGCTCCTCTATACCCTGTCAACAGTAATTCCATTTATATAAAAGAAAATTTTTCCGACTCAACAAAAGAACAATTTGCGGATGTATGCCTTGCAGGTCGCATTATGAGTGTAAGGGATATGGGAAAGGCCAATTTTGCAGTGATACAGGATGCCCATGGAAGAATACAACTATATATACGCCGGGATGATATTTCCCCAGATGAAGACAAGTCGCTTTATGACATTGTCTGGAAAAAACTAATTGATATTGGTGACATCATCGGGATAAAAGGATATGTGTTTATTACCAAAACCGGGGAAACTTCTGTTCATGTAAAAGAGTTGACGCTGTTAAGTAAATCGCTGCGGCCATTACCAATAGTAAAAGAAGCCGAAGGGCAAACATTTGATGCAGTAACTGATCCCGAATTTCGTTACAGGCAACGCTATACTGATCTTATCATTAATCCTTCGGTAAAAGAAGTTTTTGAAAAAAGATCAAAGCTTATCAATTCCATGCGGCAGTTTTTAAATGAACGTGGCGCATTAGAAGTTGATACTCCTGTTTTGCAAAGTATTCCGGGCGGTGCGGCAGCCAGGCCTTTCATTACCCATCACAATGCACTCGATATTCCTTTTTATTTACGAGTAGCTAATGAGCTTTATTTAAAAAGACTGATCGTTGGTGGTTTTGATTGGGTATACGAATTCAGCCGCAACTTTCGTAATGAAGGAATGGACAGAACGCATAATCCTGAATTTACTATCCTTGAATTTTATACTGCTTATAAGGATTACTTCTGGATGATGGAAACGACTGAACAAATGTTGGAAAAAGCTGCACTCGATGTATGCGGAACTACAGATATACAGGTCGGCGATAAAACTATTTCCTTCAAAGCTCCATTTAAGCGTATCACTATTTTTGAGGCCATAGAAGAACATACAGGTTTTGATGTAAGCCGTATGAATGAAGAACAACTTCGTTCGGTTTGCAAACAATTACATGTTCATCCGGATAAAACAATGGGTAAAGGAAAACTGATCGATGAAATTTTTGGAAGTAAGTGTGAGCAGCATTATGTACAACCCACTTTTATCATTGACTATCCAGTTGAAATGAGTCCCCTGACAAAAAAACATCGAAACAAACAAGGCCTGGTAGAAAGATTTGAATTAATGATCAATGGAAAAGAAATGGCCAATGCTTATAGTGAATTGAATGATCCCATTGACCAGAGAGAAAGATTTGAAGAGCAGGCATTGCTGTTACAACGTGGCGATGATGAAGCGATGTTTATTGATTATGATTTCCTTCGTGCATTAGAATACGGTATGCCGCCTACATCAGGCATTGGATTCGGTATTGATAGAATATGCATGTTATTGACTAATCAGCCTTCGATACAGGATGTATTGTTATTTCCGCAAATGCGACCTGAAAAAAAGGATGAAGAGCCTCAATCACCCACATCATCGTTATAGTCATTGTCAGCGGGTTAAAAAAAGTTGTAGCTTGGATTAAACAAAATCAACTACTATGAAACCTTTTATTCCTTCAAAGCTTGCCGAAATAGTTTTTGCATTGATCATTGGTTATTTTGGTTACCTGCATTTTAAGAATGCCGGAGTAATGGCAAGTAATGTCCCTTCCTATATGCCGGGCGAAGGCAAAGTATGGGTGTATATTACCGGTGGCGGTTTTATTCTTGCTGCAATTGCTATCATTACCGGGTTTATGAAAACACTTGCCTGTTATTTACTGGCGGCTGAGCTATTGGTTTTTGCTTTGACTCTCCATTTAAAAGGAGCTATCAATGATAATGCAACAAGCATGGGACAGCTTTTAAAAGAAACAGCAATGGCAATGGCGGCTATTTTAATTGGTAATAAAAAGTAAGATATCGGCTTTATACAAATAGATCATTATATAATTTGGCTCGGGGAACAACTGAATATTTTTCAAGATCGGTAATTCCTTCTTTAGCCAATACCTGCTCATCTATAAAAAGATTGCCTGTGCATATGGAAGAAGGTTTTTGCAAAATATACCAGGCAGCATCCGCAAGTATGTCAGGCTTACGGCTCATGTTGGCCAGCATTTGACCGCCTAACAAATTTCTTACAGCAGCTGTGTCAATAGTTGTTCTTGGCCATAGTGAGTTGGCAGCGATCTTATCCTTTTTAAATTCTGCAGCCCACCCAATGGTCATCATGCTCATGCTGTATTTAGTAAGAGTATAGCTAACATGTTTTTCAAACCATTTCAGGTCAAGATTAAGCGGTGGTGATAAAGTAAGTATATGCGGGTTAGATGATTTTTTTAAATAAGGAATACAAGCTTTGGTTACAAAAAAAGTTCCCCGCACATTAATAGAATGCATCAGGTCAAATCGTTTAGATTCTGTTTGCTCGGTTGTTGTAAGAGATATAGCCGAGGCATTATTTATTAAAATATCAATGCCAGCAAATTTTTCTACTGTTTTATCTATTACATTTTTTATTTGATCTTCAAATCGTATATCACATTGTATTGCCAATGCTTTGCCACCGGCTTCTTCTATTTCTTTAGCAGCAGAAAAAATAGTGCCCCCTAATTTTGCATTTTCTTCAACGCTTTTAGCAGCAATTACAATATTAGCTCCCTCTTTGGCGAGTCGAATTGCAATAGCCTTTCCAATGCCACGGGTAGCTCCCGTAATTACTGCAGTCTTGTTTTGAAACAACATTATTATGAGTTTAAAGATGAAGATAAGCAAAGACTTGATTGGGATTAAGCCAGCATTAGTAATACTACGGCTGGGATTGTAATTTTCATCAAAGAAATAATAGCCGAAATCTCCTCTGGTGTTATAGAAATGTGAAGACTACTTTTGACTCAAGTTGGTTGATAAGGAGCCCCTGAATCCATGTCCTTAAAAAAACCCTAGTTATTTCCAATATCCTGTTAGAAGAAACCTTAAAATCCGTATCAATCAACTTCTTTTTTTGCGTCCCGTTTGAAACCCAATATCCTGCTCTCGCCTAAGGCGAGAACGTACAACTGAAAACACTACTTGAGCCGAAGAAATTACGATCCTTGAAAAACGCCGTGGTTAGTGCTTCGATACAAGTAATTAAAAAGCCTTCGATAATACCGGAGGCTTTTTATTATTGGGGAAATCCATTATCAGAAACCTGTACTGTCTCTTTCAATAGTTCCTATAGGATGTTTAAAAATAATACTGCTTAAATCTTGTGTTGCAACTAATCCCTTTGTACCATAAATATCCTTTCCAACACCATGATATATCGCATATTTATCAGTATAAAATAACTGAGTGTTTTTATCCCACCATAGATCGGGGCTTTTTAAGGTATCGCCTTTTATATTGATCACTACAACACTATCACGTAAATACACTTTGTTCTGTGTTTCAAAATATTTTCCATACTTGCTGTCAAGCCAGGTTTCAATTTGAGTACTGTCATTATAAAAATCAACATGTAAGGTTTTTGGAAATTCCACATAAATAGTGTCTGAAGTAACTCTTAGCATCAACGGAGCTTTCAGTTTCGCCTTCATTTTTCCCTGCTGGCTTAAATAACTTTCAATATTGATTCCTTCTTCTTGTATTGTAACTTTTTTTGTAAAATCATCAATTTGTTTTACATCATTCTCACAACTAATAAAGAATATGGATATAAAGTAAGTTATTGCAACAAATGTGAATGATCCCTTAATCATACTTGCGTTTGATGAACCAGAAATCGCTGAGAGAAAAACCTACTGAAAACCTGAAAGTATTTTCACGCAATACATTGTTATTGTTTCCGCGTTTCCCATATTCCAAAGCGAGATTTATTATGGTGGCCTGGTTAAGAGCCTGCCGGCTAAGTTTCATGGGTATGCCCATACCGAAAGAAGCGCCAAATCGGGACAATTTTTTATTTATTCTTATATAATCAGGCCCAATAAAAAAACCGGCCCGGTACGTTACATTGCTAAAAAGAGTTCTGCCCGGAACAGGTCTTAATTCGGTACCTATCCGCAATTCCCATTTGTTCTGTACAGAGTCTGCCTGGTTATAAAATCTATATTGATTCCAGTTTTGCTGGGTAAAGTCTATGCCAAACAACCAACCTCCTTCTTTAACTTCCGGAAGCTTTTGTAATGCAAAACCAAAAGTATAAGAGGAGGGATAAATCAAATTTCCTTTTATATTTTTTTGATCAGAGACACTATCAAGTCTTACTTCACCCTGATTGGCATCGAAAGTAAAGGTCTCTCTTATTATATCTTTTGTAGCATTTAATGTATGGCGAATATTACCATAAGCTCCCAATGTCAATACTACTTTTTTATTCAATTCAATTTTATATTGAGCGCCGATGTCAAAGTATAAGTCGCCAAACGTTGACGCAGTCTCAAAGTTTGCCTGGTAATAAGCTACTGTATCATTCAGAAATGTACGTTTGGTCTTATAATCCTTTTTACCAAACAGCCAACCTACATTTGCTCCGATGCTGAAATTTTTAATCTTAAAGCCAGTTCCGATTGAACCGATATAAGAACCACCCTCACCTTCATATCGTGTAACGGCAGTATCAATAGGCGCACTGCTAAGCGGATCATGTAAAAGCTCTGTTTTAAAAATTTTATAGCTGATTCTGGAAATAGGTCTTAATCCAAAACTTAATCCCCAATTACGTGTAAGAGGCATACCTATCTGCATATAAGAAAACAATGCATTGCTGGCTGTAAATTTTTCGGGATTGCCAGGCTCTTTTAATGTTCGGTTCTCAAAATTGAGCCCGATATCAAGTATTGCACGGCCTGAAGCAAGCTTCTTTGATTTTAATTCACGAACGGTTTGAAAGTTTGCATAAGAAGCCGGATTATTAAAATTAATAGTAAGCCCAAATGGATCAGATATTCCGGCCGAGAGACCTCCCATACCACGACCTGCTACATGAGTGGAAGGAACGATATCGCCGACTCCATAGCGGGAATAGGGCGAATTATCCTGGGCATCGGCATTAAAAAAAATGCAGGAAAATGAAATGAAAAATACCAATCTAAAACAGTATAACGCTTTGGTTTTCTCAGTAGTTGTTAGCTTCACTAATTGCATACAGACCTTTAAAAATTAAATCAGAGTCCGCAAATATCTTGTTTTTAAGGTGGGAAGCCAAATACACTATATCACCCCCGGTTAACAGGACGTTAAAGTTCCCATACTTTTCAGCATACACATCAATGAATCCATCGATCTCTTTGGCCATACCGATCACTACTCCTGATAAAATATTTGTATTGGTATCATAACCTATCAATGGCACATTATCATCCGGAGTTACTAATGGTAGTTTTGCTGTATAATAATTCAATGCTTTTAATCGCATTTCCATACCGGGAGAAATTCCACCGCCCATGAATTCATGAAACTTATTAATGAAATTATAAGTAATGCAGGTACCCAGCCCGATCACCAAATTATTTTTTTGTGGGTATAAATGAACAGCAGCGGCGGACAAAGCCAGCCTGTCAGCTCCGATAGTTTGAGGTTTGCTTACCGGAGTAGTGATTGGAATTTTACTTAAATGAGAAAGTTTATGAAATTTGGTTTTGCTTGCCAATATTTCTTCTATTGCCAAATTATGATCTATAACAGAAGACAAAATAGATTTAGAAGGATGATGCTGATCAATAAGAGATTGAATTGTTTCGGGCAAATCATTCTCAATTGTAATAACTTCTTTTAGTGTTGTATTATCAAGGACAGCACATTTTTTTCTTGTATTGCCAAAATCAAAACAAAGTGTAACGGGCATGAATATTTTTTTTTTAAAGCTAATTGATTAGAAATAAAAATATACCAGGTTTTTAAAATGCCCATTGAGCTTTACCTTTTCTTTCAATTGTTCCAATCCTGCTACCATGGGAATAACTTTGGTTAAATGGCGTTTGATGTATTCTAATCGCTGTCTTTCATCCAACAAGCCAAGCAACTCATATTCTTCTTCTAAAGAAAGACCGATATGATGGGCTACATCATAACATAAAAGTTCTGTATCTTCTTTTTTAAAATCCTTATCGATCTTTAAAAGTTTATGCAGATCACGGATGCTCTTAATTATTTTTCGCATTATGGCCGGATTACCCGCTGCTTTATTATCGGGATAATTAACAATAGCGCCATTATATAATTTATCAGGCACTTCCTTTATTACTTCTAATATGCGAAATACTTTTAAGCCTTGTGTTTTTATATCCATTTCACCTTTCTCATCTATATGCGATAATTCGGTTATTCCTACCAAGGAGCCATAATCCTGTATTTTATTCTCTATTACAGTCGGAATGCCGAATGGTTTTTTGCTGCTATAACATTCATTGATCAGTTGCTTATATCTTGGTTCAAAAATATGCAGGTTCAGGTTTTCACCAGGATATACTACAATGCCAAGAGGAAATATCGGAATAAAATTGGTCATAGTCTGTCTATAGTACAGAATAAGAAGTTTGCAACTGCAAATTTAAGAAGTCTGTCCTGACTATAGGGCATTGACATCCGACTGCCTGATGAGTTCTTTCAGTTTTTTATATTTTAAAAAGGTATAGTGTGCAGTGATCTTTGCAGCAACATATCCTTCACGTCCATCCAAAAAACCAAGTTTTAAAATATAGTTTTTAAAAAAATTGAATGCAGGAGCCAATTTCAATTTTATCCATGACGATTTTTTTCCCTGCCGGTAATATTTTTTAGCATTCAAAGCCGCATAATGCTTCATTTTTTCTTTATACATTTCTATACTCTTTACAGTGCGATGAAGAACATATCCATTTAATTTTTTTATAGTAACATCATGTGGAATGATCAGTTGTTCATGCACCGGTGCATCATTCCATTTTACTATTTTCCGGTTAAATAAACGTATATGTTTATCGCTTCCCCACGCACCATGTCTTAAGTATTTATTCCCGATATAATTTTTAAAATACAATTCATAGACTTCTTTATCATTATTAAGTTGCAACGCCAGCAATGATCGTTTTAATTCTTCATCTATGGCTTCATCTGCATCGAGGCTTAATATCCAGTCATACTTTGCCAAAGCGATAGCTTTCATTTTTGTTTTACCAAAACCTTCCCAAGTCCCCTCATGTAATCGGGCATTGAATTGTTTAACCTTATCAACAGTATTGTCTGTACTGCCATTATCATATACAACAATATCATCAGTAAGACCCTGGAAGCTTTTTAAAGTGTCAGCGATCACGTCTTCTTCGTTTTTGCAAATAATAACTACTGATAGGGATTGCATAGCGCAAAGATTATGCGTTTTCAGCATTAAACCATTTCCGGCATCAGGCAGACCAAGTTTCCCAGGTCTGTATTTATTGTCATGTGCATTTGTAATTACAGGAAATACTTTACAAGTTTTACATTTGATGCAGTTATACCTATTGCATGTGGCAGGAATTATTAAAAGAAATAC